>JACCDZ010666529.1_pt1 | contig 17711 bp, 20 predicted proteins | sample 7449551 | NCBI WGS metagenome assembly JACCDZ01 (sample SAMN15323452, study PRJNA562643) | freshwater metagenome | isolation source: river surface water | place: USA:Blue River Watershed | collected 2017-08-18
ATGAGGAGACGCCATGGCCGTAGCTCGTCGTAAGGTCAGCCGAACCAACCGCAAGACGACATCGAAAACCGCATCGGTCGCTCCACGCCGCAAAGCTACGGCGCGTGTGCCTGCGGCAATGGGTGAAGAGCGCATCATCCGCACCCTGCAACAGGGATTGTTCGATACCCTGTCCGGTTCCGAAGGGGAGGGCCGTTCACCCATCAGCGTCTCGGCGGCATTTGTCCAATCGTTCCTGCAGCTGACGAAGGTTCAGGCGATCGCCGTGTACGTGCGTGATGAGCAGACCCGCGAGATGACCTGTCTGGCGGAGGCCGGGAGCAGCGATGCCTCTGTGGCCGGGAAATGGCGGGAGGGCCTGGCCAGGGCGGAACAGAATGCACAGGTGAGCAGCGGCGACTTGTATGGTTTACGATTGCACCGGATCGGCCGGATGGACGGCGTCGTGATGTTTCAGACCGGGAAGTCCCAGCGGTTGCCCTCGCGGAAGTTGCTGACTGTGTTGACGGCAGTCGAGCCCTGGCTGGCGGTCCTGCTGGACCATGCGCGACTGACCGTCAAGTACGCGGCGAAGATTCTTCGGATTCAGCATATGGAGCAGGTGAGCGATCTTTTGAATTCGTCGCTGGCCGAAGAGGAGAAGTTACGCCGGGCGTTGGATGCCGCGGTTCGCTTGGTGGAAGCGGAGGCCGGGGCGTTGTTCCTCAGTGCCGGTGATGGAGCATTGACACTCTGCACGGTCGCCGGCGAGCGCGTAACGGGTCTCTCGGCCCTTCACTCGTCCATCGCGACTGGCGTGCATCGCACAGGTCAGGCGGTATTGATCACGCGAGGAGAGCAGGATGCCCGATTGGTTGCCGGTCAGGGATGGCAAGCCGCCTTGCCGGTGGCGTCCCTCGTCTCTGTGCCTGTCCGCATGGGAACGCAGGCCGTGGGTGTGTTGGAGGTGGTGAATAGACGAAGCGGCAAGCCGTTCAGCAACTGGGATGTGCTGGAACTGGCGAGTCTCTCGAATCAGTTCGGATTGGCGATCGACAATTTGCGCAGAGGAACCGTCGGGGAGGGCGGGCCGAAACGGGTCGGCTAAGGCTACCGTTTTTCCGGCGGCATGTACTTGATCATGTCCGTTGCCAGCTTCGTGGCAAGATCCCGCATATCCGGACGGATGAAGAGGTAACTTTCCTGCACCTGGTGGCGCGCTTTCCAGACAATGGCGCCGTTCACGGCATCGACCAGCCGCATGCTCAGGCCCACGCGGGCGATGTTATCGCCTTCTTCCCTCGTATATTCCCAGGCATTCACCTTGACCACCAGCAGAGAGTCGGCACCCAACGCGTGCCCGATCTTGATCGCGGAATTCTTGTCCGATTGGCCTGTCGTTTCCATCCGTGAGAAGTAGGTCACGAGCGCATCGAACGCATCTTTCGTGGTCTGGAAGGTATCGGTGACCTGATCGGGGGGGACGACCTTCTCTACGCGACGGCTCTTGATCAGCACTTTCGCCACCACTTCTTCGACGTCTTCCCGGGCGCTATCGTAGGTGCCGGAAATCGGGAGAATGGCCATGGTCTTGGGGTAGAACCCGCGCGCGGCCGGCCCTTCCCACATTTCTTGCAAGCCTCCGCAGCCGGTCAGGAGGCCGGTCATCACGAGGCAGAAAACAACACTGATAGTGCGTACTGTGTGTCGTGTCATGGTTGATATAACAAGTGTAGCAGATTGATTCAGTGCGAACGTAACCTTAGAAGGTCAAGGCCACGGACCCGGATGCCAGGGCAGCCTGGTCTCTGAAATCATACCCGCCGGCAATATCGATGCGCAAGGCAAGGATGCGAAGTCCGAAGCCTGCCGTCGGAATAAACGGTGTCTTGGCATCCTGCATATTCTTAAATGCTCCGACCCTGAAAGACAGGAGTTCGGACAGGATCGTCTGCTCCGCGCCCAGGCTCAGGACCTGACTGTACACGCCCGGGGTGAGCGTATTGTTCTTCGTAATATCCACATCGGCAGATAAGGTCAACGAGTTATAGGGGTTGACGGCCACGCCGGTGCGGACCTGCGGGAGCAATTTGAATTTGTCTCCGTTCGGCGCATCGAAGGTCGGCGCGTTAATGTCCTTCGCCACGATCCCCATCCGTAACCAGGACGAAGGCCGGAACATCGCTCCCACGTCGATCCCGATGGCGGTCGAGATCTTCGCGCGCCCGATGTCTTCGAACACTCTCACGTCGTCGCTGGCGCCACGGATGTTGGTAGACCCCGTATAGGCCGCGCCCTGGATCACCTTACCGGTGACGCCGATCGAAAACATCCGGTCCATGAAGGCGTAGGCGTAGGAGAGGGCGGCTTGGCGGACTTCCAGCCCGTTCATGGCGAACTGCCCGTTCACGCTGAGATTGGTGCCGTTATTCGTAAATCCGACCGGGCCGCGCAGGAAGCCGCCGGCGGTGGCGACGTCGGAGACGTTGAACCCCAGTGCATGTTCGCCGAAGTTGCCTTTGACGTACAATCCGCCTGAGGCAGCTGCGGTGAGGTTGGTGCCGGGACGGTTGATGCGATCGATCTGTTGCTGGAGGCGGGCGATGTTGCCGGCCGACGTATCGTTCAAATTCAGGTTGTTGATGTCTTTCAGGGAATCGAACACGTCGCCTCGATCGACGACCTGACCGCTGCCCTGAAAACGGATATCGAATTTCTTGCTCATCGCCATGCCGGCCGGATTCCAATAGGTGGCGAGGGAGTCGGATGTCGTGGCCACTCCGGCTCCGCCCATGCCCATTTGGCGCGATCCGACAAACACAAATTCCACTGCCGCCGCCTGAAGAGGCAGGAGGATGGCCAGACATAGGGTCGTGAGCCGGACGTACGGTGCGAACGATGTCTTCATAAACCAGGTCGAACTCCCACTTCAGTGCGAGGATGGGTCAGTCTACGAAAAGATGCTGACGCCGTCAAGAAATCCCAATCAAGGTCGGACGACTCAGCCGTGCCGCGTGAGCCGGCGCGGGCCATCGCTGATGGTATCGGCCTATGAGGACACGATCATCCCGTCCTGCATGGAGACGATACGATCGGCCTGCGATGAGAGCTTGTCGTTGTGGGTGACGATGACGAACGTAGTTCCCCGTGAGCGGTTCAATTGACGGAGCAAGGTGAAGAGGGCGTCGCCGGTGTGAGAGTCAAGGTTGCCTGTCGGTTCATCGGCCAGCACCAGATCGGGCTGCTGCATCAAGGCGCGCGCGACGGAGACACGTTGTTGCTCGCCGCCTGAGAGTTCGCCCGGTTTGTGGTGGAGTCGATCAGCCAGACCGACCTCGCCGAGAAGTTTCGTCGCTTCGCCGACGATATCGGCCATATCGCGTTTTTGAATCATCGCCGGGAGACAGGCATTTTCGAGGGCGGAAAATTCCGGCAACAGATGGTGGAATTGAAACACGAACCCGACACGTTTGTTGCGGAATTCCGCCTGCTCTTGCTCGGTGAGCGTAAAAAGATTCTGGCCGTCGAACGACACGGTGCCTTTGGTCGGGCGATCCAGGGTTCCGAGGATTTGCAGCAGGGTGCTCTTGCCGGCTCCGGAGGCGCCCATGATCGCGATCAATTCCCCGCGTTTGATGTGCAGGTTGATGTTATTCAACACGACGAGTTCCCGCCCGCCCATCGGAAACGATTTGTAGAGATCGACGACGTCAATCATGTCGGTGCTGCGATCTGTAATGGTTCACGTTCAATCGTACTGCCCGGACTCTCTTATTCATATCGCAAGGCCGCCGCCGGATCGAGTTTGGCCGCCTGGAGTGACGGATAGAGCGTGGCGACGAAGCTGATCAGAATCGCCGAACCGGCAACCAGCAACACATCTGAACCGAGCACATGGACCGGAATGCGGGAGATGTAGTACACGGTCGGGTCGAAGGTCCAAAAAGTCTGGATCAGCCACAGAAATGTATACCCCAGCGGGACGCCAATGGCGGCACCGGAACAGCCGATGATCAGACCATTGAGCATGAAAATACGCATGATGCCCTTACGCGTCGCGCCCATCGCTTTGAGGATCGCGATCTCGCGCTGCTTTTCCGTCACGATCATGGTGAGGGTACTGACAATATTGAAGGAGGCCACGATGGTGATCAAGACCAGCAGGAGGAACATCATCGTCTTTTCCAATTTGAGCGCCGAAAACAGATTGCGGTTCATCTGCATCCAGTCTCTGGCCCAGAAGGCGAATCCGAGATGGTGCTCGATCGCGCGGGCAATGTCCGCCGCGCGGAACACATCGGTCACTTTGACTTCGATACCCGTCACGCTGGCGCCCATGTTGAAAAACTTCTGCGCCTCTCCCAGTTCGATGTAGGCGAGGGAGGAGTCGTATTCGTACATGCCGGATTGAAAGATGCCGACGACGACGAATTGCCGGATTTTCGGCGTCATGCTGGCGCCCGTGACCGGGCCGACGGGGGAGACCACATTCAGGGTGTCGCCGGGGAAGGCGCCGAGTCGCATTGAGAGTTCTTTCCCCAGAATGATTCCCGGCCGCATGGCTGTGTCGGAACCGTTCGGCTCCCGTTCTTTTTCGGGAATGACGACTTTATTCTGACGCGCGAGGTCGTCGAGGTTGCCGTTGACGAGATTGTGGGCCAACTCGGTGACGGTGCCTTCCCGCGCAGGATCGATCCCGCGAAGAATAATGCCCTGGACACCGGACGGAGAAGTGAGCAGAACCTGGCGGAAGATGAAGGGGGTGGCGGCGACGACGTCCGGGACAGCTGCGACCTTTTTTACCTGGTCTTCGTAGTCGACCATGGATTCCTTCATACGGTCGTTTACCAGGATGTGCGCGGTGGTGCCGAGGATTTTGGACTGCACGTCCTCCTTGAACCCGGTCATGATCCCGACCGTGCCGATCAAGGCGGCGACGCCGAGCGTAATCCCGGCAATCGAGACGATGGTGTTGAAGGAGATGGTGCGGTTGCGTCGCTTCGCGCGCAGGTACCGCAATCCGATGAAGATTTCGTAGGGCAGCGCCATGTCTACTTTTCAGGCCTCAGCTGCGGGAAGAGGACCACATCCCGGATCGAGGACTGATTGGTGAAGAGCATGACCAGCCGATCGATGCCGATCCCTTCGCCCGCAGTAGGCGGCATGCCGTATTCGAGGGCGCGCAGGAAGTCTTCATCGACGCGGTGGGCTTCCTCGTCTCCGGCCGCATGTTTCGCCGCCTGAGCCTCGAAGCGCTCGCGCTGATCGAGCGGATCGTTCAACTCGGAGAAGGCGTTGGCGATTTCACGCCCCGCGATGTAGAGCTCGAACCGGTCGGTGAGCGACGGATCGGAGTCTTTCCTTCGCGCGAGCGGGGAAATTTCGATCGGGTAGTCGGTGATGAAGGTCGGCTGTTGGAGGCGCGGCTCGACGGTCTCTTCGAAGATCTCGTTGAGGATATTCACCAGTGATTCTTTGGGAGAGACTTCGACACCGAGGCGTTGGGCCGCCGCAAGGGCCTCATCGCGATTCGTGAGGACGGAGGTCGGCAGGCTATTCACTTCCAGAATCGATTGGTGATACGACCATCGGCGCCACGGCGATCCCAGATTGATCTGGGTGCCTTGATAGTCGATGGTGGTGGTGCCGAGAATGTCCTGGGCCAACCGGCCGAAGAGTTCTTCGGTCAGCACGATCAAGTCGTGGTAGTCGGCGTAGGAGACGTAAAACTCCAACATGGTGAATTCAGGATTGTGAATCGTCGAGATGCCTTCGTTCCGGAAATTCCGGTTGATCTCGAACACGCGCGGGAAGCCGCCGACGATCAGCCGCTTGAGATAGAGTTCCGGTGCAATGCGAAGATAGAGCTCGGCGCCCAGGGCATTGTGATGGGTGACGAAGGGTTTTGCGGCGGCGCCGCCGGGAATCGGGTGCATCATCGGCGTTTCGACTTCGAGAAAGCCGCGTTCGATCAGAAACGCGCGGATCCCGGACACGATGCGGCTGCGCAGCGCGAATATCTGGTGTACCTGGGGATTGGCAATGAGATCGACGTAGCGCTGCCGATACCGGGTTTCGACATCGGTGAGCCCATGCCACTTTTCCGGTAACGGGCGTAGCGCTTTGCTCAGAAACGTGAGGGTCCTCACTTCGACGGTAAATTCGTTGGTCTTGGTGCGGAACAAGACACCCGTGACTCCGATCCAGTCGCCGAGATCCAGTCCTTCGGAAATCTGGTGAGCCTGCTCGCCCAATGTGTCCTTCTTCAGATACACCTGCAGGCGGTCCGCCCCATCTTGCAGTACTGCAAAGGCGGCCTTACCGAACCGGCGTAGTCCGACGATGCGGCCGGCGATGGTGCAGCTGATCTGCTCCTGCTCGAGCACGTCCTTGGTTTTTTCACCGTGCAGACGCGTGAGTTGTCCGGCCCAGTCCTTCACCTCAAAGCGCGTGCCATATGGAGCCACCCCGAGTTGCCGAAGTTGGTCGAGTTTCTTGATGCGTTGTTGGCGTTGATCGTTCAGTTCATCCATGATCACACGGAGCGTATGGCTACTGGCGAATAGCTGATGGTCCGGAACAGGTTCCGTTTTCTGCTATCTGCTATAGGCCATAGGCTATCAGCTCCCTTTCTTTACAGGTCATCATCCTTCATGGCGACCGGCTCCGGAGCTTTCCCGCCGGTCAGTTTTCTTTGGAGATAGGCTTCGATGAAACCGTCCAGCTCACCATCCATTACAGCGGAGACCTGGCCGACTTCGTATCCGGTCCGATGGTCTTTGACCATCTGGTAGGGTTGGAACACATAGGACCGGATCTGGCTGCCCCAGGCGATGTCTTTCTTTTCACCGACGATGGCATTGAACTCGGCTTCCTTCTTCCGCTGCTCCACTTCAAAGAGGCGCGCCTTCAAAATTTTCATGGCGCCGTTGCGATTTTGCAATTGAGACCGTTCGTTCTGACATTGCACCACAATGCCGGTCGGAATGTGGGTGATACGGATGGCGGTTTCGACCTTGTTCACATTCTGACCGCCGGCGCCACCGGCTCGAAACGTATCGACCCGCAGGTCTTTGTCGTCGATCACCACTTGCACATCGTCGTCGAGTTCGGGGTAGACAAACACCGACGCGAAGGACGTATGCCGTCGTTTGTTGGCGTCGAACGGGGAGATCCGCACAAGGCGATGCACGCCGGCTTCGGCTTTGAGATAGCCGTAGGCATAGGGTCCGCTGACGGACAGCGTTGCGCTTTTAATGCCGGCCTCGTCCCCCGCGAGCAGATCCAACGTCTCTACCTTAAATCCCTTTTGCTCGGCCCATCGCACATACATGCGCAGCAGCATCTGCGCCCAGTCCTGTGACTCGGTTCCGCCGGCCCCGGGGTGGATGGCGAAAATCGCGTTGCTCGAGTCCAATTCGCCTGAGAGCAGCAACTCGATACGGAATTGGGCGACGGCTTTTTCGAATGGTCCGAGTTCGGCCAGGAGTTCCTGCTCCAGTCCGGTATCGCCGGATTCCAGCGCCAGTTCGAGGAGTGCCTCGATGTCGTTCTGCCGGCGTTCGGTCTCCCGCCAGCGGGATAGTTCCCGATCGAGGGCGGCCTTGCGGCGGTTCACTTTGGCGGCCGCCTGCGTATCTTTCCAGAAATCCGGCTGGGAGGTTTTGACTTCGATGTCGTTGAGTTCAGCGGTCATCCGAGCCAGGTCAAAGATGCCCCCGTAGTTGAGCCAACTGTTCGCCGAGGGTACGCACACGGGTTCGGACATCATCTAACATGGCACGGTCCTTTCTCGCTCAGGCTGGTCGCCCGGCTGGTTCACCACCGGCGGGTTCTGTGTCGTGTGAGAAGTAGCCGGTCAGGCACAAAAGCGCGATGAGTATAGCACAGGCATACGCAAAGAGATCACCGTATTGCGAGTAAAAGGTCTGCTGATGGCTGACGGCAATCGTTCCTCTGAGCGCTTCCTGCGTGAAGATCGGTGACTGTTGCACGACACGCCCGTAGGGGTCGATGAATCCGGAGATGCCGGTGTTGGCCGCACGCGCGAAGGCGACATGATTTTCCACGGCACGAAAGACTACCATGCCAAAATGTTGATAGGGCGCCGACGACGGACCGAACCAGGCATCGTTCGTGACCGTGACCATGAAATCGGCTCCGTTCGCCGCAAACTGCCGCACGAGGTTGGGGAAGATCACCTCGTAACAAATGACGACGCCGAACTTCACGTGGAAATCGGTGAGGGTGGCTGCGGTCACCGCAGGCGGGTTCTTCTCGCGGGGCTTGAACATCAATAACGTCGATCCCGGTCCGGCCTCGAAGTCGCCGATGCCTTCGACGAGTTTGTCCAGGAAGAACAAGAATGAATTGTGAAACGGAATGTATTCGCCGAAGGGGACCAGATGTTGCTTGTCGTAGCGACCGAGGATCTGGCCGTCGGTGGCGAGCAGGTACGCGCTGTTGAGCAAGAACGGGCGACCGTCCGGATGACGTCGCAAAGCCGGGCTGCCGAATAGCAGCGGGGCACCGGCGCGGCGAGCCATGTCGTTCACAACTGCGCGGTACTGCGGTTCCATTTCAAATACAAAGGGTGTGGCGGCTTCCGGCCAGACGATGAGATCCAGATTGTCGCCCAGTCCCGCCGTGAGCCGATCGTAGCGTGCCATCGTCTCCTGGCGAAATGCCACATCCCATTTCTGTGCCTGTTCCACATTCGGTTGTACGACTCCCACCGACAACGTGCGGGTTGGGACATGCTGGGCGGACGACAAGAGGGTGGTGCCATAAAACAGGGCGACGCCGAATCCGGCCGTAGCCGCCACCGACGAGGGCCACGGAAACGAACGAATCTGAAATCCGCGATAGGCCTTGAAGCCCCAGATAATTGTTTCAGCCAGCGCAGCGTTGACCAACACGAGGAGGAAGGAGACGCCGTACACCCCGAAATGGTCGGCCAGCTGAATGATCGGGAGCCATTGGTATTGGGAATATCCGAATAGTGCCCAGGGTAAGCCGGAGAGAAAGTAGGTACGGATCAGTTCCAATGTCACCCAGAGAAAAGGCGCGGGTAGGAAGCCCAGGGTCGGGAACGCTGTCCGGATCCACGAAAGTCCGCCTGCGTAGACGGCCATGTAGAGTCCGAGGTAGACCGTGAGCAACAACATCACCAGGGTGGCAATCGGGAACGGGACCTTACCGTAGACGTTCATGGCGGTAATGACCCAAAACATCGAGCCCGTGAAGGCCAGCGTGCCGGAAAGCCAGCCGATACGGAACGCGCGACCCGGCGACAGGTATTCGACCGCGATATGCAGCGGGACCAGCGCGAACCAGGCCACTATGCCGAGGTCGAACGCGGGGAAGGAGAGGGGATAGAGAAGACCGCTCGCGCAGGCAAGCAGAATGAGGCGTGCGCGGGAGATGGTCATTGCCTGTAACTTAACGAAAGACCTGAAGAGATTCAACCGTGCTCTTTGGCGGATGGGCTTGGGGGAGGATCATCCCAGACTGGTCGTTCGACCGGTTAGCGCCCCGATCGCCCGCCGAACCTGCTGTATCCGCCAGGACTACCGGATGATGCGGGGGGCTGTGGGTATGGAGTCGCCATACCTCTTGGTTGGAGCGGCAGTAACGGCGCCGGTGTGACGAGATTCGGCGGTGTCGGTGTTCCGAATGGTGTGACTGATCCGGGCACTGCGCCATGGGGAGAACTGAACGTGTGTGACGGAAGGCCGGACCCCAGATGGGTGACACCTTTGTTTCCATGCGCGTCGGAGTAGATGGCGTCTTGCTCACCCAGCGGAGTCAGGGGGCTGGTGGTCCCGTCCCGCTGTTGAAGGATCGATGGCTGGGAGCCAGCGATGGAAACCGGGCCTAATAGCGTCCATGCGGTAAGTAGCATCAGCAGGCTAGTGGTTGGCATAGGACACTCCCTCTCGAAGATACGCATAGGGATCTCTTTCCACATTGTACTGCATGTCTATTCCTGAGAGGTGAATCACGTTTTTCAAATGTTGAATGATGCGGGAGAGCACATGCCCGGCAACCCGCGCCGGCTCTTAGTTCTTGCCGTATTGACTGCTTTTTGAGCGAGGCATAGACTAACTAAGTCATTCAATGCCACCCTTTCTGCAGGTGGTCGCATGGTCTTCCGTGGCGAACATGACCGCCGCTCTGACCAAGCCAGCCTTGTCCCGTCTCCTCCGGCCGGTATCCTTCATCAACGACGTTCCGCATCAAGATCTGCAGCCCGCGCTTTGTGCCTCGCAAGGCCGGGAATATATTTCCATTCTGCAAGTGCTCCATCACACCAAGGAAGAGGTCTCTATGCTTAAACGACAGCGATCTGGTGCGGCTCAGATTCCGGCGCGCCGGCGTCCTGCCTGTTTGCCACGCGCCGAACTACCCGAGGCAGGATAGGAGGATATCATGGGACGAAAATATGACCTCGTTGATGTGGTGGTCGCCGTCGGATTGGTGGCGACGCTGTTCGGCGGGTACCTATTGGTGACGGCTGCCGATGGTTTCTGGCAGGCGCCGGTCGCTCCCGCTGCCAATATGACCATCGTGACTCACGACCCCTCCACCGGAATGCAGTATCTGCAGCCGGTTTTAGGCGAGGCGATTCTTCACGATGTCTTGCTCGACCGGGAGGCCGGTGCCGCCCTCTCTGCTTCAGCCATGGAGTTAAACCGGGCGGTGAGTGAGTCTCAGCTGATCTCGACGACGTTGCTGAGTCCGCTGGTGTTGGCAGAGTTGCGCGCGTTTGGACAGGAAGCCGATCATCGTGCGCGCATGCAGTATGTCATGGGCAAGTCCGTCGTCAACCAGACTCGCCGCGGTCTTGCAAGCGGAGTCCTCTCTGCCGATCAGTATGCCGGCGAATTCAACACGAACCTGATTCAGCGGGCCGAATCGATCGGGCAGCGCATGCACGACCAGTTTGAATCGACCAGGCAGGCGACACTTGGCCGCTCGATAGTCGAGGCGATTCAGGAGGAGGATGGTATGGCGGCGGCGGTCCAGGAGCGAATCGGGCGGGCCGTCATTCAGGTGACGCAGGCGCAAGAAGGGTATGCGGAGGCGAAGGCGGCCGGGCAGATTCAACTCGCCAGTGCGATGAGTGCGGCCGTTCGCACGGATGCATTGGTGGATCGTTTGGCTCTGCTCAAGGAGATGCCGGCCGGCCGCACGATAGTCGCATACCACTCGACTGCCACTGCGGATATTTCGCGCGGGGCCTTGGTGCTGGCCTGTCTGGGGCTGATTGCATTGTTCGTGGGCGGTTTGGCGTTCAGCAGCAAGAGGGAGGTGGACAGTATTCCGCTGTGGAAGCTGGAGACGTTGTTGCAGTTGCACCGTTCAGGCAGGTAACGCTGCCCCCTGGGAATCGTTCGACGATTTTCAAGGGCAAGAGGAGGTCAGACATGTCGTGGGAAAACTGGGCCGTCGCCATCGGGCTGGGCGCACTCCTCATGATGTTTTTTGTGTTGATGGAGTTGTTCTTTGCCGGTCCGCGGCAGCCACTGGATCATGTGCGAAGAAAATGAGGTCGAAGAGGACTCCGTCTCGAAGCGAGGGAACGGCGTGGCGCTCCCATTCGGTGCTGAGGACCTCCCGAGCTGGTGAAGCCCCTTCTAGTTGAGACAAGACCAGAGGCCGGGCAGCATCACTTTGGCCATGGCCTTGAGCTCGGATTCGGATTGTGGGGGAACGCCCGAGAGGGCGATGCCGAAGTCGTGGCCTTTTGACCAGCGGACCGTGGCCCGGCGGATGAGCATGGGGGTTTCAGGGGTCGGCTGGATGACGATTACCACCAGCTCCATTCCCACGCTGACCGACTCTTTGCCGCGAATACGCCCCCCTGAGGCGTTGAAGTCCTCCATGACGCCGATGGTTTGAAATGTGCCGTTTGAATAGTAAATAGGGTACTGAACGGGAATACGCCTGGCCCCGCGCGCACGATAGGCAGTGTTCATCGCGACGACGTTCCTTTCCTCAGGTGGGGTAGGTTCGCTCTCAGAGCCGGCTCGAACTGATCAGTCCGTGTGGAGGTGCTGTGTTGCCACAGCATCAGGGCGCCGGCCATCATGGCACCCAATAGATCGTTCGAAAGATCATGGAGGGAGGCTTCGCGTCCCGGGGCCGTCCCCTGTGCCACCTCCGTCCATAAGCCAAAGACCCCGGCAAATGCGATTCCAACGAGCAGGGCATAGCGAATCGGCCAGCCACGCAGGCGGAACCCAATCATAGCCAACCAGGCCAGGAGGCCATAGGCCGGCACGTGCGCCGCATCACGCCAGTCATCCGGCATAAGGTGTAGGAGCGAACCGGTGAATCCGATGCCGGGCGAGGCGACGGCAAGACCGACCAGTAACAACATATAGCCGGCGATGACGGCGACGATGAAGAACATAGGGGGAGTCCTTTCGATGAGTTCACGTGACCTTGCGCAGGGTACTGTGCAGGGTGCGTGAATCACCATCGGTCCTTCGGCGAAGGGACTAATGCTTTGGAGGGGCGAGGAGTGTTCGGCAGAGGGATTGGCCGATGATGGGCGGGTGCCGCGAATGAGCCGGGTCAGGACTTTTTGTCGGGCTTCTGATGCTGCCACTGTCCGGGGGTGGTTGAACGGGCCTGGTAGGCCTGTCCGAATCCGAGCACGAGGTGGGCATCCTCCATCCGTAGCTCCCACAAGGCAAAGTCGCCGAAACCGAACATCATTTGTGACTGGGGGAACTGTGCGAGATAACGCTGCTTCACCGATGCATAGGCCATGTCGGTCGGGGGGAGGATTGAGGCCGTTCCCTGCAGGTTGATGCGTTGCAGGGCCAGCGGGTTTTTGCCTGGCTTGTCCGGCTCGGCGAGAAACAGGCTGACACGGGCGTCTTCAAGGAGATGCTGGGTATGTAAGGCCAGCCGGCTGAGGTGAAGATACACGCGAGCCCAGTCGTCTCCGAGCAGGTAGGGTACATGGGAGCCGAAGGGATGCCCGTTCCGGAGTGTCAGTAACACACCCGTTCGTGTCTGTTCGACCAACGTTCTCCACGCTGCTTCAACATCATCATTCGATATGGCATCCGGCATCGGCATCGCAGTACCTCCTGATCAGCCAATTGTAGCGGCCTCCGGTGAATTGTCCAGCAATCTGAGGGGAGCGATGTGATTCCGTCGCACAGATCGTCCTTTGCCACGAGGTTGTCGGCAGGATAAGATGGCCCAACGGCGTGGTGCAGACATGGTCATGTCAGGAAGGGAGACGTATACGATGAGACACATGCGATGGGGAGTGGCAGTGCTCGGGCTCTGTGTGCTGACGGGCGTAACCGGGTGCGGCGGTAGGCAAGCGGAGATCAAGGAAGACCGGTTGACGGTCGGGCGGGTCCAGGGCGAGGTGAAAGTCGGCATGTCGGCGGCGCAGGTGGCGGAACTGCTGGGTTCGCCGAATATCGTCACGACCGACGACAAGCGCCGTGAAGTGTGGATTTACGACAAGGTGTCCACGGATCGTGTCGATACGGCCAGTTCTTCCTATGCCGGATTGATCATCCTCGGAGCCAACTCCAGCGATCGGTCCAGTTCGCAGCGTCAGCGCACCCTCACCATTATCATCAAGTACGATGAAGACAAGAAGGTCCGGGACTTTGCCTACAACTCCACCCAATTCTGAGAGAGCCGGTCGATTGATGCAGCGGCTCCCTGCGGCCGTTCTTCTGCTCATGGGGCTGTTGGTCTTGCCCCAGGGCTGCGTGCAACAGACGCAGCCGGCAGAATTGTTTCAACTCACGCCGGAGAGCAGCGCCAATCGGGCCATGCAGACCCGTTTCTTCGACACGGAGAACGATCAGGAATTGTTGTCTGCCTCGGCTGCCGCGCTGCAGGATCTCGGGTTTCAAGTCGAGGAAAGTGTGCGGGAAGTCGGGTTCCTGCGAGCCGCGAAGGAACGTAGCGCTCGTGAGTACGGTCAGTACCGAAACCGGTTCTTTATCTGGCTGCTGTCACTCGGGCACGTCGTCATCCCGATCGACCTGCACCAAAAAATTGCGGCCAGCCTCGTGACGCGGCCGCTCAACGAGGCACATTCGCGGCAGGAAGTCCGGATTGTCTTCTACCGGGCGGTGTGGAAGGGGGACGGGCAGGCCGACCGCAACTACATTCCACCCGGTGAACAGAAAATGGAAATGATCCGGGACCCTGAGATCTATCAGCAATTTTTTGCAAAGCTCTCCAAGGCTGTGTTCCTGGAGCCGCATTCGATTTAATTACGAGGATTCATGAACTGGACACAGCTAGTCGGCGCAGTGGTGGTCATGATGGGAAGTGTCATCTTGCAAGGCTGCGTTGCGCCGGAGCCGAGGCAGGAGCTCTTTGCGCCGACCGATGCGCAGATGAAGATCCGCAGCGCGCAGACCCGCACGTTCGAGGTCAAGGAGCAGACCGTCGCCATGCGCGGCGTCATCGCGGCTCTGCAAGACCTGGGATTTATCATCGAACGCGCGAACGAACCGCTCGGGCTGGTGACGGCGGCCCGGTTTGCCGAACCGAACTATTACGATGTGCTCGGCGTGACCGTGACCGTGCGCCCACAACAGGACGGCAAGACGATGATCCGTGCCAATGCGATCTACAACAGCAAGCCGATCGAAGATCCCAAGGTGTATCAGAACTTCTTCGCGGCGGTGGAACGTTCGTTATTTCTGGTGAAGGACTAGTCGGTGGCTCGCCCCGCCATGTATCGATGCCGCCGGTCGAACAACTGCATGGTCGTGGTTGGCCTCGCCTTGCTGGCCTTGACTGCCGGCTGTTCGCCCTATGAGTGGCGACATGAGAACCAATGGGAGTCGCGCGACCAGATCTGGCTTGCCGAGGCCAGCCAGGTCAAGGTGCGGGCGGCTCAAAGCCGCGTCTTCGATACCGCTGATCGTCTCAAGACGATTCAGGGGGTTGTTGCCACTTGTCAGGACTTAGGTTTTGCGGTGGAGGTGTTGGATGAAACTCTGGGCATTGTCTCGGGCAAAAAATTTGATGACTACGAATCCTTGCCATGGGGTGATCCTTCCTATCACCTGTATCGGGACGACGGACTCCTGATCCTTACCCGGCAGTTCCGGAGCTGGGGGCCGTTTTATCACCGCAGCAATCTTGTCCGCCTCACGGTCACCGTCCGGCCACGCGGAAACAGGCAGCTGATCGTGCGTGCCAGTGCGCAGTATTACCTCAAGGCCATCGAGTCCCCGGAGCCGTATCAGCAGTTCTTCCGCGCGCTCGAGCAGGCTCTCTTCATTCAGGCGAACGCGCTGCCATAGCGAGAGCCGGAGACCACGATGCGCATCGCCTGCGTGCGAGCTGCGCAGGCTGCGGCGAGGGGGCTCTCACCGGCGTGATCCGCCGACGGCATCCGCGTGAGCGCTGCTCAGGGGGCCCTGCTGTAGGATGGGATCGAGATTGAACGCCACACTGATTCGGGGCGCCGTTCCACGATACGTATTCACGGCATGGAACAACCAGCCAGGGAACAGCAGGCATTGTCCGGCCGCAGGGGAGTAGGAAATGCTGGTTCCGGCATCATGTAATTCGGTCATGCTGTACTGGAGATAGGGCGCCAGCATACGCGGCAGACAGCCTCGCGGGTCGTAAATCTGCAATTCGCCTCCCTTTCCCAGGGTCGGGCAGACCTCGCCCACATCGACATAATAGACGCCTGCCCAAAAACTTCCGGGGTGAGAGTGGGCTGCATTGGTCCCGCCGTTTCGTTGAACGTTGGCCCACACCTCGACGACTTCCCAATCGGGTCGACGGGCAGCATGGCGGCATCGGTCGGAGAGGGTTGTGACTTGTTTGGCTACTTCGATGACGGGCGCAAACAACTCGCGCAGGGGGCTTCCTGCCCAATCCATCATCGACAGGTCGTGAGGCGAGGACCACCCGATCACTTCGGTGTCTCGGTGGCTCGGGACGGAAGCCTCGCGCGCCAGAATCAGTTGAGAGAGCTCCGCATTGATGCGTTGGTGATGCGCAGGCGTGAACACCAGCAGAGGCGTGGAGAAAAGAGGCGTGATTTGGATCTCGATCTCGGTCGGCATGGAGGGGAGCCCATACGGGTGTTACGACCGTCGATGTGGGGCACGCTATCCTCCGAGGGGTAACAAGTCAACCTGGGTGTTTTCCCAGGCTACTGAGATTCAGCCGTCATCTTCACGCGTCACTGCCGGCGGGCCGTTCAATGAGATGCGGGCTTGACAGGGCTTTATGGTCGGCCTAGCCTGAGGTGCCGAGTGTGGTATCCACCATTCAAACCAGGGAGGCTATCATGTCTGTCGCACGTGTGACGGAAATCATTGCTGCATCCCCCAAGAGTTTTGACGATGCCATTCATCTTGGAATCGCTCGCGCGAACAAGACGTTACAGAATGTGAAAAGCGCCTGGATCGAGGATCAGAAAGTGGATATCGAAGACGGAAAGATCACCCAGTATCGTGTGGCGTTGAAGGTCACATTCGTCCTGAAGGATTAGGGGAGCAACATGAAGAATGTAGAGATGACCGTCGAGGGGACCGTGCTGACCATCAAGGTGGATTTGTCGAAAGAGTTCGGGCCATCAGCCTCGGGGAAAACCACGATTATTGCCTCGACGGAGGGAAATGTCACCATTCCGGGGCGAGAGGAGAAAATCGGCCTGAATGTCTACCGGAAGAAGTGAGGCGCTCTGAGGTGAAATGGTTCATCGGGTAATCGACCAGTGAAGGCCGGACGAGGTCTTTCCTGTGCCTATCCGATGAGCCATTCAGCAGCGGCTCACTAGACATCTGGATTCTTGTCATCGAAAAGAGGACAATGACAGCCGAAGCGTCAGACCGGTCGTATGACGATACCCATGGTTTCGTTGACCGCTATGTCAAAGACCACGCCCAGCGTGACCGAGCTTCCACCTCCCAAAATCCTGATCGTAGACGACGACCCCGATATTGCACTCGTACTGCATGATCTCTTGGAGCACGTCGGCTACCGTGTCTCAGTCGCCGGCACCGGTGCCGAGGCCCTTTCCAAGGCAAAGGCGGAATCTCTGTCCGCGGTGGTGCTGGACCTGATGTTGCCTGATATGGACGGACTCTCGGTTCTCACCCTCCTGAAACAAATCGACCCGGTGCTTCCGGTCATCATGCTGACGGCGTTTGTCGAGGTGGCGAAAAAGCACAGCTCCCTTACCGAAGGAGCCTTCGGGTATTTGACGAAGCCTTACGATGCCGAAGAATTAAAAGCGCTGATCCGGCGTGCCGTGGGAGTGAAGCATCTCTCCATCGAAGCTGCGGCGACCAAGCAGGCGTTGACGGCCAGCGAAGACCGGTTTCGGGAAGTTGTGCAGACCGCGCCCGACGCGATTGTGCTCGCGGATGGGGAGGGAAAAATCCTGTCCTGGAACAGCGCCGCCGAGCGTCTGTTCGGGTATCTGGCCGGGGAGGTGTTAGGAGAGTCCCTGACGATGATCATGCCCGAACGGTACCGTGCCAGGCACGTACAGGCGTTAGCGCGAGTACGTACCACGGGTGATTTACGCCTGAAGGGCACGGTCGTGACCATGCACGGGTTGCACAAGGATGGCCGTGAATTTCCGATTGAGATGTCGCTGAGCAGTTGGATCTCCGACGGTCAGCGCGTGCACTGCGGCATTGTGCGGGACATCACGGCGCGGAAAGAGGCGGAAGCGCGACTGTTGCGACAGCAGATTGAGC
>JACCDZ010475337.1_pt1 | contig 17710 bp, 11 predicted proteins | sample 7449551 | NCBI WGS metagenome assembly JACCDZ01 (sample SAMN15323452, study PRJNA562643) | freshwater metagenome | isolation source: river surface water | place: USA:Blue River Watershed | collected 2017-08-18
GCATTCGGGACGAAGGCGCCGGCGAACGGCGTATCCACGGCGACCCCGTAACCCCGCGTGCGGAAGAAGCCGGCGAGGAGGTCCCGCAGTTCGGGGCAGGTATGCACGGCGTCGGTCCCCAGCCCGATCTCCGGCCGCCCGGCGGCCACCTCCGTCGGCAGCGGGCCCGACGGGTAACTATGCGCATCGAGCACCAGGCAGCGCCCCCGGGCCGCCAGCCGCTCCCGCGCGAGCCGGTCGGCGGCCGCATGATGCGGCACGTAATAACTTTCCAATAACGCCGCGCGGCGGGCCGCCGACAGGTCGCGCAGCGGTCGGCCATCGCTCGTGCGCACGTAGGTCGCGCCCATGCCGACGCGGGCGCAGGGCTCCTTCGCGTCGTCCGCGAACCGCTCCACGTCGACGACCAGGCGGGAGACCTTCGCCGCCAGCACCGCGCCCGGCCAGAACTCCGCCCCGAAGAGCGCATCGGTGTGCGCATCGACCAGCCGCCGACCCTCTTGGGCGAGATCCCCGTCGCCCAGGAGGAAATCCTCCCGGTCGGCGGCCGGTATCAGGTCGGAAGCGTGCGGGACATGCAGGATCAAGGGGGACATGCCGCCGAGTCTACCCGCCCGGGCCCGCAAGTCATTGGCGGGGAGTGTCATAAAATCGATGAACTCCGGCGAAACCTTCCCATCCCACGGGGGTTTCATCAGCGAACCCTAATCCCATCATACCCATGAAACTCAAGTTCCCCCTCCTGCTGGCCCTGATCACCACGGCCGGCCTCATCGCGGCCGACGCCCCCGCCGGCGGCGAAGCCAAGAAGCCCGACGCCCCGAAGGGCGAAGGCAAGGGCAAGGGCGAAGGCAAAGGCGGCTTCCAGATCCCCGGCGTGTCCCCTGAGGACATGAAGAAGCTCGGCGACGCCCGCAAGGCCGCCATGGAAGACCCGGAAATCAAGAAGCTCGCCGAGGCCGCCGCCGCCGCCCGCGCCAAGGGTGCGGAAGCCAAGGACGAAGACGCCAAGAAGGCCGCCCGCGAAGAAGGCGCCAAGGCCTACAAGGCCCTGAACGAAGCCGTCCACGCCGCCATCGTCAAGGCCCACCCCGAGCTCGCCGAAGTCGCCAAGAAGGCGCAGGAAGCCATGGCTGCCCGCGCCAAGGGCGGTAAGGGCGGCAAGGGTGGCGAAGGCAAGGGCAAGCCGGAAGGCAAGCCCGAGGCCAAGCCGGAAGCCAAGTAATCCTCGGATCACTGGCCCAGAGACAGACCCCGGTTCGCCGGGGTCTTTTTTTGCGCCCAGCCCCGACGGCGCCGAACTTCCGGCCCGCGGCGGTGTTACTGAAAAGACATGAATTGCTTTAGCCTCGCCCTCCTGTGGGTCGCCGCCGCCGCGATCGCCGCCGATGCGCCCAAAACCGAAGCCACGCGCACGCCGGCGGCCCGCGCGATGCTGGAGAAGCTGATCCCCGACGTCGAAGGCGTCAGCAAGGAGGAGATGGCCAAGTTCCGCGCCGCCTCCCCCAAGGCCCAGCAGGACCCCGCCGTGGTGGCGGCCAAGGCCAAGATGGCCGAGCTTCGCCAACAAGCCGAATTCGCCGGCGCGGAAGAACGTCGCGAGATGCGCGGCCAATTCGAGGGCCTGGCCGACCTCAACCGCAGCGCCCTGCGCGCGGCCTACGCCAAGGTGGACCCCACCCTCTCCAAGGAGACGATCGACAAGGTCATCGAGGCTTTCGAGGACAAGGCCCGGGCCCGCCTGAAGGAGGCCGCCGCCAAGGAGGCCAAGGCCGCCGCGACCCCCGCCAAGCCCTTTCCGCTCGGCGATGACGCCAAGAAGACGGAAACCAAGCCGACCCCCCAAGGCGCGGAGCCCAAGCGACCCGCCCAGCCCGACCTCTCCGTCCTGCTGGCGGACGTCGAAGGCGTGAGCCAGGAGGACATGGCCAAGTTCCGCGTCGCCGCGCTCAAGTCGTTCCGCGACCCGGAGGTCGTCGCGGCCCGCGAAAAGCTCAAGGAATTGGCCGCCCGGACGCGCTTCCTCTCCGGCAAGGAGAAGGCCGACATGAGCGAGGAGTTCGAGGCCGCCGCGGGCAAGGTCCGCGCGGCCAGTCGCGCGGCGGTCGCCAAGGCCGAACCAAGCCTGAGCGCCGAGGTCATCGCGAAGATCAGCGAGGTCGTCGAGGCTCGCATGCGGCCGACGGCGCGCTGAGCCGCAACTTCCGCCGCGCCGAGGGGTTCTTCCCGGTGACCATGAAAGCCACCCTCCTCTTCCTCCTCGCCGCCACCGTCGCGCTGCCCGCCGCCGACGCCCCCGAAGCCAAGCCGGGCAAGCCCGCCAAGGCCGGCCGCGCCGCGCTCGTGCCCGACATCGATGGCGTGGCCAAGGAGGACATGGCCAAGTTCCGCACCGCCTTCGCCAAGGCCCAGTCGGACGAGGCCGTCAAGGCCGCCCGCGAGAAGCAGCTCGAGAAGCGCAAGAGCATGGAATTCGCCGCCGCCGCCGAGAAGAAGGACGCCCGCGCCGAACTCGAGGCCCTGGCCGACGATGTCCGCAAGGCGCTCCGCGCCGCCATCGCGAAGGCCGAACCTTCCCTCTCCAAGGAGACCATCGAGAAGATCACCGATGCGATGGAGGATAAGCTGAAGGAGAAGGCCAAGGAAGCCGGCGCCGGCAAGAAAGGGGCCGACGCCAAGACGCCGGCCAAGCCCTTCCCCTTCGGCGACAAGGCGAAGACCGAAGAGAAGAAGCCCGAGGCCGCGCCCGCCGCCAAGTAAGCGACCCGGCTCGCCCCGCGAAGCCCCGGCCCGCCGGGGCTTTTTCGTGCGCCGACGACTACTTGGCGGGCGCCGCGGCCGGCGCGCGCAAACCGGCCATCACCGTGGCGAGTTCCTCGTCCTTGAGCGGCCTCGACCAGAGCAGGAAACGTCCGAGCTCACCATCGAAGGACTCGTAGCCGGGGTGCTGCACGGCATCGCGCTCCTGCCCGATCGACAGCTTGGAGGCGTCGGCCGCGGGATTGACGGGGAAGCGACCGGCGGCCACGGCCTTGGGCTCGTCGACGAAGAGCTCGATCGCGACGCTGCCCGTGCCCGCCCCCAACCGACCGGCGATGACGTAACGCCGACCGAACTCGAGCTTGGGCCCCGCGACCTTCGGGTTGTTCACGTCGAAGCGGCCGAACGTCAGCCCGTTGCGGGCGCCCCACCAGAGCGTGTTGTCGTCGTCCAGGCAGCCCCAGACCCCCTCGTACTTGCCGCCGTTGCGCAGGTTGCCGAAGAAGGAGTTCACGTCCTTGAGCCCGCCCTTGGCCTGGGCGTAGGGCTTGAGCACGGCGACCCACGTGCAACCGTCGCCCTTGATCAGGCCGTCGAAGGCCTTCTCGTCGTGACAGAGCAGTTCCTGGGCCCGGAAGACGAGCGCCCCCTCGCCCATGGCCGGCAACCCCGAACCGGGCACCTTGCGGCCTTTGTCTTGGCCGACGAACTCCCGGACTTCCGCCGGACCGGCTTGGTTGGTCCACTTCGCCACCCGACCCTGCGCATCCAAGGTTACGCCGCGGGTGGCGTCGAGATCGACCCGCAATCCTTCGGTGAGCGGCGCGGGCCAAGCCTGCGCCGACAAGCGGGCGCCCGCGAGGGCGAGGACGAGCAGAAGATGTCGCATCCCCTTAAATTAGCCGCATCCCGACCCGGGGCAACCCCATCCCGACCGGGGATTTGAGCGGAAATAAGGGCGGCGGGACCGCTTTCGGCTGGAAGTCGTCGGTCTTAGGATAAATCTAAAACCCATGTCCCTCCGCCTGCTCCCCCTCCTCGGACTCACCGGCTTCGCCGCCCTCGCCGGCCGCGCCGAGACCGCCGACACCGTCTTCCTCGAGGCCGAGTCCCTCGCCAGCCACGGCGGCTGGAAACTCGACACGGCGTTCACCAACATCGTCGGCTCGCCCTACCTCCTCGCCCACGGCCTCGGCAAACCCGTCGGCGACGCCACGGGCACCGTCCGCATCCCCGCCGCCGGCGAGTACCGCGTCTGGGTCCGCACCAAGGACTGGGTCGCCCACTGGAAGGCGCCGGGCACCCCGGGTCGCTTCCAGCTGATCGTCAACGGCCAACCGGTCGCCGCCGAGTTCGGCAACCAAGGGGCGGAATGGCATTGGCAGGCCGGCGGCAAGGTCACCCTCCCGGCGGGCGAAGTGAAGCTCGCCCTCCGTGACCTCACCGGCTTCGCCGGTCGCGCCGACGCCATCCTCTTCAGCAAGGACGCCGCCTTCACCCCGCCCGAGGGCGAGGCGCTGGTCGCCGCCCGTTCGAAGTGGAACAGCCCGCAGGGCCCGGAAGACCAGGGCGAATTCGACCTCGTCGTCGTGGGCGGCGGCTACGGCGGCCTCGGCGCGGCCCTGTCCGGCGCCCGCCAATCCCTGAAGGTCGCGTTCATCCAGGACCGCTTCGTCCTCGGCGGCAACGGCAGCTCCGAAATCGGCGTCTGGGCCATGGGCGGCACCACCCGCGGCAAGTACCCCCACCTCGGCGAGATCATCGAGGAGATCGCGGACCGCTCCCCCGACAGCCCGGGCCGCGTCGACAGCTTCGGCGACGAACTCAAGGAGAAGGTCGTCCGCGCCGAGAAGAACATCCGCCTCTTCCTCGGCCACTTCGCGACCGGCGTCGTCATGGACGGCAACCGCATCGCCGCGGTCAAGGCGATCGACGTCCGCACGGGCCGCGAGCGCGTCTTCCGCGCCAAGTTCGTGGCGGACACCACGGGCCACGGCTGGGTCGGCGCCTACGCCGGCGCCGAGTTCCGCCAGGAGCCGGACAAGCGCATGGGCATGTCCAACATGTGGTTCTACCAGGACGCTGGCCAGCCCTCGACCTGGCCCGCGACCCCTTGGGCCCTGCCGCTGGCGCTGGGCGACTTCCCGCCCCTGCAGAAGTCCAAGTCGGTCCTCGACGACAAGCCCTTCATGAAGGCGGAATGGTTCTGGGAATCGGGCTTCGACAAGGACCCGATCAAGGACCTCGAGTACATCCGCGACTGGAACTTCCGCGCGATCTACGGCGCCTTCTCGGCCCTCAAGAACGGTCCCGAGCACGCCAAGTACAGCCAGATGGAGCTGAAGTGGGCGTCGCACGTGGGCGGCCCGCGCGAATCCCGCCTGCTCACCGGCGACATCATCCTGACCAAGGACGACATCGTCGCCCGCAAGGACTTCCCGGACGGCTGCGTGCCGACGACCTGGGACATCGACCTCCACTACGCCCGCGAGCAGTACGCCAAGAAGTTCCCGGACAACCCGTTCATCTCCCGCGCGGCCTTCGGCTACGTCGACGCCAGCGGCAAGCACGTCGCCGCCGTCGACCGCCGCAACGGCTACCCCCTGCCCTACCGCCTCTTCTATTCGAAGAACATCGCGAACCTCTTCATGGCCGGCCGCCACATCTCCGTGACGCACGAGGCCCTCGGCACCGTCCGCGTGATGCGCACCATCGGCATGATGGGCGAGGTCGTCGGCAAGGCCGCCTACCTGGCCGTGCGCGAGAACACCGACCCGCGAGGCGTCTACGCGAAGCACCTGCCCGAACTCATCCAGCTGATGGAACAACCCGGCCGCATGCGCCGCGCCGACCTCCGCGCCCCGCTGCAGCTGGACGAGTCGATCGCCGACTACAAGCTGCTGCCCGTCGGCCGCATGAACGCGGACCTCGGGCGGGCCGCGGGCGCCACCGCCAAGCTGTCGGCCGACGAGAAGGCCGAACTCGCGAAGCTGCCCGGCCTGGTCGTCGACGACACCGAGGCCAAGCTGAAGGGCCGCTGGACGGCGGGCGCCGGCATCCCGCACCTCGGCGCCGGCTACCACTTCGCGCCGAAGGGCGACAGCGAGGCCGAGTACGCCTTCGACATCCCCAAGACCGGCCGCTACGAGGTCCGCATCTACTGGGCCGGCCACGAGAACCGCGCCAGCAACGCGACGGCGACGCTGAACCCGACCGGCGACAAGGCCGTGACCGTGACCCTCGACCAGAAGAAGACGCCCGAGGGCGGCTTCCACGCGGTCGGCACCTACGAATTCACCGAAGGGCGCCGCACCGTGACGCTGGGCGCCAAGAACGCCAACGGCAACGTCCACGCCGACGCCATCCAGCTGGTGCCCGCGAAGTAAGCGATGTCGCCGCGCGCGCAGACCTGGCTGCTCCGCGCCTGGCGTTTGCTCGCGCTGGGACTCGCCGCGCTCCTGCTCCAACGGGCCACGCCCCCGCGCGAGACGGCGCTGACGCGGCTCACGCTGGCGGACGTCCAGGCCTTCTTCCCGCAGGCCCGGCAGTTCAAGCCGGGTCCGCAGGAGACCCTGCTCGCGCAGGACGAGTACGGCAACCGGGTCGGGCGGCTGCTCACCACCTCCCCGGATGCGGACGCCATCCTGGGCTATTCCGGACCGACGAACGTGCTGGTCGCGCTCGACAACCAGGAACGCATCGTCGGCACCCGCATCCTCGCGAGCGACGACACCCCCGACCACGTCGACCAGCTCCGCGGCAACGCGGCGTTCGAGCGCGGCTTCAAGGACTGGCGGCCGACCTCCCAGCCCGCGCCGAAGCTCGAGGGATACGCGGGCTCGACCCTGACGGCCCTCGCCATCGAGGAGTCGATCCAGAAGCGCCTCTCCGGCAACTACGCGTCGCTGCGTTTCCCGACCCCGCTCAAGCTCGAGGAGATCAAAGAGATCGGCTTCCCCGAAGCCCGCGGGTTCGAGCCCAACACCCCGCGCCTCGGCTGGAACCTCGTCCGCGGTCCCGGCGACGCGGCCCTCGGCTACGTGGTGCGCTCGTCCCCGTCGGGCGACGAGGTCAACGGCTACGCCGGCCCGACCGACACCTTGATCGCGTTGGCGCCCGACGGACTGACGCTGCGCAAGGTGCTGATCCGCGAGACCTACGACACGACCGACTACGTGGACCGGGTGCGCGCCGACGACGAGTACCTGAAGCTGCTGACGAAGTGGACGACGCGCGAATGGGCCACGCTGGACTTCGGCAAGGAGCGGCTCGAGGGCGTCGCCGGCGCCACCCTCACGAGTTTCGCCATGGCCGAGGGCATCAAGCGACGCTTCGCCGACGACGCCCAGAAGGCGGGCGCGGAGGCGCGCCGCCGGGCGGAATGGACCCAGACCGCCGGGCTCTGGCTCTTCCTCCTTGGCGGGCTGGTCATGACCTTCTCTCCCCTGCATGGCCGGCCGGGTCTCCGGCTCGCCTGGCAACTCCTCTTGGTCGGCGGGCTCGGCCTATGGCTCGGTCAACTGCTGTCGCTCGCGCTCTTCGCCGGGTGGGCTCGCCACGGACTCGGCTGGAGCCACGCGCCCGGCCTGGTGGCCCTCGGGGCCGTCGCCTTGCTCGTGCCGTGGGGCGCCCGCCGGCAACCTTATTGCCACCAGCTTTGCCCGCATGGGGCGGCGCAGGAACTGCTCGGACGGTTCCGCCGCCTGCACGTCACGGTCTCCGCGACCTGGCACGCGCGGCTCGCGTACGTCCCCTACGTCGTCCTCGCCGCCGCCTTCCTCGCCGCGCTGCTCTGGCCCGGCATGAACCTCGGACGCTGGGAGCCGTTCGACGCGTGGGCGCTCGGCGCCGCCACCGCGATCCCGTTGACGCTCGCGGCCCTCGGACTGGCGGCGGCCCCCTTCGTGCCGCAGGGCTTCTGCAAGTACGCCTGCCCGACGGGGGCGCTCTTCAAGCTCGTCCGGACCCAGAGCGAAAGCGACCGCTGGTCGGGCCGGGACACCGGCGCCGCCGTGGTGCTGGCGCTGGGCGCCGCGCTCACCGTCGCCTTACCCGCCGAGAACATCCATCTGGCGACCGCCTCGGAGGCCCCGATCACCGAGATCCACGGCGGAGCCTTCGGGACGACGTGGACGGTCAAGGTCCGCGGGGCGAGCATCGACCGCGACCTCCTCAACCGCGAGATCGAGGCGGAACTGAACCGGATCGAGTTCTCGCTTTCGCACTGGCGGGAGTCCTCCGCGACGGGCGAATTCAACCGGGCCGACACGACCGCGCCGGTCGGGGTGACGCCCGAGCTGCTGGAGCTGCTGGGCTTCGCCCGCTCGCTCAGCGCCAAGACCCGCGGCGCCTATGACGTCACCGTCGCCCCGTTGACCGCAGCCTGGAGCTACGGCCCCGCCGGTCGGCGAGCTGCGCCGACGGACGCGGAATTGACGGCGCTGCTCCCGCAGGTCGGCTGGGAGAAGCTGACCTTGGACGTCGACCGGGCCATGTTGAGCAAGTCGCACCCGAAGCTGGCGATCGACCTCGGCTCCGTCCTCCAAGGCTACGCCCTGGACAAGGTGGCGGAAATCCTGCGTCGGCAGGGTCAGCGGGACTTCCTGATCGAAATCGGCGGCGAACTCCTGGCGGCCGGCCGCTGGCCGGTCGGCCTCGAGGATCCCGTCAACCCGCGCAAGCTGCTGGCCAAGCTGACGCTCACGGACACCTGCCTCTCGCCTTCGGGGCTCTATCGCGCCAAGCGACAGGAAGCCGGCAAGCCGGTCTCGCACATCCTCTCGCCCAAGACCGGCCGACCCGTCGAGCCCACCATCGAGCTCTGCTGCGTCTGGGATCGGGTCGGCCTACGGGCGGACGGCTGGGCCACCGCCCTCCTCGCCGTCGGCTGGGACGAGGCCAAGCGCCTCGCCGAGCAGGAAGGCCTCGCGGTCTGGCTCGTCAGCCCCACGGGCGAAGTGTGGAAGTCGTCGCGCTCCGGAAAGTAATCCGACCTACTTCAGCAGCGGAATCAGGACCTCCGCCCAGCGCTGCGCGATCTTCTCCGCGCCGCGGTCGTTCGGGTGGACGCGGTCGGCGATGGTGTCCGCCGCCACGTCGAAGCCGGTCGCCAGATCGACCGTCAAGACGCGTTGGCCGGGTCGGTCGAGTTCCTTGGCCAAGGCCGCGAGGGCAACGTTCAATTCCGGGAGGTAGGCGTACTTCGGCAGCTTGCCGGCGGGGATGACCTGCGCGACCACGACGACGACGTGGGGGTTGCGCGCCCGGGCGGTCGCGACCATCGCGCGGGTGGCGGCGAGGATGCCAGGGATGGGCTTCTCCTCCGCGAAGTGATTGTGGCCCGCCTGGATCATCAGGATGTCCGCCGGGGCCGCGGCCAATTTGGCGTCAAGGATGCCCGCGAGGAACTCGGCGTTCTTGCCGCCATAACCTTCATGGCGGAGGGGGCCCTGCGGGGTGGGGGTGACTTGGGAGCCGACGAATTCGAAGCGAACCCCGGCGGCGCGAAGCTTGGCCGCCAGGGCCACGCGGTAGGTCGCGTAGCTCGCGCCCCCGCCTTGCGTGATCGAATCGCCGACCGGCATGATGCGCTGGGGCGGCGGGGAAGCCGCGACGGCCGCCAGGGTCGCGGCGAAGAGCGCGAGCAGGCGACGCATCAGCCGAGGAAGCGGAGCACCTGCTCGGCCAGCAGCGCCATGCCCAAACCGGACAGGCCGATGAGGGTCTCGGTGATGGTCCAGGTCCGCAGCGTCTGGCCCACGGTGAGGCCGAGGCATTCCTTGACCATCCAGAAGCCGCTGTCGTTGAGGTGGGAGAGGAAGAGCGAACCGCAGCCGACCGAAATCACCATGAGCTCGGGGCTGGTGCCGGGGTGGGCCGCCATGACCGGGGCGATGAAACCCGAGGCGACCGTGATGGCGACGGTCGCCGAGCCTGTGGCCACGCGGATGAAGGCCGACACGAGCCAGCCGTAGACCAGCAGGGGCAAGCCGGCCGAGGCGGCCAGCTCCGCGAGTTGCTTGTCGACCCCGGCCGTACGCATCACGAGCGCGAAGCCACCGCCGGCGCCGACCAGGATGAGCGTCATGCCGATGCCGGCGACGCTCTGCTCGGAGAATTTCAGGAGTTCGCCGGCGGACCGGCCGCACCGGCGGCCGAAGGCCCACATCGCGAAGAGCACCGACGTCAGCAGGGCGATGACGGGATGGCCCACGAACAGGCCGACCTTGCCCCAGAGGGTTTCCTTGGCGTGGAGCAGCTCGACGACGGTGCCCGCCAAGAGGAGCATCACCGGCAGGAGGACGGTGAAGAGCGTGAGCCCGAAGGTCGGAAGGACCTGCTGGGCGGAAACCGAAGGGGTGAAGTCCGGCGTGGCGACCGCGACCCGCTTGACGGCGAGCCGGGCGAAGAACGGTCCGGCGATCGCGGCGACGGGGATGCCCAGGACCAAGGCCCAAAGGATCACCTTGCCCATGTCGGCGCGCAGGGCCTCGATCGCGATGACGGGACCGGGGTGCGGGGGCATCAGACCGTGCATCACCGAAAGGAAGGACAGCATCGGGAGGACCAGCAGGAGGAACGGCCGACCGGTCTCCTTCGCCAAGGTGATCACGATCGGCAGGATGAGCAGCAGGCCGACCGCGAACCAGGTCGTCATGCCGACGCAGAGCGCGAGTAGGATGATGCACAGGCCGATGCGCCCGGGGCCGAGCACGCGGATGAACTCCTTGGCGAGCACCCCGGCACCGCCGGATTCGGCGAGGAGTTTGCCGAAGACGACGCCCAGCACGATGATGGCGCCGGTCCCGGCCAAGGTATTGCCGAAACCCGTCTGGAAGGCCTTGAGGACCTCGGCCATGGTGATCGCCCCGGAGCTGGCCACGACCATCGCCCCAAGGGTCAGCGAGCTGATCAGCAGGGCGATGAACGGGTTGAGCTTCAGCCAGGTGACGAGCCCGACCAGGACGGCGATGGCGAGGAGGGCGAAGAGCATGGGGGCGAATCAGGCCTTGGGCGGGGCGACCGTGGCGCGGGTGGCGCCGGTGCTGATGCCGCCGTCGACGAGCAGGGTCTGACCGGTCACGTAGCGGCTCTCCTCGGAGGCAAGGAAGACCACCGGGCCGGCGAGATCCCCCGCCGCGCCGGGCCGCTTGAGCGGGATGCGGTCGCACAGGTACTCGACCCACTCCTTCTGCTCGTAGAGCACGGCGTTCTGGGCGGTCTTGAACCAGCCCGGGGCGAGGCAATTGACCGTGACGCCATGGCGCCCCCAGTCGTCGGCCAGGCTCATCGTGAGCTGCTTCACGCCCCCGCGGCTGGCGCCGTAGGGCGCGAGACCCGCGTAACCGGCGACGCAGGTCACCGAACCGATGTTGATGATCCGACCGTAGCCACGCGCGATCATGCCCGGCGCCACGGCCTGCGACGTGAAGAACGTCCCGCGCAGGTTGGTGTCGAGGATGGTGTTCCAGTCCTCCCAGCTGACCTCGAGGGCGGGCTTGCGGATGTTGCAGCCCGCGTTGTTCACCAGGATGTCGATCCGGCCCATCTGGCGCTCCACCTCGGCGACGCCGGCCTTGATGCTGGCGCCATCGCGGACGTCGAGGGCGACGGCGCAGGTGCGGCGACCGAGCGCCTCGATCTCCTTCCGGAAACCATCGAGTTTGGACGCGTCGCGGCTCGACATGGCGATGTCGGCGCCGGCCTGCGCGAGGGCGCGGGCGAAATGTTGGCCGAGGCCGCGGCTGGTGCCGGTGACGAAGGCGACCTTGCCGGCCAGGCTGAAGAACGGGGAGGACATCAGGCGTTCGGGGCGAGGATGACCTTCATCACGCCGGGGGCGCCGGCATAGAGCTTGGCGAACCAATCGGCGCCCTGTTCGAGCGGGGCGACGGCGGAGATGATCCGGTCGACCTTGATCTGCTTGGTCGCGAGCAGCTCGATGCAACGCGGGATCTCGCCCGCCGAGGCGCAGGAGCCCTGCAGGCGCAGCTGGCGGGTTACCACGACCTGCAACGGTAGCTCGGTCTTGGGCGAAAGGTTGCCGACCAAGGTGACGGTGCCGCCCTTACGGACCGCGTGGATGGCGGACAGCACGGTGGCGTTGAGGCCCACGCACTCGAAGGCGGCGTCGGCGCCCTGCCCCTTCGTCAGCCCCTTGACGAACTCCGTGAGGTCGCCCCCGGTCTTGGCATTGAAGCTATGCGTCGCACCCAGGTCGCGGGCGACGGCGAGGCGGGACTCTTCGGTGTCGACGGCGATGACTTGGGCGAAGCCGGCGATCTTGGCGGCCTGCAGGGTGAGCAGGCCGATCATACCCGTGCCGACGACCACGGCGGTGTCGCCGGGGGCGCAGGGGGTGAGGCGCACGGCGTGCACGCCGACGGACACCGCCTCGATCATGGCCGCTTCGTTGAAGCCCAAGGCGTCGGGCAGCACGTGCACGATGCGGGCGGGGACCGTGACGAATTCGGCGAAGGCACCATGGCGACGATAGTCGCCGCAGGAGACGCCCAGCACCTGGCGATTGTCGCAAAGATTCACGTCGCCGCGCCGGCAGTGGACGCAGCCGCCGCAGAAGACCGTCGAGTCGAAGGTCACCCGTTGGCCCGGCTTCAGGGTCGTCACCTGCGCACCCACGCCGGTGATCACGCCGGCCGCCTCATGCCCCATGACCAGCGGCGGGATACGACGCCCGGTGGAACCATCATAACCATGGATATCGGAACCGCAGATACCGCAGGCCTTGACCTGGATCAGGACCTCCTCCGGACCGCAGACGGGACTCGGCACGTCCGTGTAGGTCATGCTTTTGTACTCGGTGAGCAAAAGGGCTTTCATGGGGACGCCTCCGGTATGGGCGACCTATGAGGAAAGGGCAAGGTTTTGGACAGAGCGCGGCGGAATATAGGGCCAGGGCCAGCGTCAGGGCCAGGGCCAGGCAAAGACCGCCATGAAGGCGTCCGGCCGAAGACTAGACTTCATGGATATTCCCCGAGAGCGAATCAGGCATGATGCCCAAATCTATCGGCTTCGCGGAAATCGTCACGGCCGCAAACTGACGTCATGGCAACCTTGGGCTTGGACAACTTAATCGCTTACCAGAAAGCGATACGACTCGCGGGGAACACCATCAAGTTGACCCGGGATTCGGGCCTTCGTGAGCATGGATGGATTTGCGACCAAATTCGGAGAGCCGCCCTCTCCGTGCCCAGCAATCTTGCGGAAGGGTACGAACGGCGTTCCGGCAAGGACACTTCACGCTTCTATCGCATAGCGTTGGGCTCGTGCGCAGAAATCCGGGCCCAACTGAAAGTAGCCATCGTCGCCGAATTGGTGCAGCCCAGTGAAGTTGAAGCCTCCATCCAAGATGCGACCGAGGTCATTCGCCTTATCAGCGGAATCCTAAGGGCACGGGAAAAGGCCGACACCCAAACCTGACCCTGGCCCTGACCCTGGCCCTGTCCCTGGCTCTGGCCCTGGCCCTGTCCCTGGCTCTGGCCCTGGCCCTGTCCCTACCCCAGCCCCAGCCCTATCCTCAAGCCCTCTCCCTCAAAACCCCGCTCCCTTGACCTTCGTGCGCAACACGAAGACGTCGTGGTTCGAGGTGACGAAGAGGGTCTTGCCATCTTCGCCCCACGCGAGGTTCGCGGTGGGCTGGTGGAAGAGGATCGAGCCGAGGTGCTTGCCCTGCGGCGAAAGGATGAGTACGCCACCGGGGCCGGTCGTCCAGATATTGCCCTCGGCGTCGAGCTTGAGGCCATCGCAGCCGCCGGGTCGGCCGGCCTTCTTCAGCGGCTGGGCCAAGAAGACGTCGCGCAGGTTGCCGCCGTCCAGGTCGCACGCGGCGACGCGGGTGTTGGCGCTATCCGAGACCGCCAGGTAGAGGGTCTTCTGATCGAGGCTCAGGGCGATGCCGTTCGGCCACTTGACCGCCTTGCTGACGAGCGTGACCTTGCCGTCCGCGGCCAGCTTGTACACCCCGTGGAAATCCTGCTCGGCCTTCTGCCCCTTGGGCAGGCCATAGGGCGGGTCGGTGAAGTAGACGGAGCCATCGGCGGCGAGGGCGAGGTCGTTCGGGCTATTGAACTTCTTGCCCTCGAAGGCGGTCGCGAGGGGCTTGAACTTGCCGTCGCCGAGCGACTGACCGACGCGGCGGGCGCCATGCTGGCAGAGCACGAGGTTACCCTGGCCGTCGACGGCGAGGCCATTCGAGCCCTGGAGGTCGGAAGGCTCGTCGGTCCCGCTGGGCTTGAGGAAGACCGCGGGCGCCTGGTCGCCGCGCTTCCAGGCGTAGGCCACGTTCTTCGGAACATCCGAGAAGACGAAGCGGTCCTTGCACCAGACCGGGCCCTCGGCCCAACCGTAGCCCGTGCCGACCTTCTCGATCTGGACGTCGCCTGCGACGAGCGCGTCGAGCGCGGGATCCAGCTTCTCGACGGACGGGGCGGGCGGGGCGTCGGCGGCGAGGACGGCGGCGGCGCAGAACAGCGGAAGGAGGAACTTCATGGCGGGGAGAGTGGCGGGGCCTTACTTCTTTTCAACCTTGATGAAGTCGAGGCCGAACATGTTGCGCGGGGTGGCGACGGGGTTCATCGGCAGCACCTTGACCTCGAGCTTGTGCTCGCCGGCCTCGAGTTCATGGCGACCGCCGGCGAGCTCGCCGGAAGTGACGACTTCCTTGGCGTTGTAGAGGTCGAGCCCCTGCGGGTCGGTGATGACCTTGCCGTCGAGCCGCAGTTCGAAACGGCCATAGTCATGGGCCTTGGTGCAGACGAAGGTGAGCTGGTAGGAGCCCTTCTCCTTGACCGGCAGAGCGAGGGTCAGGGTATCGCCGGTCTTGGCGTCGGCCCACCAGAGGTGGTCGTTGCCGCTCCAGCGGCTGGCCTTGAACTTGGTCATCGGCTGGTTGGAGGAACGCCCGCCGGTCTTGCCGAGCACCTTCAGCGACTCGCCCTCGACGACCCCCTCCACGCGCCAGACGCCCCCCTCGGGTGCGGCCACCGGCTTGGACTTGCCATCGGGCGATTGCAGGTAGGCGACGAGGTCCACCACCTGGGCGGGCGTGAGCGCATCGAAGAGACCCTCCGGCATCAAAGAGACCGGCAAGACCTCGCGGCTGGCGACTTCGGCCTTGGCGACGGCGAGCTTCACCCCGCCGGGCATGACGGTATTGAAGACCTGCGCTTCCTCCGACTGCACCAAGCCGCTCACGGTATTGCCATTCTTCAGCTTGAAGACGTTGAGCTGGTAGTCCTTCCCGATGAGGGCGTTCGGATCGAGGACGTTCTCGAGCAGGTAGTCGAGGTTCGCGCGGTTGGAGCCGGTCAGGCTCGGGCCGACGTGGTTGCCCTCGCCGAAGAGCTGGTGGCAGAGGCCGCACGACTGCTGGTAAAGCGCGCGCCCCTGCGCCAAGTCGCCCTTGCGCAGGGCCTTGGCGGAAAGCAGGTCGACGTACTTCGCCTTGGCCTTCGCGAAATCGGCCTTGCTCGCGTTGACGACGCCGACGACCTGGGCGAGGAGCGCATCGACGGACGGATCGCGCATCCCCTTGAGCTGACGGATGGCGACCGGCGAGAGCACGTTCTTCTCGAGCGCACCCTCGGCGATCGCGCGCAGCGTCCGGTTGGCCGCGGCGGGGTTGGCGATCAAGGCGGGCAAGGCATCCGCCCGCTCCGCCGGCGAAAACTTCGGGTAGCCCGCGATGAGCCGACCCGCGGTCTCGGCATCCCCGAGCGAAGCGAGCGCCTGGATGACCAGCCGACGCAGGACGCCGGAGACGGAAGCATCCGTCAGGCAGGCGTGCAGCACCGGGGCGGCGGCGCGGTCGCGGGCCTGCACGAGGACGGCGAGCGCGCGTTGCCGGGCGGCGGTCGGCGCCTTGGCGTCGGCCAGGTGACCGCGGAAAAAGGCCCGGCTGGACTCATCCCCGGCGAGCGCGTCGAGCTCGTTCACCAGGGCGACGAGGTTGGCCCCGGCGTCGGCGCGAAGGGCCTTCGACCAGGTGGGCCACTCGGCGGGCGCCACGAACGCCCCACCCTGCCGGACTCCCGCGACGAGCCCCTCGAGCAAGCGCTCCCGCGCGACCAGGTCGGCCGTGCGCGCGGCGAGGCCGAGCAGGCGCATCCGGCCGGCGGCGTCGGCGGACAAGCGACGGTAGATGAATTCCGTGACCTTGGGCAGCTTGGAGGCGACCGCCAAACGCATGCCCAGTTCGGGATCGGCGCCGACCAGCGGCTCGACGCCATACCAGACGAGCAGCGGGAGGTTATGGTCCGCCGCATCCTCGCCGTGCGCCAGCAAGCGGGACGCCACGTCGGCGGCGACGGCGGCCGGGACCTTCTGCAGGGCGGAGGCGAGTTCCCGACGGACGACGGGATCGGCGTCATCGACGAGCGGGAGCGCCAGTCCGCGTTCGACGGCGGCGCGCACGGCCCAGGCGCGCAACGACGCCTCGCGGTCACGCGCGGCGAGGGCCACGAGGTCGGCGACGTCGGCGGTGGACGAAAGCACGGTCCAGAAGGCGCGGAGGCGACGTTCGACCGGGGCGGAACCATCGGCGAACACGGCCGTGAGGAAAGCGCGGGCGTCATCCGCCAGCGCCCCGCGCTCCGCCAGCACCTTGCGGGCTTGGCGCGCAAGCAGGCCATTCGGATCGTCCACCGCGACCTTCGCCAAGGCCGACGCCTCGAGCTTCGTCAGGTCCTGCGCCCGCGACTTCGGGTCGCCGTAGGCGATCCGGTAGATGCGGCCATTGCCGCGGTCCCAGATCTCCTGGTTGTTGTTGTGGCAGGTCTGCGGGTCGGTCCAGTCACTGACGTACAGGGCGCCGTCCGGACCGACGCGCTGGGAGACGGGGATGAACCAGGCGTCGTTGCTGCGCGCGAAATCACCCGCATGATGGCCGACATACCCGCTGCCCTTGGGCTCGACCTGGTCCGCGAGGACGCGATGTCCATGCAGGTTGCCGAACAGCAGCAGGCCTTGGTAGTTCGCCGGGAAATTGTCGCCGTCATAGATCGCGAGGCCGCAATGGGCATGACCGCCGCCGGCCTCGTCGGTGCTCGCCGGCTGCACGATACCGCGTTCGGCCGGGCGGTGGACGATCGCACCCGTGAAGTGCGGGTGATCCGCGATCGTCTTGATGTCGTCGTAGGTGTAGGGCTCGAAATGCTGACCGGCCTGACGCTGGTAGCGGGCGCCCGGCAGCACATGGTAAAGGTGGGGGATCACGCAGGCCGTGATGAACATATCCCCGCGGGCGTTGAAATCGAGGCCCCAGGGATTGCTCGTGCCCTCGGCGAAGACCTGGAACTCCCGCGTGCGGGGGTGCAGGCGCCAGACGCCGGCGTTGATCTTCCGGCGCCGCTCGGCCGGCGTACCCGGCTTGCCGACCACCGAGTGCGTGAAGACGCCGTGGCAGCCGTAGAGCCAGCCGTCGGGCCCCCAGGTGAAGCTGTTCAGGGTCTCGTGCGTGTCCTGCATCGCCCATCCGTCGAGCACCACCTCGGGCTTGCCCGGACGGTCCTGCGCGTCCTTGGGGATGAACATCAGTTCCGGCGCGGCGCCGACCCACACCCCGCCGTGACCGACCTCGATGCCGCTCACGAGGTCGAGCCCCTCGAGGAAGACGGTGACCTTCGCATAGCTGCCGTCGCCCTTGACGTCGTCCAAGATGAGGATGCGGTCCCGGCCCTTGCCCTCGCCGCGCTTGCGGGGGTAGGACATCCCCTCGACGACCCAGAGCCGCCCCTTCTCGTCGAAGCACATCGCGATCGGCTGGACCACGCGGGGCTCGGCCGCGACCAGCGTGACCTTGAAGCCGGCGGGCAAGGACATCGTCTTCATCGCCTCGGCCGGGGTCTGGCCCGGCTTGTAGTCCTTGAGCGGGACGCGGACGGCGGGGCCGACGGGAAGGTCGGCGGCGAAGGCGGACAAGGCGGCGAAAGCC
>JACCDZ012104452.1_pt1 | contig 17706 bp, 22 predicted proteins | sample 7449551 | NCBI WGS metagenome assembly JACCDZ01 (sample SAMN15323452, study PRJNA562643) | freshwater metagenome | isolation source: river surface water | place: USA:Blue River Watershed | collected 2017-08-18
AATTTCCACATCTGAAACGGCTTCTAAACAAAATACAAATTGTTCTAATTCTTCCATAATTAATGTTTCAATGGACGTTTTTTAATCATTCCACCTCGAGTATCTTTTACACTATTCATCACTACAAAGGCTGAAGGTGAAATTTTGTCTAATTCAGTCATTAACTTGTTCAATTCTAACCTTGTAATTACAGTGTAAACAATATCGGTTTCTTTGGTTTCACCTCGTTTCCCAAATCCTTTTTTACCACTGTAAACGGTTACACCACGTCCCATTGTGTTAATTATCATTTCTCTAATTTCTTCATTATGAGAAGAAACGATAGTTACACCGATGTATTCTTCAATACCTTCTACAATAAAATCGAGTGTTTTAGAGGCCGCTAAGTAAGTAATCATCGAATATAAAGCAACTTCGATTCCTAAAAAATAAGCGGCTGTTCCAAAAATAAGAATGTTGATAATAATAATAACATCTCCAATAGTAGTTCCGAATTTTCGACTTAAATAAATGGCTAAAACTTCCGTACCATCAATCACAGCTCCGCCTCGAATAGCAAAACCAATTCCGGCACCAAGGAAAAATCCACCAAAAACGGCTACCAATAAATTATCATTAGTGATGTTCGGAAAGGTCAAAGTGGCTAATGCAAGAGAAAGTCCGCCAATAGCAAATGCTGTTTTTATAGCAAATTGTTTTCCGATAACATTGTAACCCAAAAATACAAAAGGCAAATTGACACAAATAATTAGAACATACAACGGAACTTTAGTTAGTGAAGCTACAAGTAAAGAAATACCTGTAGCACCACCATCTATAAAATGATTCGTTAATAAAAATGCCTTAAATCCGAATGTGGCCGATAAAATACCTAACAAAACCAAAAACACATCTTTTACATTATGTTTTACAGTGATTTTGAATTTTTTATAGGCTTTCGCGAAAATATAATCGGAAACTTTATTTTTATCGATAGAATCATCACGAATTATGAGTTTAAGAATGATATTTTTGAAAAATGAATTCATTTATGATTTTTTTAGAATGATTATGTGATTTTATTCAATAACGTTTGCCATTTCTGAATAATTTCAATTTCGTTTAGTATTAATCGGGTTTCGTTTTTATTGAAAAATTCTAAAACTACAGTTGGTTTGCTTGCAAATGTTAGCTCTAACTCCAACTTTTCTAATACATTATCTTTATTTTCTGTTCGCTCAATTCTACATTTTAATAATTCAGAAATATTAATGGAGATAAATTTATCAAATTCTTCCGATTTTTTTGAGAAAAAAAGTAATTTATTTGTTTTATCTATTCCAATAATAGATTGATTCCAATCATCTTTTTCTTGAATTGTGGCATTATTTTCTTTTGCAATTTGATTTAAATTCTCAATTCTTTTTTTACGTTTTTTACTGTTAATTCTGTTGAAAATTATAAAAGGTAATATGCATACTAGCATTAGTATGATGCCAATTGTTAGGGATGTTGCATCCATGGTTTTAAATTTTAAATTAATGATACATTGTATTTTGTAACTATTTTTTAATACTTACAAGTCGGTTTTTTTACTAAAATGTATAATTAATTACCAAAAATTATGGAAAGGAAATATGATATCAGTTTGTTTAAAACTAATAGGAATAATAGTGTATGAGAAATGATTTTTAGCTAAAACTGATTTGTTTTCTTTTTTCTTACTGATTGTTTTTACAAAAAAAATGTTATAAAAAGTTTTTGCAATTTTAGTTTTTACATTAATTACATTGCTTTGAAACGGTCTGTTTAAATTATCACTTAAAATAGTTGGAGCATCAATGGTATGAATTTCTTTTTTATCCGATTGTTCTTGTTGTGGAATATTTATGACACGAGAATTCATCTCTCGTAAGTTACTAAATACAAAATAACTTATGACAGAAAAAAGAAGTACAAATGATATTTTTAAGGCATTTCTCATTTCTTCAAAAATAGTTTTTATAAGTGTAAAGAACTAATTCAAAGCTCGAATTTAGGAAAACTTTAATATTTTATATTTCACTTTCATGGTCAAAATAACCTTTGCTTTTCACTTTTGAAGAAAAGAAATTTAAAAATAAAACCAGAAATGATAAGAAAAACATAGCCTGAATACTTACCAATACTTTTGCAAATGTGGTAATAGGATAAAAGTCGCCATAACCTATAGAATTTGAAGTTATGATGCTAAAATAAATTGGATCAAACCAATGTGTGAAAGGTTTGTTCATATTTTCTCCTAAAGTGTAAAAAACCGCAAAAGCACATACAATTTCTAGATAATTTAAAAATAAAAGCATCATAGAACGTTTGTAGGAGCGGGGACGAGAAAGCATATCTGAAGCAAAAATTAATGTCGGAATATATAAAACGGTTTCTAACAAAACATAAACCATAATGTAAATTAGAATAGCATGTGCTTGCCAATTATTTATTAAAATTAACAACGGAAATGACAATTTTAATAAAATATAAATATCCATAGCAATATCCTGATATTCGAAATTTCTTTTGGAAACCAGATATTTGATATAAACTCCAGGAAAAAGAAGTTGAGAAATTGATAAAAACAATCTAAATATTTTTTCAATTCCATTATCATCTTGATGATCGTTATTCCAAATAGATTTAATGTTTAGAATTCTTTTCTGAATCGGATTTATCTTTAATAAAGGTCTATCTTTTCTGGAAATATTTCCGAGTAGAAGTTGTCTTAAAAAGCTTTTCATTATTTATTTTTTTGTCGTTTGGTAGAATTTTATAAACTTCTTATAAGTATTAAATCATTATAATGTTGCACGTTTTTCAGCACTTTTTTTGAATAGTTTTCCTCATTAAAATAGTTTAAAAATTGGTCTATTTTATCTTTTTTAGATTTATCTAAAATCATAGTATTAAAAACAATATATCCATTTTTGTGAAGTATTTGTTTAATATCATTCAAAAAACTTTCTTGGAATAAAAATTCGGGCATTTCGGTATCTTTAAATATATCGATAATGATTAAATCATACGAATTTTTACAGGTAGAAACGAACTGTTCTGCATCGGCAATAATACATTTAAAATTACTAACTTTATCTAAGTCAAAATAAGTATTCGCAATTTCAATTATTTCTGCATCTAACTCAACGCCAGTAATACTTTTTGTAAATTCAAAATCAGTAATTAAGGTCTTTACCACACTTCCACCAGCTACACCAAGTACTAAAATAGCATTCATTTTATTAATTTCAGATTTTCCAATTGTAGAAAGTCCTTTTTTTAAAACACTTTGTAAGCTTCCGTAAGAATAATTGGTGTTTTTTGTATTTAATAACGTTTTCCCATTGTACAAAGTCACTTCTAAAGACTTGCTAATATTTGAAGATTTATGATAAACGGTAATAGGATAGAAGTAACTGAGTAATTTTTTTAACATCTTACTATGATTTAAGTAAATATACTATATTTTTGCGATCCAAATTTACAAGAATGAAACAAATTATCTACAGATTTATATTTTTTAAATTGATGGGTTGGAAGGTAAAAGGCACTTTCGATATCAATATCAAAAAATGCATCATGATTGTTGTACCACATACCAGTTGGTTCGATTTTTTCATTGGTGTTTTCTTCAGAGGAACGTATCCTGTTGAAATTAATTTTTTAGCTAAGAAAGAATTATTCCAATTTCCATTAGGTGGTTATTTAAAATGGATGGGTGGAATTCCTTTAGATCGAAGCAAAACTGAAAACAAAGTAGATACGATTGCAAAAATTTTTGATACAAAAGAGGTATTGAGACTTTCCTTATCGCCTGAAGGAACAAGAAAAAAAGTAACACAATGGAAATCAGGCTACTATTATATCGCTCAAAAAGCCAATCTTCCAATTATTCCAATTGGTTTTGATTATGCGAATAAACAAGTCATCGTATTTGAACCTTTTACAATAACAAATGACTATGAAAAAGATGCTAAATATTTAGAAAGCTTGTTTCAAAATGTAAAAGGAAAAGTAGCCGAAAATAGTTATTTTTAACAAAATATACTTTTTTTATCTTTGTGAAGCACCTGTTTTATTAAGATTTCAAAAAAAAACACAAAAAAATATACTTTTCTAAAACCATGTGATAAAGTTTTACGTAAATGAATTTATAACTTAAAAACTATGAATTTATGAAACGTATTATTTTATCATTTTCAGCATTAGCATTAGTATTAACTTCGTGTTCAGATGAAGAAGGAACTCCTATGATGCCAACCGCAGCAGCTGAATTAAAATTAGTAACTACAAGTAACACTACTGGAAAAGTATCTTATTCTAACTTATTAGAATCAACAACAACAGCAAAAACATTAACTGTAAATGGATTAGACGCAGATGGCGCTTATTTTAACAGTGAAACAGACGAGTTAATTTTAGCTTCTAGAACGAATAACACTTTACAGTTGTATAAAGGTTTAAACAATTCCGTTCTTAACAATACAGATGCATTATTATTACAATCTTCAACGGGGAACACTGATTTTAACAATCCAAGAGAAATTGCAGTTTCTGGTGATAAGGTTATCGTTACACAAGATCAGAATGCAGCTAATGGAAATACCAACAAATTAATTGTATATCAAAAAACTAGTGCTGGATTTACTTTATTAAATTCATATACTGTAAACTTTAAAACTTGGGGAATTCACATTGAAGGTACAACTTTATATGCTGTTGCAGATTCATCAAGCGATTTAGTAGTTTTTGAAAATTTCTTTTCCAATGCAAATGGAAATATCTTACCAACTAAAAGAGTTACAATCGAAGGTTTAGTTCGTACTCACGGAATTACTTTTTCATCAGCTGATAACAGAATGATTTTAACGGATGTTGGAAGTGCTACTTCAGATTCTGATGGAGGAATTATTGTTATCAATGACTTTACGTCAAGAATAGCTGCAACTGCAAACATGGGAACAATTGCTATGACAAACCAGGTTAGAATTTACGGCGCTAGCTCTACATTAGGAAATCCAGTTGATGTAGCTTACGATAGTGTTACGAATAACATTTACATTGCAGAACGATTAAACGCTGGTGGAAAAGTTTTAACTTTCGCTTTACCAACTAATACTGGTGACGCAGCTCCAATAAATAGCAGAACTGAAGCAGGAGTTTCATCTGTATATTTAATTAGAAAATAATAGTTTTAGTTTTTTTTGGAAATCCCGATTTGAATTATTTCAAGTTGGGATTTTTTTTGGTGTAGGTTTTAAAAGTTCCGTCTTTATAAAAAATTACAATTTGATCAATATCAGAATCGTCATTCATATTATTTCGAACATTATTTAAAACTTCCATATTTGAAAAATTTTTAGAAATATTTTCAAATACAGGATTTTTTTCATTTACTGTAGTTGTAATAGGATTTGAAAATAAATTTGGAGAATCATTCTCCACAACCATATCAATTTTTGAAATAGGAGTAATGTCTGTTTTTTCTTGATCATTATATTCACCTTTTGGAAAAATACCTTTTCCATTTAATAACCACAACAATTCTACTTCAGGGAAATTTTCTATTACTTTTAAAATAAAATCTAAACTAGGTTTATTTCTTCCTGATAATAGGTGAGAAATACTCGATCGTTGTACGTTTATTTTATCCGCAAATGAAGAAGCAGTTAGTCCATAATAATCAAAAATGGATTCTAGTCGTTTTACAAAATCGTCTGTATTTATCATGGTGATTTTAATTGTAAATTATGTTTACAAATGTAATAAATTTTTAGTTACAAACTCAAATTACAATTGTAAATCTCTTAATAGAACAGTATTTTATGTAAAGTAAAAATAAATGTAATAAAACATAACTTATTGAAAATAAGTAATTTGATTCTTTAAATAAAAGTGAATTTACATTTGTTAATTAACAAAGATTTCTCGTGTTTACATTTGTTTACAAAGTGTTCTTTTTGTAAGTTTACAAATGTAAAATTAAATATATTTACATTTGTAACATGAAAGATAATTTACAATTAGCAACAAAATATTTACATCGAACTATTTCTGGAAGATATGTGACAATGAATCATATTAATCCTTTTTTAGAAACGTTACATTCTGGTTTTAATATTTCTACTATTGGATATTCTGTAGAAAATAATCTAATAAAAGCTATTCAATTTGGTGAAGGAAAAACTAAGATTTTGGCTTGGTCTCAAATGCATGGAAATGAATCCACAACCACAAAAGGATTAATGGACTATTTAAACTATTTAAATTTGAATGAAGAGGAATTTGAAAATATTTCTAAAAACTATACCTTATATATCATACCTATTTTGAATCCTGATGGAGCGGTTTTATATACAAGAGAAAATGCAAATAAAGTAGACTTAAACCGTGATGCCTTTGATTGTTCACAACCTGAAAGTAAAATCTTAAGAAGTGTTTTAGAGACTTTTAATCCCGATTATTGTTTCAATTTACATGATCAGCGTACTATTTTTGGCTTATTGGAGTCTGAAAAACCTGCAACTATGTCTTTTTTAACCGCATCATACAATAATGAACGAGAATTTAACGTTGTTAGAAAGAAAGCTGCCGAGGTCATAGTTGGTATAAATAAAGAACTTCAAAAATATATTCCAAATCAAGTGGGAAGATTTGATGATTCTTTCAATATAAACTGTACAGGTGACTATTTTACGAACAAAGGTTTTCCTACTATTTTATTTGAAGCTGGGCATTATCATAATGATTATCAAAGAGATATTGTAAGAAAATATGTTTTTATTTCCATAAAATCTGCTATTTCTACTATAGGCGAAAACGTTATAGTGGGTTCAAATTTTAACAAATATTTGCATATTTATCAAAATAATAAATGTTTTTATGATTTTATTTTTAAAAATGTCAAAATTATTGATAATAATGTAGAAAAAAACATTAAATTTGCAGTTCAATATAAGGAAGTTTTGAAGAATGACGAAATTGAGTTTATTCCAGAGATTATTCAGATAGAGAATTTAGATGATTTTTTCGCACATCAGACCATTGATTTTAAAAATAATTTATTTGAATTTGAAAATAGAAATTTCCCTAAAATTGGCGACGCTATAAAAATTAGAATATAAAAAAGATTAAATAAATATTGATTATGAGTAAGTTTAGATTAGATGAAGTAGATCACCAAATTTTAGATATGTTAATTGACAATACTAGAATCCCGTTTACGGATATTGCCAAAAAACTATTAATATCTGCTGGTACAGTGCACGTTAGAGTTAAAAAAATGGAAGATGCAGGAATCATTCAAGGTTCTTCATTAACCTTAGATTACGAAAAATTAGGATATTCTTTTATTGCATACGTGGGTATCTTTTTACAAAGTACTTCACAAACAAAATTTGTATTAGAAAGAATTAATGAAATACCATACGTAACAGTTGCTTCAGTAACTACAGGAAAGTTCAATATTTTCTGTAAAATTAGAGCAAAAGATACAGCAAACGCAAAAGACATTATCTTCCAGATTGACGACATTGATGGAGTTTACAGAACTGAGACAATGATTTCACTAGAAGAAAGCATTAACGACAAAAAACGATTGATGCATACGATTTTTAAAGAATTGTAATATATTTAGGCTTTCATTTTTGAAAGCCTTTTTTATTTAATAGAACTATGATACATTTAAACAACAACGAATTTTCAGAATATTACGGATATTATATTTCCTTAAACACTTCAGAAAATTTAATTCAGAATTTAGAAAATCAATTACAAGTTACAGCTGATTTTTTTAAATCAATTCCATCTGAAAAATTAGAATTTCAATATGAAGTAGGGAAGTGGACACCAAAAGATATTTTGCAACACATTATTGATTCTGAAAGAATATTCGCTTATAGAGCTTTAAGATTTGCTAGATTTGATAGTGTCAATCTTCCAGGTTATGAAGAAAATGATTATGCAAAGGTTGCCAATGCAAACGGAAGAACAATTGACGATTTAATTGAAGAATATAAAATTGTAAAACTTGCAAGTATTCATTTATTTAAAAGTTTTACTAAAAAAATGCTTTTAAATATCGGTCAAGCTAATAATGCTCCAGCATCTGTTAGAGCTATTGGTTATATCATTGCCGGACATGAAATACATCACATTAATATAATTAAAGAGAGGTATTTGAAATAAAAAAATCCCGTTCCAAAATTTCGGAACGGGATTTTTTTATGTTTTAATCTTCGTCGTCTTCGTCATCTTCATCTGAATCGTCACTGATTTTATTTCCATCAGCATCTTCTTCGTCATCTAACTCGATTTTTTCTTCTTTTTCATCGTCATCATCAGAATCATCTTCGATTTCTAATTCTTTCAACGCATCTAAACTTTCTTCAGGAGCAAATAAATCATCATCTTCATCAAAGTTTTCTATTCTATCTGCCAATTTCATACTGACTTTTACCAAATAAATAGTGTCCTCTGTTTTTACTTCTACTGCTTCAATAGTTTCATTTTTAGCATTTTTGAAACGAATAATATCCGAATCATCATATCCATCAGGAAACTTTTCAACTAGTAAGTTTAAAATCTCATTTGTTAATTTTGCGTACTCTACAATTACTCTTTTCATTTGTTGCGTGCTTGATCAATTTAAGTGTCAAATTTAGTATTGAATTATTAAAATTTAAATTTTTTTTAAACTTTTTTTTTTCTTATTACCAACCTAAAATATAAGCAAATATTAGAGGTGTCACAATCGTAGCGTCAGATTCTACAATAAATTTAGGCGTATCCACATCTAATTTTCCCCAAGTAATTTTTTCATTTGGAACGGCTCCGGAGTATGAACCATAACTTGTTGTTGAATCTGAAATCTGACAGAAATAACTCCAAAATGGTACATCATGCATTTCCATATCTTGGTATAACATTGGAACTACGCAAATTGGAAAATCTCCAGCGATACCACCACCAACTTGGAAGAAACCAATTCCTTTACCCGCACAGTTTTTTGGATACCAATCTGCTAACCACATCATATATTCAATTCCACTTTTTGTTGTAGAAGCTTTAAATTCTCCTTTAATACAATAAGATGCAAAAATATTCCCCATCGTACTATCTTCCCAACCTGGAACAACAATTGGTAAGTTTTTTTCTGCAGCAGCAACCATCCAAGAATCTTTTGGATCGATTTCATAGTATTGTTCTAAAACTCCAGAATTAATCATTTGGTACATGAATTCATGTGGAAAATATCTTTCACCAGCTTTGTCTGCATTATTCCAAATATCGTATAAGTGTTGTTGTAAACGACGGAAAGCTTCTTCTTCAGGAATACACGTATCTGTTACTCTATTAAAGTGATTGTCTAATAACTCTCTTTCTTCTTCAGGTGATAAATCTCTGTAATTTGGAACTCTTTTGTATGAATTATGAGCCACTAAGTTCATAATATCTTCTTCTAAATTCGCACCTGTACAAGAAATAATATGAATTTTATCTTGACGAATCATTTCAGCTAATGATTTTCCTAACTCTGCTGTACTCATTGCACCCGCTAAAGTTACCATCATTTTACCGTTATCTAATAAATGCTCTTCATATCCTTTTGCAGCGTCAACTAAAGCCGCAGCATTAAAATGTAAATAATGTTTCTCTACAAACTGACTTATTGGTCCTTTACTCATTGTATTATTTATTTTCGTTTTTCTTATTATATCCTAAAATTTCTAAAACTTGATCTGCATTTTGTTGTTCAGAAAATACTTCTGTTGCAAAAATTCCGTTTTTATCTTTATCAATCAAAATATGTTTGGGTTGTGGTAAGATACAGTGACTTAAGCCTCCGTAACCACCAATTGTTTCTTGGTAAGCACCTGTATTGAAAAATCCAATATATAGTGGTTTTTCTTTATTATATTTTGGCAAATATACCGCATTCATGTGTTGTTCCGAATTGTAATAATCGTCACCATCACAGGTTAATCCACCTAAAAGTACTCTTTCATAATTGTCATTCCAACGATTCACAGCTAGCATTACAAAACGTTTGTTAATAGCCCAAGTATCTGGTAATGTGGTGATAAATGATGAGTCAATCATGTTCCAATTTTCTCTATCATTTTGTTTCTTTTGATATAAAACTTGGTATAAAGCACCACCGGCTTCACCAACGGTAAATGAACCAAATTCTGTAAAAATGTGCGGTACATCCACTTCTGCTTCGTCACAAGCAATTTTAATTTGATTTAAAATTTCATCTACCATATATTGGTAATCGTATTCAAAAGCTAATGAATTTTTGATAGGGAAACCACCACCAATATTTAAGCTATCTAAAGAAGGACATTCCTTTTTTAGGGCGATATATACTTTTAAACATTTTACTAATTCATTCCAGTAATAGGCTGTATCGCGAATACCAGCATTGATGAAAAAGTGAAGCATTTTTAATTCCACTTTTTTATTTTCTGCGATTTGCTTTCTGTAAAATGGAACGATGTCTTTATATCCGATTCCTAAACGAGAAGTATAAAACTCAAATTTTGGCTCTTCTTCGGCAGCAATTCTGATTCCGATTTTAAATTTACCGTCTATTTGTTCTTGAAGTAAGTCTAATTCTTCATAATTATCAATTACTGGAATCGTGTTTTTATGTCCGTTATTAATTAAACGAGCAATATTTGTTACGTATTGATCACGTTTGAAACCGTTACAAACAATAAATGAATTTTTATTGATTTTACCTTGCTCCATTAAGTTTTCAACAATATTAATGTCGAAAGCAGAGGAAGTTTCAATGTGAATGTTATTCTTTAAAGCTTCATTTAAAATGAATTCAAAGTGCGAACTCTTCGTACAATAGCAATAAAAATATTTGGCCTCATAACCATGTTTTTCCATTGAATTTCTGAACCACATTTTGGCTTTATTAATATTTTCAGAAATTTTCGGCAAATAAGTAAACTTTAATGGTGTTCCATATTGTTCTACTAATTTCATTAAATCAATTCCGTGAAATTGTAAATGGTCTTTATTTAATGTAAATTCTTCCTGTGGAAAATAGAAAGTTTGATTTATAAGATCGGAATATTTTGTATTCATTAGAATAAATAAATGTTTAATTGAAAAAATTGGTTCAAAAACGATTAGCAAAAGTAAAAATAATATTGCTAAAAATAGTGGTTATTTGAAAAAATATTAATTCTTCAAATAATCTTCAAAAGCTAATAAAATCAAAGAGTTATCTACAGTTTGATTGATTTTAATTTCACCGATTTTATTTAGTAAAGCAAATTGCACTTTTCCAAACTCATTTTTTTTATCAAAAATTAATAAGTCTATGATTTTTTGGATGTCAACTTCATTAAAATCAACCTTTTCAAAAACGTCAGTAATGATATATTTGATTTCGGCATATTCTTCATTTGAAATTAGATTTTGTTTTAAAGATAAAAAGCTTTCTAAAATCATTCCAATCGCAATAGCTTCGCCATGAAGTAAAGTTTTTTTATCTTCCGATTCTAAGAAATAACTTTCTATAGCATGACCTAAAGTATGTCCGAAATTCAATGATTTTCTGATGCCGTTTTCTGTCAAATCTTCAGAAACAATTTTATTTTTAATGTCAATTGATTCTCTAATTAAAACGACTAAATCATCTGTATTTAAGCTGTTTAAATTTTTTAATTTATCCCAATATTTTTTATCGTAAATCAAACCATGTTTTAACATTTCTGCCAATCCAGAACGCATTTGATTAGAAGGTAAGGTTTCTAAAAACTTCGTTAAAACTACAACAGATTTTGGTTCTTTAATTACACCAATTTGATTTTTTAAATTTCCTAAATCCACACCGTTTTTACCACCAATTGAAGCATCAACCATAGCTAAAAGTGTTGTTGGAATATTAATAAAATCGATACCTCTTTTGTACGTACATGCTACAAAGCCACCAATGTCTGTAATTACACCACCGCCTAAATTTAGGAGAATACTTTTTCTATCCGCACCTAACTCAATTAAAGTATGCCATAAATCCAAACAAGTATAAATGTTCTTATTTTCTTCTCCGACTTCAATTTCAATGATTTCGATTTCAATTTCGGTAGGTAAATTAGATAAAAAATAAGGCAAGCAATTTTCATTCGTATTTTCATCTACTAAAACGAATATTTTAGAATAGGTTTCCGTTTTTAGAAGGTTTTCTAAATAAACAAAACTATCATCATTAAAATAAATAGAATAATTGTTGGCTTGGATAGGATTCATGGATTTTTTTATAAAATTCTTTGCAAAATAAATTAAAAAAAAGGAGAAATCATTACTTCAATAAGTATATTTGCATTCCTAAAATTTGAAGATATAAAATGGAGAAAATATTTAACAATACAGAAAACGCATTTTCGCTAAAATCTAACGCTGAATTAAACAGAGCACACTTTTTATTTCAAATGATTGGTAAACCATCATTAGTAAAAATAGGAACTTCGTTAACAAATTTTGCTTTAAAATTTCACTTACCAGTAGAAGGTATAATTAGAAAAACCGTTTTCGATCATTTTTGTGGCGGTGTAAGTGAGCAAGACTGTTTGAAAGTTGTAGCCAATATGTACACAAAAGGTGTTTCTTCTGTTTTAGACTATTCTGTTGAAGGAAAAGAAGAAGAAGAGCAGTTTGATGCTTGCTTAAAAATGACTTTAAAAACAATTGATTTTGCAAAAGAAAACAAGGCAATTCCTTTTGCAGTTTTTAAACCAACAGGTTTAGGGAAAATTGATTTATACGAGAAAGTTGGTGCAAATTTACCTTTGTCTTCAAGCGAGCAAAATGAATGGAATAGAGTAGTGGCACGTTTTGAAAAAATTTGTCAATATGCATACGATAATGATGTTCAAATTTTAATTGATGGTGAAGAAACTTGGATGCAAGATGCAGCAGACGATTTAGTGGAAAAAATGATGGAAAAATTCAACACTAAAAAAGCATTGATTTTTAACACTTTACAATTATATCGTTGGGATAGAGTTCCTTATTTAAAAGCCTTACATAGTAGAGCAAAAGAAAAAGGATATCATATTGGAATGAAATTAGTTCGTGGTGCTTACATGGAAAAAGAAGCAAAACGAGCAGAAGAAAAAGGATATAAAAACCCAATTTGTGAAAACAAAGAAGCTACTGACGCTAATTTCAATGATGGATTAACTTATATGTTAGATAACATAAATGAAATGGCTGTTTTTGCAGGAACTCATAATGAAGAAAGTTCGTACTTATTAATGGAATTAATGGCTCAAAAAGGAATAGCTAAAAATGATTCAAGAATTTGGTTCGGACAATTGTATGGAATGAGCGATAATATTAGTTACAACTTAGCCGCTAATGGCTATAATGTTGCAAAATATTTACCGTTTGGTCCTGTAAGGGATGTTATGCCATACTTAATAAGAAGAGCACAAGAAAACACATCTGTTGCTGGACAAACTGGTCGAGAATTAACTCTAATAATTTTAGAACGAAATAGAAGAAAACTGAAATAAGAAAAAAAATCCCGAAGTAATTCGGGATTTTTTTTATGTTAAAATTTGTACTAATTAATTGTTAAAATTGATTTGTTTTAAAAAAAACATCTAACTTTGGATAAACTTAAATCTCATAAAAATGACTAGAAAACTACTTTTTTTATGTACTGCCCTAAGTACATTTTCTTTCGTAAATGCTCAAGAATTTATCTTTGACAATTACAATGCGTTAACTATTGGAAACATTGGTACTGATTTAACTGGTGTAACTCCTGGCCAAGGAGGTTATTATACCTTTAATAATCCAGCAGGTGGAGCAAATTCGGATTATCAAATTGTAGCCGATGCTCCTGCACAAGCAAATGTTATTCAAATTACAGGTTCAGCAACTGCAACTGGAACAAAATTTTTGTCAAAAGATGTAGCAGCACCATGGGCATTAAGAACTGCTGGTAATAATGTAATTAACATTCAATTTGATTTATACACTGGAGCTGCTACAACTAGTAAGAATACAGCTAGAGTATATTTATATAATGATGATGCTACAACTGTTTTAGGTGGATTACTATTCAATTTAGAAACAAAAGTAATTTCTGGAATTGCATTTTATGATAATGCAGGAACATTAAATACTTTTTCATTCTTTTTAGGTGCTGGTGGTACAAACTTAACACTTCCAGCAAGTACTTGGGTAAAAGTTGGTATTTCTTACAACACTATAACTAATGAAGTAATTTGGAAAGGCCCTGGTTTTTATGGAGGAGTTACAGGGGCAGACCCAGCAACAGGAACAAATTCACCTGGTGAAATTGATTTTATTCATACAGCAGGCACATCAAATACTGTTTCAGCAACTTCAAGATTTGATAATTTATTGGCTAGAGCAAGTGCTACTGAAAATTTACTTGGCAAATCTGATTTTAATTCTGTTATGACTACAATTGCAAATGTTTATCCAAATCCTGTAACAGATTTTGCTTCAATAAGTTTAGTTGATACGCAAATTAAAGCAATTACTGTAACTGATATTAACGGAAGAGTTGTGAAAACAGCAAATACGAATGAATTATTAAATGCTAAAATAAATTTATCTGATTTAACAGCAGGGATTTATTTAATGACAATTGAAACAGATAAAGGAGTTTCAACTGAAAAAATCATTAAAAACTAATTACTACGTTTTTAAAATAAATAAAAATCCTGAATTGCTTCAGGATTTTTTTATGTAATAAATTTTCTTTTTACTTCTTCAGTAGGCATCATACAACTTTCTTTTTTGCCATACCAATTGTATCTATTTTTCGCAATTAAATCGTAAAATATATTTTTGATACTTGTAGGAATAAAATTGAAAAATAAAAGAAATCTTACTGATGATGATAAATGCTTTATAATTCTAAAAACAGCTTCCGACTTAATAAAATAAGCATAACCGGGTTCATATAAAATGATACTATCAATTGAAGTATCTATTCCTAAATATTTGATTATTTTTTGTCCAGTTTCACTTTGTAAAGCCACAAATCGGAAAATATCATGTTTGTCGTTTTTTATAATGAAGTTAATTTTATCATTACAATAATTACAAACCCCGTCAAAAAGAACAATTTTTTTATCCTTTGGTAAACTATCTATTTCCATCTAATAATCATTTGTTAATAGTTGTACCTGACTTTTCAATCTTTCGATTAACATAGTCATCATTCGTTTGTTTAAGTTAGAAGAGTTTTTGATATATTCTAAATACTCTTCCACACTAAATAGCGCAATAATTATGCCTTTCAATGAATTTCTAAACTTGATATCTTTTTGAATAACATTTTCTATATACTTTTCCTTTTTATCAGGAGAAAGTTCAAAAAAAGTGTTTTTTTGTTTCACGGCATAATTCTTAAAAACCTCAATTAATAAATCGTTTTGCAATTTAAGAATTGGTCGCAAAGTATTATTTTGAAAATATTCCTCACTCAGTGATTCTACATTTTCATCTCCAAACTTTACAGTTTTAAGAGGTAAAAGAAATTGGCTACGTGCTATCATTTTTTATTTAAATTTACAAAAAAAATAATCATGTCTAAATATGTATCTAAAATTTTTGTAACAGTTGATGTATTAGTTATTAACAATGAAACAGATGAAATTTTATTAATCAAACGATTGAATGAACCTTATAAAGATTGTTGGGCTTTACCTGGCGGATTTGTGGATGAAAATGAAGATTTAGAAGAAGCGGCTAGGAGAGAACTCTTTGAGGAAACTAATTTAGAAACAGGAAAAATGACACAAATTGGAGCATTTGGAAAACCAAAACGTGATCCACGAGGACACATGATTTCAGTTGCTTATCAAACAAATTTAATTGAGAATCAAAATGTAAAAGCAAAAGATGATGCTAAAGAAGTCAAATGGTTTTCAATTAAAAAATTGCCAGAATTGGCTTTTGATCATTCAGAAATAATCCACTCTGTATTATAAAAACAAAGTAGATTATTCTGAATCTATGATATTTAATAAGTTTAATTTATCCGCCTTAACGTGTTGTACTTCAAATAATTCTAAATCAAAATAAGGAATTGAAGCAATAATATGATCGAAAATATCAGCCATAATATATTCGTAGTTTTCCCATTTTTTATCTTTACTAAAGCAATAAATTTCTAATGGAATTCCTTTTTCTGTTGGTTGTAAATGTCTTACCATCAATTGCATGTCTTTATTTATGCCTGGATGAGTTTCAATATACTTTTGAATATATTTTCTGAAAAGCCCTAAATTAGTTAGGTTTCTTCCGTTTACACTTAAAGATTTATCTATGTTATTTAGGCTATTAAATTTATCAATATCCATTTTTCTTCTATCAATATAACTAGAAATAAACTGAATACGTTTGAATGACTCTAATTCCTCATTCGTAACAAATCGTACCGTTGCACCTTTAATTAAAACATGTCTTTTAATTCTTCTACCATCAGAATTAATCATTCCACGCCAGTTTCTAAAACTATCAGAAATTAAACTATAAGTTGGAATAGTGGAAGTAGTGTTGTCAAAATTTCTAACTTTAACTGTGGCTAAATTAATTTCTTCTACTTCACCATCTGCGCCAAATTTATCAACAGTAATCCAATCGCCAATTCGAACCATGTCATTCACAGTCACCTGAATACTAGCCACAAATCCTAAAATAGTATCTCTAAAAACTAAAATTATCAAAGCTGAAATAGATCCAAAAGCAGTTAACAAAACACCTTTTTTAGTATCAAAAAGCAATAAAACGATTGAAACCAAAGCGTAAATCCATAAAACTATCATAATTACCTGAATGTAACTATCAATAGGTTTATCGTTATATTTAGTTTGGGTTTTTAAATAATCTTTTAATGAATTAAAAATACTTCGAACAATAAAAAGAGATAAAACGATGATGAAAATTTTGACACTTTTACCAAATAAATTTTCCCAATATACAAAGTCATCTAGAACAATTGGAATTTTTTTGCTGATGTAATACAATGGTACTAAATGCGCTATATATTTGGCTGTTTTATTGGCCACTAAAAAATCGTCAAAAGTAGATTTGGTGTAAGTTGCTACAACTGCTAAACCTATTATTAATACTTTTTTGGCTAAATAATCTATGGCATAAGCGAATAACATTAATACCAATAAATTGATAAACAAATTCACATATAAAGTGAAATCTGCACCAAAATCTAGTTTTTTTAATAAAGGTTCTGCTAAGTCGAAAACTTTCATATTCTCAAATATTTTTTATTTTTTTTGAAATATCGAAATTTTAGCTTAAATATTTTTTATCAACCCAAAATGTTCCAAAAGGAATTAATGAAGCCAATAAAATAATTGCAAAGTTTTTAAGATTCCAATTTTTTTCTTCTTTTAATAAAAATGCTAATATTATATATAGTATAAATAAAATTCCATGAGCCATTCCGAAAGGCTTCAAAATCATTTTATACGTTTCAAAATAGTTTGGTTTTAAAACCAACATATTAAAAATTAAAATTAAATAGGAAATTCCTTCTAGTAGTGCGATTCTTTTAAACCAGTTTAACATTTTATGTATAAATTAATATTTCATACAAAACTAAATAATGTTTAGCAATTAACGCAGTATTTATGATAATTTTAAAATAATATATTTGAATTATAATATACA
>JACCDZ010075150.1_pt1 | contig 17705 bp, 23 predicted proteins | sample 7449551 | NCBI WGS metagenome assembly JACCDZ01 (sample SAMN15323452, study PRJNA562643) | freshwater metagenome | isolation source: river surface water | place: USA:Blue River Watershed | collected 2017-08-18
ATTCTTTATTTTCAGGATTAGGTATAAATTGAATGGCAACTAAACGATGAATTGGATAATTTTTTTCATTCAACATAATGTTAACATAGCCTTTATCTAATCTAGGTTTCATAAACATTTTTCGTTTAACATTATAAATTCGACCATCTCTGTGAATTAAAAAATTATCAATATCTTTTAATTTTTCAAATTCGCATAATTCTTCGGGTTTCATCGGTATTTTTTCCTCAGAGTATTTAAAAAAATATTTACCACTTGGAGTATTTACATACTTTGTACGACCTGATAAGTTGGCGTGAAAATTTTTTTCAGAAACACAAAGTTCTTTACTCATTTCGCGTAATGATTCAAATGTTGTTATGTATTCTTTTGTTTCGTAATTCCATTGTTCAACTTTTTTACCAGTTGATACACGGTTTTTATTTTGATGAGCACGTTTAACATTCTCTGAATGACTTACCCATTCTAAATTTTCAACACGATTATCATGATGGTTTCCATTTATATGGTCAATACAATTTTTATCAAGGTCTAAAGATTTACCTAAAAATGCATTGGCAACCAAACGATGAACTACCAAATTCTTTTTAGTTTTATCTACATATATGTCACAATATATGTAATTCTTTTTAGCATCGTTTTGTCGTTTACTCAATGCAAGTAATTTCCCCGTAGTTTTATTACGAACATTTCCCATATTACTTACTTCATAATTTGTAGTCTTGTCGTCGATAATGATATCTTTCCAAATTTCTTCATCACTCATGGTTTAAAACTGTTTAATTTTAAAAATTTTATATTCATTTTTAAAATTCATTCAGGGGGCTGAACCATTATTAGTCATATCTATGTTATTTTTACTACAGAATCCATGATATAAACGTTGTCCATTTAAAATCATACTTGGACCAGCAAAAATTTTTTTATCGTCACAACTATTTTTATAATATTGAGATATGGCAGATTTACGCTGTGTCCAGATATTATCTGTCATATTTCCTTTTGGACATGCATATAATAAACACGGTTTAGAACTATCTATGTCATCATCATCTTTACAATGTGAATCATACGTAGGTCCTTCTGTTAGAAGTGTGCATTCAGAAAATTCTGGTAAAGAAGGTTTATTAATATCGTATTCTAATTCTGCATCACTTGAATCAAAGTAATCAGCAAACTGTTCGATATAGTCTTCCATTTATTATAATTTTGATTTTTATTTTTTTTTTAAAATTTCAACGTGATGGTTTGAACTGGTTTTTTCCCACATGTTTTCATTTGAAATTCAATAATTTGGCCATTTTGATAATACCGATGTACAATTTGAGGACGACGTTTTCCTCCTTTAAAATATTTCAAAACTTCAATTTTAACAACTCGATTGGATCTCATTTTATAATTATAACTTAAATCTATAAATAATAATATTAAAATGAATAATTTAGATACGATTTTAAATAATTTATGTATTGCAAATACACAACGACAAGCAGAATTAAATAATTTGGCGGTAATTTTGTCTGAACCATTTGTAGTAGAAATTGCAGAATTAAAAAATCAAATTACTAATCTTGAATCTCAAATACAATCATTAACTGAATCAAATAACAAATATGACGAACTTATTATCGAATATAAAACTAATGCCGAATATTATCGTTCTACAAAAGAAAAACAAATTGCCGACCTTATCGAACAATTAAAACATAACGTTGATTCTCACAGTATTGAATTAGATATGGAAAAAGATTATTAATAAATCACTTTTCTTCTTCCTCTTCTGAAGTTTCACCATAGTATTCTATTGGTTTTTTCTCAACTTGTGCACTAATACTATCTATAGCCCAATTATATTTGACATTGTATTCTTCATCGTCACTGTCATCACTCTCTGAATCATCACTTGGGGACCAATTTTTCATATTTACTTTTTGATTCGGTGAATCAATACATTGTTCTTTAGAATATAAAATTTGTCGAATGGTTTTGTTTTCCGTGGTATCATACGGTTCCATTTCATTTAAAAATGTATATAATAATTCAGATGATGTCTCGTTATTTTCATTTAGCTGAAGACATTGTTCTTTATTGAGACGATAAAGTTTACTTATACCATCCATTTCATTCATTAAAATAAATCGAGTTTCCGGTGTAAAATGATATGGTATTGTAAGATAATGATTTACAATTTCATAAATATCATTTGGAGTTTCTACACCAATTGTAGCATATTGATTCTGAACATATTTACTTCTATAAATATATTCACGGTATAAAAGTGATTGAAATGCATTAACCATAACATGTATAGAAACCATGTATTTTTCGTAATTAATTTTGGGAATATTTAATTTTTTATTTGCACGTATTGCATCATACAATAAATTTTGAAATGTTCGTACCGCATTTCTAGAAGTAGTTTTATCTAAATAATCTTCTTTGGTTTTTAAAACACAATCTATACTAGTGCGAATAATATACAATCCCATATCTGGGTTGGATTCATAAACATCTTCTTGTTTATTGTTATCTTCAAATAGATGTTCTAGTTTAACAAAATGTTTATAAAACTCTTTAAAACCCAACATAAATTCGTCAAATAATTCATTCATACTTTTTTCTGGTAATGGATCAGTATTTAATGGAGTATTCATCATTAATTGTAAACATCCTAAAATCGAATAAAAATGTTCTTCTATCGTAGGTGATTCAAAATACTTTTTATATTGTTCATTTGAAACCATATTTTCATAAATGAATTTTTCCGCACATGATTTATTATCAATGAACCATCCACTTTCCCAATTGATATTTGCACCATGAAATAATTTTTTAACAATACGTCTAAGATATGTAAATAAATACCCATTTGGACGATAATGATATAAATCTTCCAATATACTGATTAACAATATTCTGAAATCTGCATACTCATCTGGATGTACTGAAAAATATCCTTCCTTCATAAAATCTAAAGGACTTGTAATAGATGTATCTTTTAATCCATCTGAATAACTAAATCCATAATCAATAATACGTGGAATATATCCTAATGATGGTATTATATATGGTATACCAGTTTTTTGATCATACCAAACAAATACATCATCATATGAACATTTTTGCACAAGAATATTTTCAGAATGTAAATCATAATGTGTAAAATTGATATTGTTTTGTGCCATTAATAATCCAACTAGAATTTGTTTGATGAGTGATGATATAATATTGTCACTCACTTGTTTTGAATGACGTAAGAATGACGTAAACTTTCTAGCATTCTCGACATATTCGGAAATACAAATATCAAGAGTATAATGATATTTTGTGTTGAGTTCAAAAGGATTGTCAGATTCTTCGAAATCGTCATTAACAGGTAAATTAACAAGTTCATAACATTTTGTGAAAAATGGAGATATTTTATTCATTGTTGCGAGAGAATTCATAATTTTATATTCATGTGTAGCAATTTTATTCATAATTGACGAAAATTTATACACTTTGATAATTTTATTCGACTTATCCCAAATCATACCAACTAAACCTTGTTTTCCGCTCTTTAACTTTGTTATTACATGATGTTGAGGATTATATTTAAATACCATCTTCTTGAATACATGTTGGCATGTATTTAAATGCAATTTTATACTTGTTGATAATATAATTGATTAAATCTCGATTTGATTTTTTAACATCAAATGTGAGAAAATCACCGGTATCCGTGACAATCTCTATATTGATTGAATCATTTTCTTCGTACAAATTGACTAAATTCGTCATTTTTCGTTACAATACCTATTTTTTAAATTTTATTCATTTTGTAATTTCAAGTTAAAAAGGAAAAAACAAATTATAAATATGAGCAAGAATATTATAGTCACAGGAGGAGCTGGTTTTATTGGACATCATACGGTTGAACATCTTGTACGCAAAACGGATTGGAATATTATTATTATAGATAAATTATCTTATGCATCCAATGGATTATGTAAATTAAAATCTGCAAATTTATTGGGCAATCCTCGAATTAAATTATTTACATGGGACTTGACTGTACCATTAAGTGTTGGTATTAAACAAGAAATTGGCCCAAATGTAAATTATATACTTCATATAGCGGCAGAATCAGATGTGAATCGTTCTATCGCAGAACCAGTACCATTTGTTCAAAATAATATAAATTCAACATTGCATATTTTAGAATATGCTCGTGAATTACCAAATCTTGAAAAATTTTACATGTTTAGTACAGACGAAACACGTGGTGTACCAGAAGGTGACTATGCTTTTAAAGAAACAGATACTTTTAATCCGCGTAATCCATATTCTGCGTCTAAAGCAGCGTGTGAAATGATTAGTCTGTCTTATGCAAATACTTATAAAATCCCAGTTATGATATCAGAAATGGTAAATGCTATTGGTGAAAGACAACATGTTGAAAAATATGTTCCCAAAGTTATAAAAACACTGTTAGATGATGAAGAACTTATTATTCACGCAGATCCTACAGCAACGATACCAGGTTCAAGATATTATATTCATGCGCGTAATACTGCAGATGCAGTATTATTTTTATTAGAAAATGGTGAAATTGGTGAAAGTTATAATATCTGTACATTTGATGAAATTGATAATTTAACTATGGCACTTAAAATTGCTGAAATCGTTGGAAAACCATTGAAATACAAATTGGTAGATTTTCATTCAGATAGATTGGGTCACGATTTAATATACAGATTGGATGGTACAAAATTGAGAAATTTGGGTTGGAAACCACCAGTGAATTTTGAAAAATCACTTGTCAAAACAGTGAAATGGTATTTGAAGAATCAGGAATGGTTAAATGATTAAATTTGTCGTATAATTATATCTAATTCTTCTATTGTTTGCAATAAATCATCATGATAATGACATTTGTCATATGGATCTATATATATAATTTCTTTAATCCCAGATTGAATCAATAATAATAAACATGTATTACAGGGTTGCATCGATGTATAACAAATACAATCTTTTAATGAAATTCCGTGTTTCGCAGCAACTGCGATAGCATTTTGTTCAGCGTGAATTTCATTTAATAAACTCCATACATGATGTTTTTCACGATCAAAATTTTTGTCAAAAATTGTATTACAATTTGTAGCTCCAGATATTGTGCCATTATACCCTGTGGATATAATTCTATCGTCTCGTACAATTAAACATCCTACTTGTCTAGAAACACATTTAGATTCTTTGGATAATTGTTTTAATACATTGATATAAAATTCTTGTCTCATTTAATTTGTTGAACATTTCATTTAAATTCTTTTTTAAAAAATTTATATTTAAAAAAGAAAATGTCACGTGTCTGTAACAATGTTGATGGAAAATGTTATTACATCAACGGAGGAAAATGTCCATCAACTTTAGATAATGAATTAGATGACCCATGTTATTTGCCGACATCATGTCCACAAAATGCAAATACGCCTTATGAATGGATTTTTCAAATCCCAACACCATATACATCACTTATGGAATTAAATGATGTATCTGATGATGGCTATTTAAATAGATTAAATGGCAAATATGGGTATTTAAATGAACCATTAAATTGGGTATTCGGATGTGACCGAGAATTTTAAACATCATCATTTACTTGAAAAATTGTAACATGATTGTAATTAATATAAACTAAAAATTTATCACTGTAATCAAAAATACTTTTTTCTCCTATGTCAGCAAGTATAAAATGTGTATGTGCATCAGTGTCACAAATTAAAAGAGAATCATCTTGTTTTTCAATTTTAATATGAGATTTTACACTTGGTTCTAAAAGTAATACTTTGGTATTTTCTATTTCAATTCCCCCATTTGTAATAGAAAATGGATAATAATCTCCACCAGATTCTAGATTTTTTACAAATAATGTATTATTTTGCCACAAAAAAGATGGTTTTACAATTTTGTAACACACTGTAAAATTCAATTGACGAGTTAGTACTTTATCTGTAATCAAATTAATTACAACAAGTGTAGTTCTGTCATCATTTGTCATTGCCAAATATGGTAATGTCGGGTGTAATACCATGTCGGAAGAATATTTTGAATTGTATAGTATTTTATCTCCATTATATTTATAAATATTACCAGAAATATCTCGAATAATAATGTATTCACCATTACATAAAACATTAATAATTTTGGAATCGTGAAAATATTCAATTTCTTTATACATTTGTGAATTTTGCAACCACATATAAATTGATGGCTGAACATCGATACCGTATTTTTGTGCAATTTGCTCATTTTCTTCCCAATTTTGTGAAATATATGGGTAATCAATAAATTTTGCCAATTTTTTAAACAATTCCGAGTCAAAATCTACATTTAATATTTTAAACACATTTTCGTGACGTGAATACAATCCATTCATATAAATACATTTTTTACACCACTCGGTTTTATCAATTTCAAATACAATATTATCACTTGTTTTGATAAATATTGTATTTGTATCGGGTATTTGTATTTGTGTATCCATCATTGTATTTATACTACTATAATAATGGTATAAACTCTGTTTCATTTTTATATTATTTACTGCGTTGCATTCCCATTATATCGTATATAATGGTGATTCCAATAATCAACACTACCAAATTTAAAATCGGGTGGAAATGGTGGTGCTCTAAACCAATAGATACAATCTTGAAAATCTGTACTTTGAGATAAATTATCGATGACCAGTGCGGTATAATCTTTGGTTACTTCATCCATAATGGCGCAAAACAAATTAAAACTTGGGATAACACTTGCATAATTTTCATAAATTTTTTTCCGTTCATTGATATTGTTATTTTTATAAATGAATGTGTAATCAATATTCTGTCGTAAACATGGTGCAATTTCAGATGGGTATTGTAAACTTAGAATCAACCAAAATTTATAATGACGACCATTGTTAAAAATTTCTTTAAATAATTCACTTTTAAATAATTTGCTTTCAAAAGCACAATCATCTAATAATAATACAGACCATGGATTTTGTAAATGTTTTTTATTCAATTCTTGTTGTCTAAGGAAATCTGTAATACGTGACAATTGTAAATTTGGGAAAACAAAAGAATCTGGAAATATTTTGCCCCAATAACCTGTCACTTTTTCAGTTCCTGAAAAGACCATTCCAAATGGGAATATATGACGTTTTTGATACAATAAAGATGTAATTGCATATGTATTATGTGTAATTGTACAATCACCACCTAAAGTATATCGTTTATTCCCACTCAATTCAAAACCATAATAATCTCCTTTACCATGATATTCTATAGATATACGTGTATGAGATGAATATCGACGTTTAATATTTCTCGTTTCAATATCAATTAATTTACCCACATTACCATAAACCCAAATATTAAATGAATTATGTTTATATGATACACACGGATAGTATCCTAAACTGTAAAATAAAAATAACAATTTATTAACCATCGATTCATTGTGCCATTTACCTAATGTTATACAAATTGCGTGATTATGGTGATTATACGTACCATTTAATCCTATTATAATACCTTTAACCAATTGTATTCGAGTTTCAATATCATTGATAATATACTTATCAATATCGATAAAATTCAATTGTTTTCCATATGCATATGGTTCAATATCCACTGGAACATTTTCAAATTGTACAACATTTTTAATACCGTAAAAATGATTTTTATCATTTAAATTTTTCAATACATCTTGAATACAAATATCAATGATTTTATTGTTGTGTTTTAATGTTAAAATATGTTCAGAATTTACAATATAATCTAAACCTTTATTTTGTTTGATTTTATATAAATCCCCATATCCTTGATATAATTCTAAAACTGTTTGTGGTTGTGACGTATCACCTAATAATACATCTCCAACTTTAACATTTTCTATAGGTACAATGGTACCATCATATTTTAAAACAGGGGTGCCTTTACCCATACATTTTCCAGAATTATGTGTAATTGAAAAATCTCCCAATAAAAATCGATGATTTCCGTCAATTGTAAAACCAAAATATTCATCCATACCAGATTCCACTATATAAAAATCCGTAGTAAACATACCACTAAACATGGTTTTAATATAATTGATGTCAAATACTTTACTTTTCAATAACGTATTGGTATTTACATAAATATAACAACTCCATATAACTTGTTGAGTTTGAGTAAAGAAATTGCTCTTGAAATTTTTAATTTTACTATTGTAATAACCAATACTACCAGCTAAATACATGACTTGATCACATAATTCTTCCGATGGCAATGGGATATCAAAACGTTTTGTAGTTGCATTATAAGTTGCACGAGCATCCAACATACCTGCTAAATACTGCGAACGATCTTCAATATTACTGTAAAGAATATGATTTGGTACAACTGGTACATTTTTTTCTATTAGTTTATCAATAGATTCGTCTGATATTTGAAAATGTTTTTTAATAAACTCTCGTTTGATGAATGAATAATCTCCATCAATAAAAAATCCAAGTATATAAGGGTCTATTTTTTGATTTTGTTTCGCAAACTGAACTGGTACACGAATCCAATTATAACTTGTTTGAACTTTTGGTGACAATTTTAAATAATCAGACACAGATATATCTATTAGTTGACCCTTGTTATTTCCTTTAATTTTTACAATTGTGATGATATGATTACTATTGACTATGACTGGGTCACCGATTTTGGGAACAATTTTATACATTTTGTCGACACCATGAGATAATGTCAATACTTTTCGTTCTGTACTGTCATCTCCCATAACATATTCACCAATTTCAACATCTTCAACATTTTTAATTTGTCCATTGAACATTAATATTTTTGTTCCACGTTCAAAACAGGCAGGTTTACCTATAACAACCATTTTTGTACCCCATGAACTCGGTTCATACATTTGGTCAGTAGTTGGAAAAATCATTTCAGGTGTAAATTCTTTAATATGCAAAGTTAATTGTTTATCATTATTTTCACTCATTTCTTGAATTTAATATAATGTAATTTTAAATATCAATTTAATGTATTTATAGATTCGTTTATATATGCAATCAAAATATTTTCAAAAATACCAGGGCGAATATGATTTAAATCAATTATATTATCAATCCCTACATCTTGTATATGATGTCGTAAATTGTGAGGTAAAGCATTGATATATCGATCAACTGTATCACCTAAAGTTGTTGTTGAATATTGAATACTTGGGTATGAACTTGTTCTATAATTTTGTTCATATGTTTTACATTCTTTAATTTCATTTGGTTTGAGATAAATTGTAAATCTACAAATAGGACATTGATTTTTACCGCTTTTGATGATACAGGATTTATGAACCCAATGACCACATTTCAATGGAACATCTGTATCTTGAAAATTTTCCAAACATATAGAACATTCATCAGGTTTTTCTAAATTTTTTAGAGGTTTTTCCAAATGCATATGTCTTGGACAATAATCATAATTTTGAAATAATCCCATTTTACAATATCGTTTATTTTTTTTCAGAAAATATGCACAATGAGTATTTTCTGTATATATCGTTTCACAATTCATTAATTTATTCTATCATATTTTTAAAATGTGAATTTATCTTGTACCACTCGTTTAAACACGATTTAAAAGAATGGTATAATTTTGAATTTAATGTATCAAAATCTCTGCATTCTAATATTTCCGAATAATACGATTTTATTTCGGATTCTATTGGTTTATTCATCTTTGTGTAATTTATAGTTACATTCAACCAAATATGGTACATTTTATTTGATGTGGGTTCAGGTGGCCAAATTAGTTTATCTTGTTGATATTTTTGATATAAAGTCTTACACTCGGTTAAAATATCATTTTTAGTTATATTTTTAATATATTCTGATGTATCATAATTTAATAAATTAACAAGTTCTTCCATGTTTATTATAATAAATGTTTATTGGTATATTAATTTGGTTGTTGATAATTACACTCACAAATTTAATTGTTTTAAAATTGAAAACAAAATGTGTTGAAATGCGTTATTTGGAATTTGGCGAAAATGATAGAAGATGGGTAACAATAGATGAGTATTATAAATTGTTAAAAGATAGTAAATGTATATATCCTGGATTTGTAGATATAACAGATTTAGTTGATCCCGAACAAACATATTATGATGTTGTTCGGGAACGTTCAGATATGTATAGAATGTTGCGAGCAGCTCCTAAAAAATTAACACAACAAACTTTGGTTAAAAAGCTGATTGAAAGTATTCAATCAAATCGTATGTACAATATCATTAAAACACTCTCAAATTATAATAATCGTTATGCAGAATCTGATACTGGAAAACAAGCTTCTGAATATTTATATGATTATGTATCAAAATTGGTAAAAAATACTCGTTGCACTGTCGAATATTTTAAACACAAATCTTCTAAACAACAATCTATCATAATAAAATTACCTGGAACACAATTACCCGATGAAATTGTCATTTACTGTGCACATTTTGATACTATAAATACAAAATCACCTTTAACTGGGAAAGCACCTGGAGCTGATGACAATGCATCTGGTATTTCTAATGTATTGGAAGTTTTTGCCGTTTTAGTCTCTAATAATGTTCAATTGAAACGAACAGTTGAATTTCATTTATATGCTGCAGAAGAATTGGGATTAAAAGGCTCAACTGAAATTGCCGAAAAATATAAAAAAGATAATAAAAATGTAGTTGCTGTGTTTAATAATGATATGACTGGATATTCCGAAGATGGTAAAAATGCATATGTATTAAATGGAAAATCAGATATTGTCGATGCAGAATTGGTTGATTTGTGTAAACAATTAGCTCCAGTTTATACAAATCTAATCATCAAAGATGGAGGTTGTGGTTATAGTTGTACAGATAATTTTTCTTGGGCACGTTTTGGTTATCCAGCATGCGCTTTAAGTGAGGGTTCACCTCAAAATGGAAAATTAAATCCATATATACATAGTGACAAAGATACGATAGACCATATAAATTTACCTTATTGTGTTGAACACAGCAAATTTGGTTTAGCGTTTGTAATTGAAACTGGTATGATGTAATTAAAATTTCAAATATAATAAAATGTATTTATTATATTTAACAATTATTGTCGCACTCATTACAATTATAATTATAATTGTCAATTTTTATTGTTCAAATCAAACTGAATCAAAAACTGAAAATGACCATTATAAATATTTATACAGTATAATTGAAAATAAATCAGGTCCAGTAGATTTACAAACTAAAATTTATTATCCAATTTATTACATTAATATGGATAGCAATAAAAAACGTAAACATTTTATAGAAGAACAAATGAAAAAATATAATATTAAAAATTATACCCGTATTTCTGGTGTAAATATAGACAATTTTATACATAAATTTGAAACTGATTATGATTTGGTAAATCATCAAAAAGGTTGTATTGCAAGTCATATAATGGCTATGAAACAGTTTGTCGAATCAGATAATGAAATTGGTATTATAATGGAAGATGATGCGTCATTATCTTTAATACCTCATATTAATTTTAATTTCCCAATGTTTATTAAACAAAATGTACCTAATAATTGGGAAATAATAAGTCTTTCGAATTTATTTTGTAATAATAATTATGAACCTAATATTTGTTTATACGAACGAGTGAATAAACACGAATCTTGTTGGTTGACATCGGCCTATATTATCAATAAATATGCAGCACAAAAATTCTTGGATATAGTTTTTAAAAATGATACAATTTATATTAAAAGACTTGCACAAGAATTTCCAAACACTGGAGTTGCTGATGATTATATATTTTCTATATTAAAAACTTATTATATTTCACCATCTATTATATTTCAATATGACCCCGAAGATGATGAAAATATGACATTTCTAGTGAATGAATTAAATCTATATCTAAATAATGGATTCCCAATTTTAAACAAAAATACTTTTGAAATTAAACCGGTTTAATTATCTACGTCTATAAGGTGAACCAATTGGACGTTGTGGAGACAAAACTGGACGTCTATAAGGTGAACCAATTGGGCGTCGATAAGGTGAATAACGTTGTCTATATGGCGATAAACCAAATCGACGGTGAGGTGAATAGAATCTACCTAAATATGGTGAACCATATCGACGACGATAATGTGATGTAATTACATTAGATGAATCATCTGTCACAAATTGACAACCTGATGGTTGTTTTACATAAAATGTACCATCACATTCATACATTGTATGTTTTTTGCATTGTGTTAGGTCCATACCTGGAGGTGCAACGTTCATGTTGACATAATTTTGAGGATATTGATATCCAATGGGTTGAACATTCATTTATTTAAAATGCATTTTAAAAATGGAAATGATAATATAAATTAAATGGATATATCTACATATTTTATTGAAAATAAAGCTTTATTTGGTTCTTACCCGACCAATGATGATGCAAATTATTTTGAAAAAATTGGTGTCAAATATTTTGTCGATTTAACAGAAATTGATAAATTACCACCGTATACTTTATCACCAAATTCAGTTTTAATCAAGTTTCCAATTCCCGATATGAAAATTCCGACAAATACTTTACAATTTTGTTCATTTGTTGTATATTTGGAAAATATTCTTCGAAATTCTGATAATCATAACAAAATGTATGTACACTGTCGAGGAGGAAATGGTAGAGCAGGTATTGTAGTTGCATGTCTTTTAGCGCGTTATCAACGTTTAACAGCTTTAGATGCATTACAATTAACTCAAAAATATCATTCAGAGCGCAAAAATTTAAAAATTAAATGGAAACTAATGGGTTCTCCGCAAACAACATTTCAAAAAAATTTTGTTATTAAATTATTTACCCCATTTTGTTTTTATAAAGATGTATTATTCGGAAATAAATATGGTTTTGTTCCATATTCAAAAATTCCAATTGTTATTTCCGATATATTATTTAACGATTCTCAATCAGCTTACAAATACTTGATACAAAATATACCATATGCATCTCAAGATGATATGTATAATTGTATGAAATATGTCCAATCTACCAAACTACAGCAGTGTCCCAAATTTTTAGAAAATTTATTAAATACCAATTTACGTCCCATAATGTACTGTAATGCACATGATAAATATTGGGGTGTAGATAAGATTGGGGATGGAAATAATTATTTGGGTAAGATTTTAACTGAATTACGTGACGAAATCTTGGTTGATAATTATATAAAATTGAATCCTCAATTTCAGAATTGATAATTATATAAAATTGAATCGTTATTTTCAATTACATTTAAAACTTAACAATGGAGTCTATTATCAGCGAATTAGGCGTATATATGACATCATCTCAACATGATAATTTAGTCAATATTATTAATAATGTGCTTCAAGGTGATATTAAACACATAAAATTAACATGTAGTTCCGGAAATTCTATTGTTATTATAAATGAAAATGACCCTAATGTAATTTATCAATATTTTTTACATGAAAAAATGTATAACAAGGTATTTGACGTGTGTTTACAACGTATTGATGGATTTGTTCAAATGATTACATTTTATAATAATTATCAATTGTTGGTATTCGAACGTGTCGAACCTTTGGTAAATATTGTTGATAACACGTGCAATTTTAATTTGTTAAAATTGTTGAATGATATTTTTCATACTTTGATAACTATGAAAAAGTTAAATATTTCTCATAATGATTTAACATTGGATAATATCGGTTATTCAAAAATTCACAATCGATATCTTGTATATGATTTTGAAAGTGTGAAATTTGAAACAAAAGAATCAAATGATTTATATAGTTTGCTTAAATCGATTAATTTTCATGAATCAGTTAATTTTAATGTTTGTTTTTAATTTTTGAACTGATATTGGTTTACTTTTAAATACCGTAAATACATCGGTTATGATATCTTCGTTTATTTTCGCACCAGATTTTTCCAATATAGTTTTGATATGTTCTTCTTTTTCATCTTTTTTCTTTTTTTTGTAAATACGAGATGATTGAGGTTGATATATTTTTCCATCATATTTAAATCCGGGTAAATTATGATGTTGTAAAAATAAAATTATAGATTGCTCCAATTCATTTCTTTGTTTTTTTAAATTTGTTAAATATTGACTCGTTGTTTTTATTTCATTTTCTATATTATTCAAATCTCGAATCAAACTTGATATACTCATTTATTTTCTAAATTATTATATTTATCAACAATTGTTACAATTGAATTGATCCATTCCCATATAATATCTCTATCATCATCGTCCAATACATTAGATAACCATACTTTTTGGAAAACATTGCTTTTAATATTTAAATCTTCAAAAAACTCTTTAGTTCCATTCAAGAAAAATTCTTCATCTTTATTTATCACTAGCTGTTTCTGAGGTAGAAAATACTTGATAAACATGTTGATCAAATTTTCTGTCGGAATCTGGTCTTTTATATAAATACGACATATGATTAAATCAGAATCTTGAGGAAATTGTTCAATAATTTCATCTATAAATGATACTAATGTGTTTTTGAATTTAATTAACAAATCGATTTTCGTTGACATTATTTACAATTTGTTTATACACTTTTAAATATAAAATACAATAAATGTTGATTTTTATAATAGTTTGTATTATTATTTTACATTTATTTTTACTATATGAATATCATCGCAATCGTAACCGTAAAATTATAAGTATCAAAACAATGGGTAGATTAGGCAACATGTTATTTCAATTTGCATTCATTTATAGTCTAGCTCGTAACAATAATTGTAAATTTCATGTTGACGTTGAAAAATTCCATGGAATCAGTTCATCATTTTTAACTGAATGTATTGTAAAACAACCATCGTTTACATCTGATTGTCCGCAAAATTCAACTGTTGTTTATGAAAAACAAGAATTTAATCATGATAATTACATTTTAGATTGTGAGAATACCCATTTTATCGGTTATTTTCAAAGTGTAAAATATTTTGATAAATATCGTAAAGAATTACTTGAAATATTAAAAGAACCTGTATATGTATCAAATGTATTAAATAATTGTAATATAGATTTTAATAATGGAATGTTTTTACATGTTCGTTTAGGTGATTATACTAAATTACCTCAATTTAAAATGTCTGATGATTATTATATAAAATGTTTAGAACGTGTCCCAAAATTTGTTAAATATATTTATGTATTTTCTGACGATATTGAACAAGCTCCAAATAAATTACCTAATGATGCCCGTTTACAGTTTATACGCAATCAATTAAACGAATTGGAAACATTGTTTGCAATGTCACGTATGAAATATGGAGGAATTTGTGCCAATTCAACTTTTAGTTGGTGGGGAGCATGGTTAAATACATCTCCTGATAAAGTTATTTATATGCCAAAGATTTGGTATAGAAATAACACATATAATGATATATATCCTAAAAATTGTATTACATTGTAAATAAATGACATCAAAGCATATCAACTACGCATATAGCAAAATGGAGATTAAGAAAGAATTATTTACATTGTAGATGAACCATAATAATCAGATGATACTTGTTTTGCCAATTGTTTTTTAACCCCCAATGCCTTGATTTTATTTTCTTTGATTAAATCAGAAATATATACATCTATGGCAAAATCCTCAGGTTTGCGGTTTGTTTCAATACAATTTAATTCGCACATGTTTAACAATTTGGGTATAGAATTTCCATTAATTAAATAACAATGCATTTGATGAAATCCATTTTTTATCCATTCTAAATCACACGTATTTAAAGATTTATTTGGACATTTATTCTCTATTTGAACACGACCCAAAAAACACATATCCCATTCTATGGTTTTTAATTTGGCCAATATTTTATTTAATCTAAATTGAAAATCTTTATTGAATCTGACATCATCTTCTAATATCAATATAGGTTTATTCTCATATTTATATTTTCTCCAAATATTTATATGACTTAGCCAACATGCTAAACGAGTTTCTTTCAAATCAATTTGTGATGTTTCTAAAGTTGTTAAAGTATCTGGTGTAACTGCTTCACAAAAATTAAATCTTTTAGGATTAAAATTAATATTTTTCATGTGTTGTATTAAATCTTTACGTCTATTATCATGAGTTTTAATATTTATACATTCAACTGTAATATCTTCATTTATAAAATATAATTTATACAATATTGTAAATGTGATTAAAAATATACTAATACTGACGAAAATATATAAAAATATAATCATTTATTGTTAATAAAAATGAAACATCAATTTATTTTTTGGCTTCGAACGCTCGCAACATTATTTCTTGTTATAGTTTTTTTAATTAATATCGCCGAAATAGTTGAATTGTATATTTTATGCAAACCAAAAGAAGAATGTTGGTGGAAATTTTTAATCATCATGATAATTATTGGAATTTTATATTTTATATTTTATTCATTTATTTGGCGAAAGTGTATGCATACCGTTCAAAGATATATTTATAATAATTTCTCATTTTTGAAAAAGATGCCATTTTTATTATAAAAGTAAACGACGTTTCAATTGAGACAATGTCGTATAAGATTTAACAACTTGATACGGTTCATTTACTTTAAGTAAACGTTTAATTTGCATCAAGATAATTTCTATTTTAATTTGCATTGTGATATGTAATTATAATGTAAATTAAAATAGAATCATTTCATTTTCATAATAATTATTGCAAAAAATATAACACAAAATAGGATTAAAAGTATCGTAATTAAATGAACATTATTTATTGTAATACTATGTGTGACTGACGTATCAATGTCTGTTTCCAAACTTCTCAATTCTAATTTAGGTGTTGGGGTTTTAGGTTTGGTCGGGGTTTTAGGTTTGGTCGGGGTTTTAGGTTTGGTCGGGGTTTTAGGTTTGGTTGGGGTTTTAGGTTTGGTTGGGGTTTTAGGTTTGGTTGGTGTTTTACGTTTGGTTGTTGTTGTTTTACGTTTAGTTGTTGATGTTTCAAGTTTTGCTTTCAATTCCGGTTGGACTAATGATAATAAAGTATTTACTGCTTCTTTTATTTCGGGTTTTAATGTAGATGTTGTTTGTAATTGAGTAGTCTGAGTAGTAATAGGTGATTGTGTAGTCTGAAAAGTAGTAATGGGTACGGGAGTTGCAGTTACCATTTGAACATTAAATAAATCAGGTATATATTGTAATAACCATGGTACAATAGTATATACTTTTATCCAACTACCTAAACCAGATCTAACTTCACAATTGAGATGATATTCTGAAATTCCTTCGAGAATAAATTGTCCATTTTCATTATAAATAAGAGGATCGCCAGTATCTCCTATACATGGAATTAAATTTTTACATTCTGGATAACCGCCACATATATTTACATTTTCTTTAAATTTGTCTTGGAAAATTGTTTTACATATACTTCCATTTAAAATAGGTATATTCATTTCATGTAATGTTTTTGTTGAATTGCCAGCAAGTGTTCCCCACCCAATTTCTATTCCACTTGTTTTTGTTGGATTTTTATTTATAGATATTGGTTTAGTACCTATCACTTCAGAATTTAGTTGTAATAATTCAATACGATTTTCTGGATTTTTGATAACATTAATTACACTTTGTATTGAAAATTCAGAATTATTATCCAAATTTATTCCACCAATTTTA
>JACCDZ010904785.1_pt1 | contig 17704 bp, 15 predicted proteins | sample 7449551 | NCBI WGS metagenome assembly JACCDZ01 (sample SAMN15323452, study PRJNA562643) | freshwater metagenome | isolation source: river surface water | place: USA:Blue River Watershed | collected 2017-08-18
AGGCCGAGTTCCAGCAAGAAGTTTACAAGAGCACACTGACCGCTCTGGAAAAGGGCAGGGTGGAAGCGACCCGTACGCTCAAAAAACTCTCGGTGCTGCAGGCACCGCATCTTCCGGAGTATCCGCTTCAGCCCAAGCGGATCTACAACATCATTGTGTACACGCTGCTGTCGTTTCTGGTGGCAGGTGTACTGAAGCTGCTCGTTGCAGCGATACGCGATCATCAGGACTGAGGGCGGCGATGAGACTTCTGCTTTCCCTTATCTTGATATGCGTCGCAGCCTTTGCGCCGCCCCACGCTTTCGCGCAGTCGAATCCGCTCTCAGTCGGCGCGCTGCCTGCCAAGCCTGCTTCGTCGCAGCCGGTCGTGAGCCCTACAAAGGCAACTGCAACCCATGTCGGTACCAACCAGGTGCCGATTGGCCAGGCGCCGGTAGGCGCAGCCACCGGCCTGCCGCCACAGCTCGAAGCCATCCGCGATGGCAGTGCCGCTCCTTCGATTAGCAGTCAGCCTCCACCCAACGCGGTTGTCAGCGACGCCTTCGGTGCCAACCTTTTCACCGGCGCTTTCACGCGTTCAGGACCGATTCAGTTCAATCCCAATTATGCGATCGCGGTCGGGGACAGTGTGCAGGTGCGTCTATGGGGCGCATTCAACTTCGACGCACAGCTCGTCGTTGACCCAAAGGGAAACATCTTCCTGCCGCACGTCGGGCCGGTGCAAATCTTGGGCGTAAAAAATCAGGATCTGCAACGGGTAGTGGACTCAGCGGTCGGCTCGATCTTCAAGTCCAGCGTGAACAGCTACGCCAGCCTCGCAGCCGCGCAGCCGGTGCGCGTTTTCGTCAGCGGCTTTGTGAACCGGCCCGGCATGTATGCCGGCACCAGCATGGACAGCCTGCTTCACTACCTCGATCAGGCTGGCGGCATCGACACCGAGCGCGGTAGCTTCTTGGACGTGCAGGTCAAACGCGGCGGCCAGGTACGTTCCAAGGTCAGCCTGTATGACTTCCTGCTCAAGGGAATGACGCCCTCGGTACAACTTGCCGATGCCGATGTGATCCTCGTGGGACAACGCCAGAACACCTTGCGGGTAGCCGGCCTTGCAGAGAACGCGAAGCGCTTCGAGTTTTTCGGTGCAAGCCAAACGCTTAAAGAAGTCGCGACGCTCGCCAAACCCTTGCCACAGGCAACGCATGCCCGCGTCATCCGGAACACGGGAACACAGAAGAACATCGAGTACTACGCGTTGAATTCCTCGGCGGATGTCAAGTTAATGAACGGCGATGAAGTTGAGTTCACTGCCGACAAGAAGCCGGGGACGATCACCGTTCGCGTGGAAGGCGAGCACCAAAGCGCACAGGAGTACGTCCTGCCGTATGGCACACGCATGGGCGAGCTGCTGAGACGGATCGAGTTTTCTGAGCGATCGGATGCCAGGAGCCTGCAACTTTTTCGGCAAAGCGTGAAAGAGCGCCAGCGGTTGGCACTGCATACCTCACTCAAGAGTCTAGAAACAGCGGCGCTGACTGCGCGTAGCGGAACCAGTGATGAAGCCCGTCTCCGGGCCGAGGAGGCCTCGCTGATCCTGCAGTGGGTGGAACGTGCGCGAGCCATCGAACCGCGAGGACAGGTGCTGATCGCTGGAGGTACCGAGCGCGACGGGTTGCTGCTGGAAAACGGCGATGTGATTCGTGTGCCGACTCGCGATGGCCTTGTGCTGATCAATGGCGAAGTGCTTTTCCCGAATGCGGTCACCCACGATCAGCGTCTTGGACTCAATGATTACATCAAGCGGGCAGGTGGGTATACCCAGACGGCCGATTCTGCTCGTGTGCTGATTGCACGCAGGGACGGAAGTTTTTCCGAAGTTAACGAAGAGCACAGCTTCTTTAAAACTACTAGGCAAGAACTAACCGTGGAGGCGGGTGACGAGATTTTGGTACTGCCGAAGATTGAAGTGAAGTCGCGGCAGATTTGGAAGGACATGACGCAGATTATTTATCAGATTGCGGTGAGTGCGAGGGTGGTGATCGGGCTATTGTGATTGGATAAAGTCTGGTAACTAGCTACTGACAATACTCAAAGAAGATAAAAAATATTAAATCTGTAATGGTATGAAGAAAACTATCTATTGGGTTGTCATCAGTTAAAAATTTTTTCGGACTTTAGGGATTGAATTTTAAATATGAAGGTCTTGTTTTGGATCCCGCCGTGGGCTGCACATGGAGATCCCACCTTTTACCGCAACTGCTTGAAAAAGCATCTTGCTCTGCAAGCCAATCTATTAGCATCTAGTGGTTGGTTAGTGGATTTCGTTTTGCCTGAATTTCTCAAGGCGGAACGCGACCTGCTGGATCATCGCGTAAATCCGATTGGATTCGGTATTGCGGATCAGATTGCAGCTTTCGGGTCACTTTCCGATCCTTCTGCTGAACTTTATCGGAACGGTAGAGGTGAGGCTCACGAAAAGGCAATAGTGCACCTATCCGCCATGCTGGCTGATACGTATGAAATCATCCTGCTTTGGGAGTCGCCCGTCCCATTTTTAGAAGCGATGTACCCGGAAGCCTTGATCGTGCATCAGATGCCTGGTGCATTTAGTAGGGCGCCCTATCCACACACAGTTACCTTCGATCCGATTGGTCTTTATAAGCAAGGATCGTTATATCAGCACGCCAAAGAAATACAATCCTTTGCGCCTGGAAGCGAATGTCTTGCCGTCACTAGGGATTTTGTTCATCGTGTGCGTGATGGAATCAATATTCTGCAGCCATTTAACTCGCGCTCTCTAGATGAAAAGGGCCGATTCAAACATCTTGTGCTGCTTCCATTGCAGGTGAGTGCTCATTACGCGTTCCAAGCTGACACCAGATATCGCAATCAAACAGATTTCTTGCTGGACGTACTTAACAAGGTTAATCCTCAGACTGGGGTCGTAGTAACACAGTATGTGACGCCCAGGGTATCGGATACTGTCATCAACAAAGAGATATTTCCTGTACTGAAGAAGACTTACCCCAACCTAATTTATCGTGAGGAGTTTGATCGTATTGGTAGTGTTTCCCAGTATTTGCTCCCTTTGGTAGATGAGGTAATAACCTGCTCTTCCTCAATTGGCTTGCAGGCGCTCGCATGGCCGCGCAAGTTGACAGTGCATGAACATACTTTCCTGCAACCGTTGGCAACTCCTGTTCCCAGTGCTGTAAGCCTCGACGAGTTTGATCGGGCGTTGCGAATCCTTTCTTTCCTCCTTAATCACAACCAGCCACTGGCCTCGAGTGTTGTGAGTGACCGTGAGTTCCTCACCAAATTGCTGCTTGAAATGCTGCATCGCAAACGCTCTGGCTCTAAGGGGATGGACTTGCTGCCGGCATTCAGTGACATCGACCCTGATTACTCCATGAAACTGCTTGGAGCTTTTGCGATTGAAAGGGCTGAACGTGATCTCGCACGCTCTGGTGAGCGTTGGGCAGCACGTCAGGCCGAGATCGGCAAATTTCGGCGGTCAGTTTCTGATCCAGAAATTGCTGCAGTGACATTTGATGTCTTTGATACACTGATTAAGCGACCGACCGAGGTCCCTGCCGATGCCTACAAATTCTTGGAGCAAGGTGCGACTGAAATTACACATGGTATTGCACAGAATTTCGCTTCTGTCCGACTAAATGAAGAAGTCAATACGCGTGAGCTTAGCGACAAGGGGGAGATAACCCTCGAAGAGATTTATGCAAGCATACAGGCCTACTATGACTTGCCCGAGCAGACCGCGAAGGCCTTGCTAGAGGCTGAAATCGAGATGGAGGTGGGACTGATCCAACCGCGTCCTTTCGGCAAAAAATGCTGGGAAATTGCTATCAGCAGTGGTAAGCCGATCTTTCTGATTTCTGACATGTACTTGTCTGCCGAAGTCATCGAAAGGATGTTGCAAAAGGCGGGCTATAAGGGCTACAAGAAGCTTTTTTTGTCCAGCGACTATCTGGCGCGCAAGAAGGAGGGGGCGCTGTTCGATGCTGCGCTCAGGGAGATCAAGCTTCCTCCGTCTCAAATCCTGCATGTTGGAGACAACAAGGTCGCTGATGTGGAGCAGGCACAGGCTAGGGGGTTGAAGACCTTCCGAATTTTGCGAGCAATCGACCGCATGCGTGGCAACGATCACTACAAGGTAATTTACTCTCCACGTGCGGGAGCGGGTGAGCGAGCGCGCAGCGCTATTGCTGGACTTACCGCTCATGCTTTGTTCGATGCCCCAGCCGGCGAGCATGAGAAGAACTCGCATTTTCATGGCAATCCGCATCACTTGGGCTATGCCGGATTGGGGCCGCTGCTGACAGGCTTCATGTTGTGGCTAGGGCGTCAGGCCCAACGTGATGGAATTAGCCGCTTGTACTTCCTGTCCCGTGAAGGCTGGATTCTCAAACAGGTTTACGACGCACTTCATCTCAACGACAAAAATGCTGTGCCCTCGACTTACTTGTACGCGTCGCGTCGTGCTACTCGTGTCGCCAGCTTGCGCAGTCAGGCGGATGTGCTAGCCCTTTCGGGGCAGCCTTTCCGAACTGGCGTCATGGTAGGCGAGTTGCTGCAGAATCGATTCGGGTTGACTGAGGGGGATGTCAGTTCTGAAGTTTTGGCTGACAGCGACTATTCCGGCTGGACGGAGAAGTTGCAATCCGACCTCGCTGGTCGGCTTAAATTCTCGGGGCTGTGCGGGCGCCTAGTGGGGCCGATCCTTGAAGTCTCCGAACGGGAGCATGAATGCTACCTAGCATATTTGGAGCGCACCGGTTTCAGCGAGTGCGACCGTCCGGGGGTGGTTGACATCGGCTGGAAAGGCAATATGCAAGGCGCACTGGCCAATTTAATCGGACGGCCTATCCATGGTTACTACTACGCTACTTTGCAAGGTGCCGAGGTCTGGAAGGACAAGGGAAACAAACTCTGGGCCTACATGGGAGACTTGTTGGCTGCCGATCATCCCAGTGCTGTCGTAGCTCATCGGCATTTGGTTGAATACCTGACGTGCCATGTTGAGCCTAGCTTAATCCGAATTCAGCGGAACGGCAATAAACTGACTCCGATTTTCCGTAGCGAGGAAAATCATGGTGCGCGACGCCAACTGATCGAAGAGATCCACCAGGGTTGCATCCAGTTCGCCCGCGATTTCGAGCGCGAATACGGCGATTTGAGCGGACAAATCTGGATTGATCCATTCTTGGGCGAGCGAGTCCTGGCTTCGTTCATCTCCTCTCCGGCCAAGGTGGATGCCGCACTTTTCCTGGGTCATCATTTCGAGGATGCCTTGGGCGGAATTAGCCGCCAGTACATTATCCATCCGCAAGCCAAGAAAGCAGCACGGGACTCAGTTTGGAAGCCGGGAGCTACTGCAGCGCATAAGACTGCTGAACCCAACCCATCAATTATAAACTCGCCTTCTAGCCTCAAGGAAAGACGATCAATCACTGAAGCGAGCTATGAATCAAATTTAGCAGCAAGCCGCCAATTTGAGGATATCGTGATTAGGCTATTAGCTAGCAATCGAAAATATCAAAAATACCGGCGAGATAGACAAGCATTCTTTGAAGATTCGCAAAACAAATTAATCAAGCGTTGGTACCAGTGGGTGGGATGAATCTGAAATCCAAAACTATCTATGAACCACTCATTGTGCCTTTCACTAGCACAATTTTTCAGTGGGAATAAGCTATGTTTATGAAGTACTCTGAAATCTAATTCTTATATTTACGGGCGGGACGGGCCGCGTACAAGAAGGTATGGCTAATTTCAGCAAGCAATTTTTTGAGGAGATTTCGGCTAAGGCTGCCGAGATCATGGGCAGTCCCGACCTTATGAAGAAAGCAGTTCTCAGGGAGGCCACCTCAGCTATCAGCGGGCGGGTTACAAAACGGTTTTTCGAAGACGCTTATGCAACGGTTTACACAAAAGAGGAACTTGAACGGCGCCCTTTCCTGAACATCGGTCCGGGTTCTTTCAGACACCCGATGTGGCGAACAACCGATAAAAAATATGACGATGTCGCATGGGTAGAAGTTCGGCGAGGTGTCGAGCAAGATCCCGTTGATTATCATTGGGATATCTACTCTGCGCATCCGCTCAAAGAAAAGGACTGCTTCTTTAAGGTCGTCTATATTAGTCATGTCATAGAGCACCTGTTTCCGCAGGACGTAGACTTCCTGGTGCAGGAAATCAAGCGGCTGCTTGAAGTTGGGGGGGTGGTTAGATTAGTGTGCCCTGATGCTGAGCAGATGGCTAATGCCTACCAAGCCGAGGATTGGCAGTTCTTCCTGCATTATCTCATCGTGAAGACGGGGCGTCACAAAGTGTCCATGGCCAGCCTCTCGATGGAAAAACAAAGGGCGATATCCGCCGAACTTTTATTGGAGTACGTCAGCCTCCTGACCGACAGGCGTAATCCCGTCCACCTTGACAAGAGCGATTGTGTCGAGTTTCTTGCCAAATACGACAACATGTATCGTGGCTTTGATGAAGCTGTACAGCTATCTTCACGCGAGGTAAATAAAACTGCTGGTGGACATGTCAACTGGTTCACGGCCGACAAGCTGGTGCGCATCTTCAAGGAGGCCGGGTTTTCGAACGTCGAGGTGAGCGGCTTCTTGAAAAGCAAAGTTGCTATTCTTCGCGACGCTCGCTTCTTCGACCGTACAGACCCCGAAATGTCAGTGTTCATTGAGGCTAAAAAATAAACAAAAGGCATCTTTTCAGCAATGAATCACTATGCAAAAAACTGTTCCAATCTTAGAAGCTCTAACTTAATGAACCATTACGGCCTGACCGATTCTCTTGCCCTGTCGGGAGAGTGTAATAGCCAAGCCTCTGCTGGGCGATGATTTATGGACGCTGATTGCACCCCTGTTTTCGCAAAGACCTTTGCGCCGCTTCAAGCACCCGGGCCAGTCGACGAACGAGTAGCGCTGACTGGCATCCTGTTCGTGCTCAAGAGCGGCATCCCCTGGGAGATGCTGCTGGCCGAACTCGGCTGCCGTGGGATGACGTGCTAGCGGCGCTTGCGCGACTGGCAGCAAGCCGGCGTCTGGGAGCAACTCCATGCGACGGTGCTCTCCGAGTTGCGCCGACGCGAGTCACTCGATCTGTCCCGCGCGGTCGGCGATATCTCCTCGGTGCTGGCGGTCCTCGGGGGAAAAAACGGGACTGAATCTGACGGATCACCGCAAGGCCGGCACCAAGCACCACCTGATCACCGACGCCCACGGCGTGCCGTTGGTGGCCATTGTCACCGGCGCAATGCGCACGATGTCACGCAACTGCTGCCGCTGGTCGATGCGATTCCCCCGATCGCCGACAAATGTGGTGCCCCTTGCACCCGCCCTCAGCGGGTGCTGGGCGACCGTGCGTATGATTCGCGACCGCACCGGCGTGCATTGGCCGAGCGTGGCATCAAATGTGGACCGGCATGGCGGCGTCGGCCACACGGCACTGGCCTGGGCACGCAGCGCTGGGTCGTCGAGCGCACGATCGCGTGGGTGCATCAGTTCCGCCGCTTGCGTGTCAGACATGAAAAATGGGCGGACATCCATGAAGCGTTCCTGTCGACGGGCTGCTGACTGATCTGCTTTCGAAGGTTGAAAAAGTCTTTTTGTTAGAGCTTCTAAATCGTCATGAAAATTGCAAATAATCAACTTCTTACGCTTTTTGGTGGTATCAATGTTTTCGAATCTCTAGATCTCGCACTGCGCAGCTGCGCCGAATTTGTGCGCGTGACCCAGAGGCTGGGCATTCCTTACGTCTTCAAGGCTAGTTTCGACAAGGCAAACCGTTCCTCGATCCACTCATATCGTGGACCGGGCTTGGAGGAAGGGCTACGCATATTCGAGGTTGTCAAGGCCGAGTTCGGCGTGCCGGTTATTACTGATGTGCACGAGCCTTGGCAGGCTACCCCGGTGGCAGAGGTGGTGGACGTGCTGCAGTTGCCGGCCTTCTTGGCGCGCCAGACCGACTTGGTGGTGGCATTGGCCAAGACCGGCAAGCCCATCAACATCAAGAAGCCGCAGTTCCTTAGCCCGTCTCAAGTTCTCAACATCGTCGAAAAATTCAAGGAGGCCGGCAATGACCAACTCCTGCTGTGCGACCGCGGTACCTGCTTTGGCTACGACAACCTGGTAGTCGATATGCTGGGCTTTGGCGTAATGAAGAAGGTCACAGGTGACCTGCCGATCATCTTTGACGTCACCCATGCCTTGCAGCAACGGGATCCCGGTGGCGCAGCTTCGGGTGGCCGTCGTCAGCAGGTAGTAGAACTTGCGCGTGCTGGCATGGCAGTGGGTCTGGCTGGCCTGTTTCTGGAAGCTCATCCCAACCCGGATCAGGCCAAGTGCGATGGCCCGAGTGCGTTGCCGCTTCACAAGCTCGAGCCCTTCCTTACACAGATCAAGGCGATTGATGATCTGGTCAAGTCCTTTCTGCCGCTGCAGATTGACTGATCGCCTCAGTATGAATGCCGAGCAGTCACGAGTTGCTGCTGGAGTCCTGTCGCGGGGTATCTTGCGGTTGCCGTTTTTGACGGAATGGATGAGGTGTGAAGTCAAAGCCGTATCCTTCACTACGACCGCCAACAAATTGTTTGCTATTTTGGGCTGGGGTCGTCGACCGACGACGAGCAGGGCTTTAGCTTATGCCAAACGCCATAGCCTTCCATTTTGGGCGTTGGAAGACGGTTTCCTTCGTTCACACGGTACGGGAGACAACTTTCCACCTTTGTCGCTTGTGGTAGATGATATTGGTATTTATTACGATTCTACGAATCCCAACGCATTGGAGAAGTTGCTTTCTTGCGAGTCAGACATCATGTCGTGTATTTCAGATGATCCTACACGCGCAAAGTCTCTGATTCAACAGCATCGCCTGAGTAAGTACAACCATGCACCCGAATTCCATTTTTCGGCTTTGCGCAACGATAATGAATATCGCGTATTGGTAGTTGATCAGACTGTTGGCGATATGAGCGTGAAACTTGGAGGAGCTTTAGCCGAGACATTTACTCACATGTTGGCCGCAGCGTGTGAAGAGAATCCGAATGCCGTTATTTATCTAAAAACGCACCCTGAAGTGACATCGGGCCGAAAGTGCGGCTACCTCACCCAAACCCAACCGACTGCTCGTATCGTGCTTTTGCACGAAGCCATAAACCCTCTGATGTTACTGGCTCAAGTCGACAAGGTATATGTGGTGACCAGCACCATGGGCTTTGAAGCGCTACTTGCTGGTAAGCCCGTCGTGTGCTTCGGCGTGCCTTGGTATGCCGGCTGGGGTCTAACCGACGATAGGTGCAAAGACTCTTCGGCATGGGCCCGTCGCACGCGGCAACGATCGGTCGATGAGTTGTTCGCTGCCGCCTACATCCATTACACCCGCTACCTAAACCCGGTCACCCATAAACGCGGAACTATCATGGATGTAATCCACTGGCTGATCCGTCAGAAAGAGATGGCCAATCGGCTGCATGGGGAAAATCGAACCGGCCGCGTTATCGGCGTTGGTTTCCGGCGCTGGAAGGCCGCAAATATCAAGCCGATGCTAGGTCTGCATACTTCCCGGGTGTGGTTTGCGGCAAGCGTGAGGGCAGCAGGAAAACTCTCCCCTCTCGCCAATGATTCTCTGGTCGCATGGGGTGGAATCCTTCCGAAGGGATTGCATGAATTGGCAAGCGATTCCGGTGCGAAGGTGCTGCACGCCGAGGATGGCTTTATCCGCTCGGTGGGTCTCGGTTCGGATCTTATCCGTCCGCAGTCACTTGTTCTTGACGAGCGCGGGATTTATTTTGATGCTACGCGCGAATCAGACCTCGAGCACATTCTCAACACGGAAACTTTCAGCCAAGAAGAATTCGTCACAGCACGGAAGGTGCGTGAGCTGATTGTCGAGCACGGCATTACGAAATACAACCTTGAGCCCCGCCATACCGTAAGCTGGGCGACAGCCGGTCGGCGAGTAGTGTTGGTACCAGGCCAAGTGGAAGACGACGCCTCCATCCGCTTGGGCTGCACGACGATAAGAACCAATCTGGCACTTCTTCAGGCAGTGCGCAATGCCAACCCCGACGCGTTTATCGTCTACAAGCCTCATCCCGACGTGCTGAGCATGAACCGCAAGGGAAAAGTGGCGCTGGAGGCCGCGCGGCGCTTTGCCGATCACGTGGAAACGGAAGTGTCCATCGTGAGTTGTATCGAGGCTTGTGATGAAGTGCACACCATGACCTCATTGAGCGGCTTTGATGCTTTGCTGCGCGAGAAGATCGTGGTGACTTACGGCCAGCCTTTTTATGCCGGCTGGGGATTGACCACCGATTTGGCGGAAAACCCGATCGCATTCGCTCGAAGAACTCGCCGCCTCAGCTTGGATGAACTCGTCGCAGGTGCGTTGCTGCGTTACCCGATCTATTGGGACTGGGAATTGCGCGGCTACACGACATGCGAGGCGGTCTTGCATCGTATTGTTGAGCAGCGATCGGCACTTGAAGCCAGCGGTGGCTTGCACAGGTTGCGGGTAGGTTTTATGCGTCGGCAGGCGCGCAAGTTACGGATATTGGCTCGGGCCTGGCTAGGCAGTTTGGGAGTTCTGCGCGGGCCGGTTTAAGGCGCTGTCTGCTGTGGTCGGCGTTGATTGAAGCTGACTGATTTTCCGCTTATCTATTCAAAGCTATTGAGCTGTTCTTCGATTTTTTCCAGCGATTCAGTGGCGCTGATACTTGTTGGATCAGGCAAGCGTGCAGTGTGCATCAGTCGTAATTCAACGGGAATGCTCGGCAGTTGCATCGCAATCGCAATAGCCAGTCGATGCTGGCCACCCGGAAGCGCGACGACTTCGCCGGTTGGCCCGAGGGCAATGCCGAGATTCGATTCGCCGAAGTTTGTTCGCCACGAGCGGATCGCGGAGCTTGAGTTCAAGGTGGTTGCAATGCGGCGGGCTTTTTCGATGGACACCAAGCCGTGCGTTTGAATGGAATTGAACAGGCTGATGAAGCGTTCAAAGTACAAATTGATTTTCTCAATAGTGTCCAAAGCTGCTTTGTTGCGGGTTGGCGCGATTCCTCTTTCCAGTCGCTTGAGATAGTTTTCATAGGCAGGAGTGGACATGTAATCCAGACTGGCTGAGTGCAGCTGCATGGCTTCGATGTAGACAGGCGTTTTTGCAATCGGATTTAATGTCGGGCCCCAGTCGGCAGCGCAGAGGAAATAATCGTTCACGTGGTAGAGGCGCTCGCCCGCATGTACCCAGTCGTGCAGCCGAAACGTGAGTTTCTTCGGGTCGATGGAAAGGTTGATTTGCTCTCCCAGGGCCGCTTTGCCGTACGCCATGGGGAGGAACAGTGGTTTATTGGTGGGTTCTTTCAGAGCTCGGTGCAGAACGAAGCGGAGGAGGCTTGGCGACAGGCGCTTCAGCGATTTTGCACTGACATCGTGAAACAGGTTGAGGAAGGCTCTTTTTTCTCGAAGTGACAGTGGAATGTCGCTTGGTCGTTGTTTTTTTAGTTCCATTGTCGGTGTTTCAATGGTGCTTGGCGGTGTTTGTGGGTTGGGTTATTTGTCGAGCGGGTGCTGCTGGTATCCGTGCGGACTGTAGGTTCGCAACGTCGTTTGAGGTTTCGATAAAGACCCTGGACCCCTGCCTTCGCTGGGGGGACGATTTTGGGGCTGACCGCTTTTCAACCGTCATGGCAGCGGAAGTTTATACGACGCAGATAAGCGAGAAAACTTCCGGTGTACAACGAATGCCGCAGGCTTCGATAAAGACACTGGCTCCAGGCTTGCGCCGGGATGACAATGTGGGCGGCTCGGAGATTCCGACCATCGATGGGGCTGGATGAAGATGCCATGGAAGAGCAAAGGGAGGGGAAAGATTCTTCCCTGACTTGTATTTCTGCTGCACTAGCGCCAGCAGTTCCCTGTTTCATGTTGAATGACCTCAATCGCTGAAGGAATCGAGTTACCTATGATGTTGCCAATGTGGCAAATATCGAGGTGCTCATGTCTGCTTGGAAGTCGCTTGCGCTGGCTGCGGTAGTTCTCAACCCCGCGCCATTGGTTGCGGAACCCCTGCCGGCGACCACGCCGGATTCTCAAACGCCTGGATTTTGGCTGACACTGGGATGGCTCTCGTGGCATGTCGATCGTGACGAGCGCAAGAACGGGTTCAATTACGGGCTCGGGATTGAAGCGGAGTTGAGCGAGCGATGGGCTTTGTCGGCCGGGGCGTACCGCAATACCTTCGATGAGACCAGCGTGTATGCCGGCACGCTGTGGCGTTTTTGGCTTGCCGACTCGATCAGCCTCGGGGTGATGCTGGGCGTGGTGAACGGTTACCGGCATATGAATGACCGTGGGCTGACGCCCTACGCATTTCCGATGTTTCAGTGGCATGGCCGTCGGGTCGGCGCGAATCTTGCGCTCGTGCCACCGCACGACGGGAAGACGGATGGACTGGTTGCGTTACAGCTCAAGCTGCCTTTCTGAATTGCCGCGGTGGCTATACGATGGTCTGTTTGTCGAGCCGTGATTTGCGGATCAGGTCAACCACTCGCTGTTCACGTTTGTTGGCCCTCCTGCAGTGATCTTTCTGTAACAGGTCGGTGATCCGTATGACCAGCCTTGCCCAGCGTTTTTCATCGCGCATACGCCATGCGTGCGAAGACACTGATTCCCACGCGTAGCCGTTGAATACGGTGGCATTGACGAAATGATCCAGCGCCCGCACGCCAGCGCGCCCGCGCTCGGCCCTGCCGAAAAAACCCACCCATACGACGAGCAGATAGCCGATCACAGCCAGCGGCACAATGGCGCACATAAGAAAAAATCCCGCAACTCTCTCTCTCATGCTTCAGTTCCTGCGCGTCAGCCGCAGGCGCACGCCATTGGCCGAACGTATGGTCAATCTACCGACCGGCAGCGGCACGTGGTCCGGCACCGGATCTAGTTCGTAGTCACGTATCAACCGTGCGAGTATGAGTGTGGCTTCCTGCAGTGCGAAAGCGGCTCCGAGACATACCCGAGGCCCCATGCCGAATGGCAGATAGGCTTGCCTGATCGAGTTGCGTGTTTCGGGACGATCGAATCGATCCGGATCGAAGCTGTCGGGTGTTTGCCAGTATTTTCGGTGACGCTGAATCAGCCACGGAGCAACGACTACGGTGTCGCCGGCGTCGACCTGTTTGCCACCCAGCGGGCAGCCGGCACTGGCCTGACGGGCAATGAAGCCGACCGGCGGGAAGAGTCGCAGTGTCTCGCGGAAGACGTTGCGAGTGAGCTCCAGGGATTTCAGATCCGATGCCAGAAGCGATACCGGATCACCGAGCCGTGCAGCTTCGTTATGCATGCGTTCCTGAATATCTTTGCGGTGGGCGACCAAGTGGCAAGCCCACGTCAGCGCACTGGCCGATGTCTCGTGCCCGGCGAGGAAGAGCATGGCCACCTGGTCAACCAATTCGTCGAAGCTGAATGCGCTACCCGTGTCGGCGTCGCGTGCTTCCATGAAGGATTGCAGGATGTCGCGTGGCTGCCCGGGCAGCTCCTGCCGGAAGGCCAGGTATCGAGGCCGGATGAGGTTTTCCAGCAGACGCCGGATCTCGCCGGCGGCAAGATGGCTGCGCCAGATATCCCATGGCCAGACAAGCCAGCGCATGCCGAACAGCGAGGGAAGCATGAGGCGCGGAGCCAGTGCCTGAAAGCGGGCGAAGGCATGAAAGATGCGCCGAGCATCTTCCCCTTCCATCGGGCTGGAGAAGATCGTGCGAAAGATGATGTCCGCAGTGACATGGGTCATCTCGACTTCGAGATCGTGCTCTGTACCTGCCGGCAGCGTCGACAGGCGCGCAAGCATGGCATTGACGGCAGCCTGCATGGGCGGGAAGGCCACTTGCAGGCGAGCCAGTGCGAAAGCAGGATCCATCATGGACCGTTGCCGTTGCCATTGACGGCCATTGGTCGTGAAGATGCTTTCGCCCAGCAGCGGTTTCAGGGCTTTGCCGAGCAGGGGGCTTTTCGGGAAAGTGCCTTCCTTGTCGTCCATGACCTGCGTCACCGCATCCGGCTGATTGACCATGAACAGGGTCAGGCCGGGAAGGCGCACTTCGCCCATGCGCATGCGGTAGCTGCGCTCATACAGCGCGTCCAGCCACGAGTGGCGGGCGCTGAAAAACATTTTCCAAAGGCCGGCCTTGTGCTTTCGAGGTGCCGGATAGTGCGGGCAGAAGCCGGAAGGTGACTCGGGGTTAGGCATGCGCTGCAATTCTCAGTTGGGCTTCCAGGGGCTGTGTGCTGCAGAGCAATCGGTACAGGTTGAAGTCGCAGTCGATGTCCGGATTCATCAGGTACAAGAAGTGCAGCCCCAATTTATTGCGACGCATCCGTTTCCATCGGTCTGATTCGTACATCCGGAAAAATCGGGCGGCACGGAGCTCGGGCTGGCTTATTGCGGGTTTTTGTTGCGACGTCCCGCCCAGAGGAGACGAACGATAGAAGCACAGGGGATCGACTTTGGCGGTGACATCCCACCACTGGCTCGACTCGGACTCGGTCAGTACGTGCAAGGCGCGGCGGAAGCGATCAGCCTTGGGGTGAAGGGATACAAACGGAATGCAGTTTCCCAGCGTGACGATCTTGGTGGGCGTTGCACCTCGAAGCACGCTCCAGCGTGAGTCGGCAAGGAGCTGCTTGGCGACTTCAATCATGACGATGGTGCCGACGCTGTGGCCGACCAGCACGACCTCGTCGGAAGGGTGGTCGGTTTGCCGGCGGATGATGGACTCGACCCAATCTCGCTGTCTCTCCTCGATTTCTGGCAACTGCCCGGTGGCGAACAGCAAATTGAATCGAAAAATCCTGACAAGCCAGAAGACTCCGGATTTTTCAGCGATCTTCGCGACAGGCTTGGCGACCAGGATGACGGCAACGGCGGCAAGGGCGAGCGATGCAAATTGGCGGTTGGCGAAGCTCGCAGGTATTGCGAGGTCGAGCAGGTTTTTTGCAAGCAAAAAAATCAGCGTCAGCGACAGAAGGGCCAGTACAAATGACAATAGCGGGAGCAGGCCGGCCCAAAATGCGCCATGGCTGATCCGCCAGACCTTTTTCAGTGATATGTTGATCAGCCCTGTCCGATATACCTGCCAACCGGCCATGAGTAGTGCCCAAGGCGATGTCAGACAGTGGCGTCGGATGATGTCGTCCCATTTCATCAGAAACAGGTTGAGCCTTGCATGGCCAGTTGACGACCCACTGGACAATATGTGGGCGTCCTCCGTGGCAGCACAAACTTGCCGAAAAAAGGGGGAAGCCCCACGAGATGAGCCCAATGTACTTACGCTGCCGACGTAACCGGATTTCCGAAGTTCCGTCCGGAACAATCGAGAATAGTGCGCAGATCCGCGTGGATCGAAGCCGCTGAAATAGTAAACGTTTCGAGTTTGAACGGTCATTTTCCGTTAGACAGCATCGACTTTTTTGTCCATTTGGCCAGGGATTTGTCGGGTGGATATTAGTTACTATGAATGGAATATTCTAGAAATCATTTCCTCCGCCGCCCCCTTGATTGCCAATCGTCAATCGCCAGTTGTCAGTTGTCAGTTTGGCCGATCTCCGATATTCGAAAGTGCGAACTCAATTTCGAGCGCCCAGAGAAAGACGCTGGATCCCGGTATTCGCCGGGACGACATTTCAAGGGCTATTGGCTTTGGCAAGTCATCTTGGCGCATGGCTTTGGATTGCCAGATTCTTTTTCAAATTCGCTTATTGGCTTATCCCAACGGTGGCGAAAATTAATACTTATTTCTGTAATCGATCGAGCGCTTCTTTCAAAATCTCGTTTTCCAAAGCCATGCGCCCTAGCGCTGCTTCTAGCTGTAGGATGCGTTTGCGGGCTTCGTGCAGTTCCGAGACCTGATGCTCCGGGGGCTGACTGTCCGACGCAGTCAATTCGCCATCCAGATACGCCCTGCGCCATTGGAAAAGTTGGCTGGCCGTGATGCCTGCTTCGCGCGCTACCAGCGAGACGTTTGCTCCCGGTTCGGTGGTGCGCCTGATCAAGGCCAGTTTTTGTTCAGGGCTCCAGCGCCTGCGGCGTTTGGTTGCTTGAATGAAGGTCAGATCCGGTGCTCTGGCGGAAGATATCGGCATGTTCATGTCTTGGTTCCTGGCCACGGGGTCGAGGAATCCTGCCTGCCCGGTGCTCACGAGGTGATGCCGCGTGGTTTCGTCGAGGCCGATTTCATTGCCAGCACCTCTGCGATGGCAATGATCGTCCCCACGGACTCGTCATCAAGCCGCTCCAGCAGCTTCAGCAAATTTACCGCCTGCGGTGGTGGTGATTGCCATCTGGTAGTGGTCAAATGCGAACTGCTGACACCTTTGACTTGGCAAAGACCGCCCAGGAAGTCTTCGGGGTTCATTTCCAGCCAGCGAACCAGCGCCAATAGATGCCCATAGTCCGGGATTGCATCACCGCGTATCCAGCGCCGAGCGGTTTCGCGGCTGATCGGTGTGGTTCCGTAGGCATGCAGGTTGTACTGGTCGGCGAAACGCTGCGCAGAGATGGATTTTCCAAAGCGACCCTTAAGGCATGAGCCCAGTGCGATCCGGAATTTTTCGGCGACATTGTCTCGGTTGTCCATACGGGAGCCTCGCGGTTCAGGAGTTTTCAAAATTATATTTTTCAACCGGTGGGTTTCCACCAGATGGATAAAAAATCCATAATCTTTCCAATGGTGAAGATTATTCCTATGACACAGCATCAGAAGGTGATACTGTGAATAACAACAGGGGGCAGAAAAACAAACAGCAGTTCTGGGACGACTGGGATGGGAAAAACAGAGCGCTTGTACAAGATGCAGCGGATGCTGGAGCAAAAGACGTTTGTCTCCGCGCGAGAATTGATGGACAAGCTGGAAGTGTCGCGAGCGACCTTCCGGCGCGATCTCGATTACCTCAGGGACAGGCTCGGGGTTCCTGTCGTCTGGGATGAAGAGGTTCGGGGCTACCGCCTTGAACACAGCGAAGGACCGGACTCGCTGCACAGTGTTCCCGGCTTGTGGCTCAATGAAAAAGAGATCTTTGGTTTGCTCACGGTGATCGACTTGCTGTCGGATCTGGAGCCGGAATCATTCATTGGCGATCAGGTCAAGCCATTGCGGGAAAGGCTGGAGAAGCTGCTGGAGCAGGATCGCTTTTCGGTGGAGGAAATCCGCCATCGGATACGCGTGTTCCAGGTGGGAAGCCGGCAATCCGAGACGCGCTTTTTCCAGGTGGTGGTGCATGCGCTGATGACGAGGAAGCGCCTGTCGCTCAGGCATTTTTCCCGTCAGGATGGAAAAATTACGGATCGCGAGGTGTCGCCACAGCGCATCGTCTACTATCGCGACAATTGGTATCTCGACGCCTTCTGCCACCTGAGAAATGATGTTCGATCATTTTCCATTGACGCATTGGAGGGCGCGGTCGAATCGGACAAGGCGGCCGTTTCCGTGAACGACCGTGTCCTGCGCGAAGAGCTGGAATCGGGCTACGGTATATTCGCCGGCAAGAAGAACAAGACGGTCACATTGCTCTTCACCCCATTTCGCGCGCGTTGGGTGGGCAAGGAGGTGTGGCATCCAGACCAGAGAGGGGAATTCCTTCCGGACGGATCATACCTCCTGAAGCTTCCTTATTCGGATGACCGC
>JACCDZ010830708.1_pt1 | contig 17702 bp, 21 predicted proteins | sample 7449551 | NCBI WGS metagenome assembly JACCDZ01 (sample SAMN15323452, study PRJNA562643) | freshwater metagenome | isolation source: river surface water | place: USA:Blue River Watershed | collected 2017-08-18
CAATCAGGGGAGCGTTTGAACAAAGGCATTCCAGTTCAAAAACATATACCACATTACCAACCCAAAGTCGACCAAGAAAGCGGCCAATAAGCGGAATTTGGTTTGAGAAAAAACAATTGCGGGTATCGCCGATAAAAGAAGACCAAAGGGCATTATATGGTGACCGAACCCATATTTAAGCATCGCTTCTGAAAAAATAATCAAAAGCAAAACAACCGAAATCCAATTGTATTTCTTTGCTAAAAATGGGGTGCGCTCTTCGCTATCCAATGCGTCAGTAATAATCACCATTCCAGCTATCAATAAAAAAGAAATTAGAAACAACACCTCAATCTTAGGTGCCTGGATAAATAGCAATGGCAAAAGTGCCCATACCGTCCAACACCAAGCTACTGCAAAAGTTTTGGCCAAATAAAATTTTCTTATGCCTCCATCCCATTTCTTCACCAAAGATCCTGGCGCATAAATCATGGCCAAAATCAATGCAAAGACCAATAAAACCCCTGGCCAAATGGAAAATTCAATAGAGCGGATTTGATGACATTGAACAACATAAGCCCCCGCCGATAAAATAGCACCATACAAAGTAGCGAAACGATAGGGGCTCGAACGATGCTGCTTGGGCCAACGCAATATCATGTAAAACAATGCAGAGGACAACGCCCCCATGGCAATGATCTCAAATGGAATCTGCTTCAAATCTCCTATGGTTCTGCACAAGGTAGCCCAAGCAGAAAGATAAAACACCATGGCTACGCCAGAAACCAGCGAATAAATCCACCACCAATTTTTCCTAATCCATTCCATCAACGCGTTGCATAATAGAACAAAAGGCCCGTTGCAGATCCAACAAATCCTCCAAGCAGCGCTCGTTTAATCCGTTTGCTCTTGGCAACTGGACCAAATCCCTCTGCATACCAGTCATTGTATTTCAATCCCTCGTCACTCATGTGATGCGCGCGACATCTGACTTTAAATGGAATATTTCCCAACGCATAAAGCATGGGTGGAGCAACGGCACTAATAAAACCATCTTGACCCAAATAAGCCAAGGTTCCACAAAACAAAAATCCACCCAACCAAGCATGGCGGGCTGAATATCGCTCATAAGCATCGCGCTCTCCCATCAAGAAAACCCGCATCTCATCTACGTTATAGGTATATCCCAACAAACTGTCTTGACCGTAAAACAACACCTCTGTGCCTTCTGTCGTGACACTAAATATTTCACTACGGTGCAATTCAGCTTCCCGCGTTTTTCCATACTTGCCTTGGTAACGAACCTTCACCATCAAAGAAGAATCCACCATCACCTCTCCTTTAATCACACGACCATTCATTAGCAAAACTTCTTGCTGAAAAGCTTTACTTGCTTTTATATCTTTCTCTTTGGGCAACTCAAAAGCATAAGAATATCCAGCCGTAACAACATAATCCATATCTCCAGATGAGATATCACGTTGTATCAAATACCCAATTTTTACATTCTGATGGTTCTTTAAATTCCAATCGGTACCACCCTGCCAGCGCCAACTTGAATAGGCCTGCGTGTAAGTATTGACAAACACTTCATGCGTGGTGTATAAATCAACTTTCGGCAATCCTGTATACTTCAATCCGCCGCGTAATCTTGTATTTTGACTCAAATCAACATCCTGGAAATCTCCAACACCAAATTGTGTTTGTCCCCACTGCTGACGAATCAATGCCGATGTTTCCCATTTGCCCCAATCTTCCTTCCATTGCAAACCAAGACTCAATCGCTGTCTATAATTCCAAAGACCAGCAGTTGACCTCGCGCCAAGCCTCAGTTCCATTTGACTGGACCAGTTCTTGGATAGTTTCTGTTGAACACCAAGATCCGCAAAAGCACTGCGCATCAAACGCATATTGTCATACATCCTGACTTCAGGAGCAATGTAAAAATTTCGTTTTCCCTTTGCCTCGAAATCAATTTTACTAGATACCCACATGCCTGCATCTTGCTGCTGAGAAAACAACAATACAGGGGTCAAAAAAATTACGGCGAAAAAGAGAGATTTACGGAGTATCATAGGTCATCAATGTTCCTACTTCCAATATCTCCTTGCGCTTCACCACTTTCACCGTTTCCTTCACCACCATGTGATCTGGATTGGTTGAAGCAGAACCCAATGTATCCATGCTGTATACGTACAACGTGTATTCACCTGGGCGTACACCTTGAAAAGAAAAATCACCATCATAATTGGTCATTACCTTTTCGTCTGGCGATAAATTATCTCCATAGACCAAATACACCTCCATGTCTCTACCTTCCACTGTGTCAATGATAGTTGAAGCATTGCTCAGAACTGCTCTTCTCTGAACATCCACATGTCCTGTAATTTGAGCCAGTCCACCAGAACCCGCCTCCTTTGCACAAGAATACAACAGCTGTGCAGCGACCAATAAAACCAATAATTTTTTCATAATTCTTTACTCATCCAAACATAACCCATTTTACCGACTTAAACAACGATTCTGTTGTGAACAGGGATGGCCAGTGCACCGAAAGAAATTTTAACCCCATCAATCTCCTTCATAGCATCATAACATTGGACCAAAGTTGCGCCCGTTGTAATTACATCATCAATCAATAACACCCGCTGATTCATCAATTCTACTTTGTTAATCAGCACAAAAGGATTCTCCTTTTTGCTGTTGCGCGTCCATCGATTTTGAAATGTTTGACTTCTGTCGTTTGAACTTCTAATGAGTGAATGTTCATTAATAGGCAAATTCAAAATTTCAGATAATCCCCGTGCAATTTCATGCGCTTGGTTATAACCCCGGGCTTTGAGTTTCTTCGGATGCAAGGGAACAGCAACTATTACATCCCACGGGCAATTACCCCAACTTTTCTTGAGTGATGTTGCCCAACTCTTACCCAAAATATAGCCCACTTCAGGATGTTGTCGGTATTTCAAAGCATGCATCAATTCTTTGATCATCCCCGTTTTTTCCATTTTAAAACCCACAATCAATTGATGGAAATCACATCGACCAAAAAAAACCTTTTTCATTTGCGGATGAACCAAAAATGGAAACGCTTTTGGCAGCTCCATTTTGCAATGTGTACAAATTACCTCTTCAAAATGAAGAAGGTCCCATGCGCAATACAAACAATGCCTTGGATAGATAAGATGAACCAAAGCTTGAATCCATTGAATGATTTTTATTTTCATTGACCAAAGCTCAGTTGATGATGATCAAAAAAAAAGAACCACATAAGAAGCATATTTTTTAGGAATACTATCGTATTGCGTACTTTTGCCGCGAAATGATGACCATTCAAGTCCTTAAATCTAAAATTCACCGCGTTACTGTAACGGAGGCGGATTTAAACTATATCGGTAGTATCACTTTGGATCCTGCGTTGATGGCCGCTGCCAACATGATAGAAGGTGAAAAAGTGCAAATCCTCAATTGCAACAATGGAGAGCGATTTGAGACCTACATCATCACAGGACCTGCAAATTCCGGTGTGGTCTGTCTCAATGGACCTGCAGCACGAAAAGTAGCTGTAGGAGATATTGTTATCGTTTGCTCATACGCCAGCATTGAGTTTGAAGCTGCAAAATCTTTCAAACCCTGGATTGTTTTTCCTGACACTGCTACCAACCGCTTGCTTTAATGATGAAATGGCTGAAATATGCTTTGTTCTTGGCCATCGGCTTGGGATTGGCATGGTATGCATCTAAGGACGCTGATTTCGATACCATTTGGAATGCCACCCTTCAATTGAATTGGTTTTGGGCGATTTTATCGATGGTTACGAGTTACGTGGCCATGATTATCCGTGGATACCGTTGGAACATCTTATTGGCCCCATTGGGATACAAGGCCAGAAATTCAAACAACGTACATTCTGTGGCCTTCGGATACATGATGAATGATTTGATCCCCCGCAGTGGTGAACTGGCGCGTTGTGCATTGCTATCTCGCGCAGAAAATATTCCTGTAGACAAATTGGTGGGTACCGTGATTTTGGAAAGAATCGTAGACATGCTCACTTTGTTGTTGGTCATTGGTCTGGCAACTTGGTTGCAAGCAGATGCCATACAAGCCCTTTGGGACCAAATAACAGCGGCCAAGGCTACAAAAGGTCCTGAAGAAACAAGCTATACGCTCTATTATATTCTTTTAGCTTTGTTATCCATGGCATTTGTGGGTTGGTGGTTGCTTGGTAAATTCCAACACATTCCTACTGTTGCAAAAATCAAAAGATTTGCCGATGGTATTTTTTCAGGAATGAAAAGCGTAGCAGGGTTGAAGCAAAAAAATCTTTTTATCATATTAACCCTAAGCATTTGGGGCACATGGTTGCTCATGACCTATTTTATGATGAAGGCCTTGCCCGCAACTGCAGGATTGGATTTGGCTGATGCCTTGTTCTTTATGGTTGCCGGAAGTTTTGGAATGATTGTTCCCACCCAAGGTGGACTGGGCGCATACCATTTAACTTCCAAGTATGGTTTCATTGCATTGGGCTTAGACGGCGCGTTGGGATTGACCTTTGCTTGGATATCGTGGGTTGGAAAAACCATCGTAGAATTTTTAGTGGGTTCTATAGGTTTCGTGATTGTCGATCAACGCTCCAAAAGAAAAAAAGATGCCGCATCAAGCTAGAATTGCCCAATGGAAATCAGAAGGTAAAACCATTGTCTTCACCAATGGTGTATTTGACATTCTCCATGTTGGGCACGTTACCTATCTGCAAGAGGCCAAAGCACTGGGAGATATTCTTGTGGTGGGATTAAATGCAGATAGCTCTGTAAAGCGTTTAAACAAAGGACCTGAGCGACCCATCAATGATGAGCAATCTAGAAAAAAAGTATTGGAAGCGTTGCGATGTGTTGATGAAGTAATCATCTTCGATGAAGACACTCCACTCAGTTTAATCATGGCCATTCGTCCAAAAATTATTGTCAAGGGCGGAGATTATAGCGAACACGTTACCGACAGACGCGATCCTCGATATGTTGTAGGGTCGCAGGAAGTAAGAAAATGGGGTGGAAAGGCACATGTCCTCGCATTTGTGCAAGGTTATTCAACCACCAATATTGTCAAAAAAATGCGGGAGTAATTCCGCTATTGAGCGGCAAAACGGAAAACTATTTTTCCTGCTTGTGGTACCTTGCCCAAATCAGCATTGAACTTCCACTTCTTGGCATGTGCCAAGCTCTCGTCCATGAGACATTGTATCTGAGATGAACTTGGATCAATAGACGCAGATTTCACTTCACCTCGTTCATTCACCATTACGTTTACTTTGACCACTCCTGCCTGTTTACAACGATAAGTTGGCTTTGGACCAAAGCTCACACTTCTACCCGCCAAAGTCCACTCCACCGATACGGCCCCGCTATACGAAGTGCTCGAAGTAGGTTGATCATTTTCAGGATTGGTCTTTGGTGTATCGTATTGTTTGGGTTGAGCACGCTCATCATTTTGATGCGCCTTATGTAATCGATCAAACTCCTGTTGGGCATACTCTTCAGGCGAGATGTCTTTTCCTTGACCTCGATTGTCTCTGATCACCTGACCTATTTCCGCATCCATTTGAGACATGACATTGCGCATGGGGCCATCTTCTGATTCACCTGTACTTGACGGAGTAGACTCGTCCAATTGCAAAGGGATTTCTTCCACTACTTGTTCTTGCGCTAATGCCGGGTTTTGCCAACCGTCAGAAGTGGTGAAAAAAACAATGGCTGTCGTAAAAATTTGAATGGTTACTGCAATCAGCATGGCCTGCATCGCCCACTTCCATCCCCCTTCAGGCTTTGATTCCAATATGTAATCCAAGGTGTTTTTCACTCCGATAAAGATACGTTTGTTGAGATTTTAAATAACATCAAATTTTCATCTTATATTTGTTCAAATACATTACAACTATGAAAAAGTTCATCGCATTTTTTGCATTCATGATTTTGATTGCTGGTGTTGCATCTGCACAAACGCAAAACGCAACAGAAAATAATTCTGAGAAAAAAGAGCATGTAGTTAAAGAAAAAGCTTCTTGCGGAACTGAAAAGGCTTCTTGCAACAAGGCAGAAGGTGGAAAGGCATGTTGCTCTAAAGATGCTAAGAAAGAAGAAGGAAAAGCTTGTTGTTCTAAAGACGGCAAGAAAGAAGAAGGAAAATCTTCTTGCAGCAAAGACGGTAAGAAAGAAGAGGGAAAAGCTTGTTGCTCTAAGGATGCCAAGAAAGACGAGAAGGCACAACCTAAACCTTAATCAAAAGTATTTACATACAAAGGGCTCCAATGGAGCCCTTTTTTATTAGAAGTCGAATTGTATTTTAAGATCTGGTTTGTCCTCAGACATATCAGGATTTTTTCCTTGATTCTCTAAGTACTTTATCGCGAACTGGGCAATATCATTTCTATTCCAGCTGTCCATGTTGCAATCAAAAATTTGCAGAAGTGCTTGCAAATCCTTTTGAGAAAGCGCTGCTCTCTTTTCAGCATCATAGAGAAAAACCGAAATCACAGCTAATGAAGCCAGAGAAGGTTTTGTAAGCATGTTTTTAAGAGAGGGGTCTGCATCAATTAGGCTCCAAATTGCAGGAAGTAGCGAAGAGGAGCTGCTATTGGCTTGGTATTTTTCAATTGCGTTTTTGATACAAATTCGGAGGTCATGTTCATCCCAAGGTTTTGAGACGTACCTATAAATTTCACCCTTATTGATTGCATTGACTACAGCTTCTATATCTGCATAACCCGTTACCAAAATCCTTACAGAGCGCGGAAAATCTGGAAGGATCATTTCAAAAAATTCCACACCTGATATCTCCGGCATTTTTTGATCCGACAAAATTACTGGGACCTCGTTTTGATTGAGATACTCTACCGCTTCTCTAGGCGATGTGGTGGTGAACACCTCATATTCGCGGCGGAAAAGAGCTTTGAAAGCGATGAGGTTATTTTCCTCATCATCCAAGTAAAGAATTTTAATTTTATCACTCATGGTTCATAGGTTGCGGAGACATAGGCAAGGTAATGATAAAAGAAGTGCCAGTTCCCCACTCACTTTCAACATTTATTTCACCACCATGTTCATGGACAATGCCCAAGACGATTGAAAGACCAAGACCTGTTCCCTCGCCCACCTGCTTGGTGGTAAAGAAAGGATCAAAAATCTTTTTGCGCACTTCATCCTTCATTCCCGACCCGTTGTCTTTCACAACAATTTGAATTTTATCATTCTGAGTCACTGTTTTCACAGTCACCAACCGATCGTTGATACCACGATTTTCCATTTTGGTGGCGTGAACTGCGTTTGAAATAAGATTCATCAGCACTTGGTTGAGTTTACCTGGGAAGCACATGATTTGGGGAAGGTGCGTTTCTAGTTCAGTGATGACAGTAGCTTCCTTAGAAGTGATATTCTTCATTACCATGAGTGTTGAAGAGATGCATTCATTGACATCGGCTAGAACCAAAACATCGCGATCCATTCGAGAAAAAACGCGCAATGATCGAACGATATCGGCTGTACGTTTGGAACCTTCATCAATACCATTCAGCAATTGATGGATTTCCTTTTGCAGGTAATCGATATCCAATTCCTGGTATCTTTTGAGCAGAAAATCCCATTTTGCAGGGAGGTCTTTTGGATCAACAGGATTTTTAAATTCGTTGATAATTTCGAGCAATTCATCCACGTCCCTTTTGAGCGGTTGCACATTAGAACGAACGAAGTTGACCGGGTTATTGATTTCATGCGCGATACCCGCCGTCATTTGACCAAGGGAAGCCAGCTTTTCCGATTCCACCAGTTGTTTTTGTGTCAGTTGGAGGTCGTGCACAGTTTTTTCCAGGCTATTTTTTGATGCTTGCAATTCTGATGTTCTGAGATTGACTTCTTGTTCTAGAATCGATTTCTGTTCATGCACCAGACGTTGATTTTCCTCCATCATGGCAATCGCTTGGATCTGCGACGCCTCCTTTTCCCTTTTGAGAATATTGATCCTATCCGCCAAAGCCAGAGAGAGCAGGATGGCTTCGATTATAACTCCAACAGGCAACGCATACTTAGAGAATAAATTATACTCAATTAAACCAAAATCTTTAAGTGCAAATATTGTAACCCCTACTAAAAAAGTACTAAATGCGACAATAAAATAAATCGCAGATCGAAAACCTTTTCTTAATGATATAAAAGCTCCAACCAGTAATAAAATAGAAAGAGATGCATTTATATTAATCATTTGATATGCAAATAGCGCATTATCAAATAATATTAAAAATAATATCAATGCATAGGACAACAATGACAAATTTGTTATCTTATATATCCAATTTGCATAATCTTTTAATCTCAAGAAACTTCTTGAGAATACTATAGTAACTATTCCACTTAATGCGCCAGCTAATTGCACCCAATAATATCCAAATCCAAGTAAATTATTCAAGCCCTTCGAAATCTGGCCATACAGAAATAACTGAGTTAGACCAATGAAGAAAATGAAAATTACATAACGCAGGTATATAAAATCCTTTGTGGACATGAAAATGAATAGATTATAAAGCAGCACGGAAATCATTATTCCGATAAAGAAAAAAAAGAAGTTCTCAATTTCATTGTTGTTTGACACAATATTCTTTCTGAAATTAAATGATATAGGTATGACCAATTGAGTTGAAGATTTGACCTTCACTAAAATTGTGTCAAACCCAAGATTATTCTCAAAAACCTTTGAATAACCCATGTCCTCCATCCTTAAAAGCTCAACTTTATTATTATACAAACAGAAAAAACTAACACTGTCAATTGTAGGATTATCAATTGAAACAAGCATTTGAGAATTCAAATTCTCAGTAATCATTAAAACACGGCTGCGGTCGGTTAATCCAAAATTAACTATTTGCGAGTTACTAATATCAAAATTGGAAAGATCCTTCGATACACTATCAATATTAGATTTACCTCCATTATATACTTCAATCTTTTGAGCGTTTAGAATGAAACTAAAAAAGCAAAAAACATAGAGTGAAAAATATTTCATAAGCTAAAATGTATTTTAAGAGTTCGCCCCCTTTCACTATAAGTTCTGGTAAAAATTCTCTCCTGCCTCAACTCAAATATCCTTTCCCTTTCCTCAGTTTTAGCACCTTCTAACTCCATTTTATCTTCCATGTAATTTATAGTACTCATCCATCTTTCGTCCGGAAATGGAAATTTTCCTAATTGACCAAGACGATCGTATGCCTTAAATCCAAAATCATCTGCAAATCTTGAGACAAATGGCGAACAAAAAGTAAATACATTTTTTGCCTGCAGAAAGGCTGTAGCTGCAATTGAAGTTCTTATCAAATGCTCGCTACCCAGTCCTAAACCTGCAACAGCTCTTGAATTCCAAAGTCCTGCGATTTCTACAATACCAGCATTGTTTATTGCGTACTCATCTAACTCTACGAATATTCTTGGTTCTAAATTACTTAAAAATAGCTGCATTGGTAACGGATCTGAACCATTCCAAATATGCAACCTTGCTCCTCCAAAACAAACTGAAGAATCTATAGATTCAGCCAAAAGCAAATAAACTGAATCTAGATCTCGCCAATAATCATATCCCTTGGATAAACTAACTCCATTATTAAGTAAAACTTCCTCGTGGCCATGAATATATCGATCAACAGCAACTTGATCTTCAGTTGCCTTTACTATTCTTAATCGAACCTCAGCGATATCCATTAATTAATCACTTCTAAGAAAGACTCAGGATTCAAAATAATTCGTTGCGATTTTATTCTTTGTCCCAATAAAATCAGCCTCGATGCCGTTGCAACATTACCTCCTCCTGAAACTACATCTTCCGCAAGTTGAGGCCAAGACCTCAAGCCCTTTCCTATAAGTAAAAAAGACTCTTTACTCCTTTCAGAAGCATTGTTTAAGTCACAAATGTCCGCGATTATTTTTGGAGCATTATTTTTAATTTCATCAGCATTTAATTCGGAATATTTTAAAAACGAAAAATCGAATGATGAATCATCTATGCTGAAATTCTCAATATCCAACATACCCCTATCGCTTGTATGCATCAAGACAGGAATTCTCAAAGATTTCGCAACCTTTCTTAATTGAATTTTGACTACCAGACTATCGCACTCATCAATTAAAAGATTAACAGGGACATTCTCAACATTCAAAAATTCTTCAAAATTTTCAGAATTTACTCCTTCACAGAAAACATCTACATGAATAAAAGGGTTTTGCTCCATTATCCACCGATAAGCCAATTCTGACTTGCTCATTCCTAAATTCAATATTCCACAATCCAAGCGATTGAGATTAGTAACTTCTATTTCATCAAAATCCGCTATCCTAATCCGACCGCATAAATTGGACATCACCAAAGCTTTGACCACCTGAAATCCCACAGATAAACCAACAATTGAAATAGTACATTTAAATAATCTCTCTTGTTCCGTGGACGTAATTTTATTTCTATTCCTTACCGTAACTAAACTCTTGAAAATTTCCTCACCAAATGAAATAACGACTGTATTCTTCCAAGGGTAGAAAATAAAAACTGCGTGTTCTGGAATTTCACGGCTATTTAGAGTGATGTAATTTGAGTGAATTTTCGGAAAATCTCCCAATGTAATCTTATTTTTCTCCCATTCCAGTATCTCGGACTTCCAAAGCTCCATCACTTGAATATCAGTGGAGTTCTCTGTAATATCCTTGAACGTACTAAAACTTATGAATTCAAGCCTCTGCATTGAACAAGATTATCTCAAAAATTGGTTCCGACAGGTCTATTTAATTTTTTGTATCAACTATTGCAAGTTGATTTAATTTTTTTAAATTGTACTTTATATACACGCGAAATGGAACCGAAAAGCAGTAAAAACAAACAATTCTCGAAACTAACGTTTCCCAATTGGGATGAAGTTATTCACTCATATTTAAATGAAATGAACTCTGAATTTCCCACTGTAAATATTTCAGAATACGTTAAAATTTTCTTCGACAAAATCGAAGAAATTCGAAATATAGGATTTGGTAACCACATTGCACAGACTATGCAAATTGCATTGAGCGCAAACGCATTATCTAAGCCTGAGGTAGAGAAATCCATTATTAGCAGCAAAATTTCAAATCTCCAGGGTGAATTCAACCAATTTCATTCAATTTTCGAACTTAACACAGGTAATTTCATTTATGTAGATCCCAATATTGAGACTATACTCGGTATACATCCTAATCTTTTCAGCATTCCTAATCTTTTTGGATTAAATCCTGAGATTAGATTATATCACCCAAATGACGTATCGCATGTTATAAGATGGGCCGGAATAGCATATGGCGTTCTTTCCTTTCCCAACTTTAAGATAAACTCCTCTAAAGAATATTACAAAGTAAATTTTCGCATTGCCACGGAAATATCTACTAATCAAAAAATAAAATCAAGGAATTTTGTTGAACTTGAGAAAAAGTGTTTTTTAAAAGCAAATGAAGATAACGATAACTTAAATTTTCCCCGCTATCACCTTGATAAATGGACGGTTTATGATGCGGAAAATTTCTCTTATGTGAAGCCTCAATTCGTTTCGGATCCTCACTCATCAGAGTTAATGAATTCATTAGCATATTTAATGAATGCATACTTACTTGATATTCATCCAAAATACTTATTAATGCTTAATGAACGCAAACAATTTGATAGGAATAAAGAAATTGCCTTTTCACTTAACAAAACAATTGAGCAGAATTGTGCTGTTACAGATTTTTTCTCAGAAAATCAAATTGCTGACACATTTGCAAAAACAATTCGAAATAAAGTCTATCAAACATGCAAAAAGTGGGACTCCTTTGGAGATTACACTGAGATAATGTCAGAACAGCAGTCCTTAGATTATTGCAATAGATTAGGACTACTTCCTATTCCGAATTCCATTATATCACATATATATAGAAATATATCTTACTAGAAATATACATCCCTTCGAAAATTTCGAAAACCGGCAATCGCCGGTTTTTTTTTGCCCAGGTTTGTCAAACAAATTATTTAAAACCTTTTCTAAACAAAAACAACTATGATCCGCTATCCTAAAATCAGAGAATTCAGAATTCTCCACGACCTCAAACAAGAATACATCGCAGACCAATTGGGTATCTCCCAACCTGAATACTCTCGTCTCGAAAATGGTTTCCGAAAAGCACGACTCGAAGACTTTAAAAAACTATCCAAAATCTACGACGTCCATATCAATATCCTAATGACCCGAGAAGCCGAATACGACTATGAACCCAAATCCAAAAAGAAAGCCTCTACCACAACTCCTTCCTTCCAAGATGTTCAAATTACCCAACTACTTGATCAACACGCGCAAATCCTTCAATTCCTTAAACAATCCAACATGGACTCTATTCAAATCATCCAAAAGCTGATACCCAACCAAAATATGTCTCCCAACTCTATTTAATTCCTTCTGTTCTATCCTATTGTCCTTCATTACCCGAAAAGGAGAGGAGCCATCCTCTCCTTTTTTATGCGCTAATCAAAGTTTTTCAACTTTTTTTACACTGATAATCAACTACTTAAAAACTTTTTCAACATTTTTCGTAACCTTTAATCTGCTGCCCTCGTTAAACTACCCAACAACAACAAACACACAGCAAAATGAAAAACAATAACAACAACGCAGCGCAAACCAAAGTAATGGTGGTTTCTCAAAACGCTACTTTCGCTCAAGATGTAAAGAACTTGTTGAACGAAAAATTTGAAGTACTTGCCTCCAATAATGCAGCTGAAGCTTTTGACCTTCTTCTTCCTGAACAAGTTCAAGTGCTTGTTGTTGATCAGTTCCTTAATGATACTACTGGCGCTGAATTCCTTCAGTCTGTTAATCAACACTTTCCTCAAGTAAAAGCGGTTTTCGTTGCGCAAAACAGCAATGAATTAAACTGGGAGACTCTTCTTAACGATAGCCGCCCTTTCCGTGTAATATCTGTTCCTGTTAATCTTAAAGCTCTTGAAAATCACGTGGCTGACGCTGCTGAGCGTTTCCACCAAGAATTCGAAAACGACCAAACTTTGGAATTCTTGAACCGTCAAAATCAGCAAATGCAATTCCTTTTGACTCAGAGCTTGCTTTCTTAAAAATGCTGTCCGTACAGGGATGTCGGATTAGTTGTTGTTGTTGTTAATTCAAGGCGGCTTTTTGGTCGCCTTGTTTCATTTTAAAATACTCCTTGCTCAAGCCAGCCATCAAAGCTGAAAAACTATCCATCGCGGCTTGGGTCTCCTCAGATATCTTCTCTCTTCTAAGTCGCAAAACCAACAAACCATATAGCGCTTGTAAACACAATTCTACTTCATTGGTGCCTATACCCTTTGCCCTACTCGAATACTCATCCATATTGGGCTTGGCAATTTGATACAGCGATAAGTACTCGGGATCTTTGGACACTTTCAATAACGATTGATGCAAATACGTCAACTCTGTCATCATCTCATCCAACTCTGATAAATGTCCACGCTGCTCAATCCGCTCAACTTTCATGTCACGAACCATCCCTACAAACCACTGCTTCTCGGCCTGAACTTCCTCCGGCGTTTCCGCATAAGTGGAAATAAAACCATCTAAGGCTTCTGCGTCAAAATGGACCGCACGAAGCAAATCTTCCATCTGCCACATAAACAGCAGATATTCCGCTGCTCCATTCTTGTACTTCTGCTTGGCCAATAACATATTACTTCGATTTTTCTTCTTCGTACTCGGCATTCAATCCTGACAATACTTCAGCGGTTACATTAAACGCGGCATTGCCATGCAAAACAATGGGAATACCCTCCTGGTAATTCAAAACAAAATCGATGTTCTTCTTTTTGGCAAACTTTGCCAAATACTTCTCTACTCGCTTGTTCAACTCCTTCATCATGGCTTCCTTCTTCACAGAAATATCGTTGGACATCTTTGCATCCAACTGCTGTATCTCACCATCCAATTGGGCCAAACGCTCTTGAACTGTGCGGGCCTCATCTTCTGGCAATTGCTTACTGTTGGCATATTGAATCAACTCTTGCGCTTCTTTTTCACGCTTGGCATACTCCTTCTGAAACTGGGCGTCCGCTCCCTTCAATGTGCTCTCCAATTGAGCTTCCTTGTCTTTGATAAACTGATATTGCGAATTGATGCTGTCTCCGTTGATGTAGGCTACAACAGCAGCCTTTACATTGGCGGTATCAACAAATGCGCTCGCAACAGGAACGTTCTCGGCAACCTCCTCATGGGAGCTACCGGCAGTTTTCCAGAATAAAATGACAATCAATACAAACTGAATCGCCATTACGCCAATAATCCAAATATTCTTCTTCATGTTCTTGGTAAAAGTTTTTTTAAATCTTCATGCATGGTATTCATTCTCTCCATTACACCAGGTTCTGCCTGCTGCACCCACGACTGAACACCTTCTAGGCTGTACAGCTCCTTGTCAAACTTAAAAGTCTGCCGGCAACGACCACCTTCAAATTCTACCAAGTACTTTCCATTGTACTCATGTATCGCAATCCGCAAGTGGGGATGAGGAATTTGTCCTATCAAACGCATACAGCGAAATTATATCCTCAAGCTTGGGCTTGAGCAGATAATTTTTTAATTCTTCTAACAATCAACAATGAAATAAGTGTGAAACTCACTGCGAGATAACCCACCAAATGATAATTCTCTAATGGTGAAAACTCATCCTTTTGGGTAATCATAGCGCCAGCAATAATGGCACTTGTACCAGAAGCAAGGCTTTGGGCAGAACTATTCAAGCTCATAAATCCTGCTCTCTGCTTGGGATTCACCACTGCTGATATAATGGTGTTGGCCGGAATCATACGGCCAGAAATAAACGTGAAGAAAAACAAAGCAATGAACATTACCCACCCCAATGAAACAGAAGGAAGATGTGTATTGATCAACATGGTAATACAAGACAAAAATGCGAACCAAGTAAATATCCTAAAACGACCAAAGCGATCAACAGCCTTACCGATAGAAATTCCAGATAATACCGTTGCTGCTCCTCCTGCTATATAAATGTACTTGATTTCACTTTGCTGCAATCCCACATTGTTAATGAAATATGGGGTCAAAAAACTGATTACCGTAAACTGACCCAACACCAATAAAACAGTAAACAAAAGGGCATTTCGCTGAATCTTGGATTGTAAAACGCCTTGCACCGTGGCCATAGGATTAAAAGCCTCTTTCCTATTCAAATGGGCATTTATTGGCGGTATAATTCGCCAAGCCATCAAACCAATTACCGCACTTAATGCACTAACGGTGTAAAACGGTACATGCCAATTGTTGTCAAACAAGTCCACCAATATCAAAGCGATGGGCACGCCCAATACTGCGGCCAATGAAAAGGCTAAGGTTACGATGCCCATGGCCTTACCTCTTCGTTCCAAGGGAATCAAATCACCCACAATGGACATGACCAAACCACCCAAAAGACCTCCCGTCAATCCAGTCATAATGCGCGTTCCAATAAAAAGGTAATAATTCAAATGAACGTCACTTGTTGTTGGAATTATCGCAGATGAAAGTGTCCCAATCATGAACCCTGTGTAGGCCCACAGCAAGGCCCTTCGTCTATCCAGGTTGTCCAAATAAAATACGCCTATGAAAGAGGAAAAGCCCGCTGCCAAACCATAAGAGGAAACCAAAATTCCATATGCCCCTGGACCAATCAACAACTCCTTTTTCAAGATATCGCCCATGGGCATCATGATCATGAAATCAACAATGTTGGTGAACTGAATGGCCGCCAATATCAATAATATCCTGCGCTCATTCATGATTCATCCATTGGTGCAGTCTATCTTTCAATTCTTTCTCAACTTCAACTTTCCATGGTTCACGCATGTCCTCTGTCACGTAATTCAGAGACTGCGTCATCCATTTGACAAATAAATTGGGAATGGATTGAGCGTGACGAATCACATTTCCATATTGCACAGGCATCGCGCCCAACGCGGATTTAATCTCCACCGCTGTTCTTCCAAAAACAATCTGCTTTACTTTCTTCTCAATGCCCAATGCCACAAAATCATAGAGCATTCTAGAATACAAGTAAAGCTCCTTGTTGACTTCATAATCCAATCCAACCAAATGCGCTTCCATCTCATCGTCCAAAATAGCGACCGAAAATCCAACCAAACGGTCGTTCAAGAAGTAGGCTCTAAAAACCATGGCTTCTCCCATTCGCTTCTTCATGGCACATAGTGCCTTGGCCGTCAATGGAAGCCATCTGTTCTGTGCCTGCTCATATACCTGCTGGTACAATGGATACCATTGCATTTCATTGGCTTGCATATCTTCTAAGTTCCAAAAGACCGAACTGACTTCAGCGGATTTTTTATAGGCCGTCATTGCCTTGGATCTGAACTTAGAAATTAATCCGGATGTGTAATCCTCGTATGTATGCCATGTGGAAAGTATTGGCAACACCATAATGGGATCCGCAGGTACGGAACCAAATCCGCATTTTTTTAATTCGTGAACCAATTCCTTCTGGTAACAAGCAAAATCCTTGATCATACAAATCCTGACTTTTTCTCCCTGCTTGTTGAAATGTTCGACGGCCTCATTCATCGCCTCACAGAGCAAATCCGATTTGATATCGGCTTCCAATTCTTTTTCAAAGGAAAACCCGTGAGGGCCTGAAATAAATGGATTTCCGCACAATAGAACCTTTTGGACTTGCGAGGCAACGCTCCATTTCTTGGCCAACCAATTGACCCAGCTTCCCTTTTCTTCACCTCCTTGCCAATCCGCTGTATAGAACTCTGAAAGAAAAAACAATGCCACCCCAGCAGGCTTTTGATTGTATCTGAACAATACCAATGAACAATCATATTCCTCTTGAATGGACTGAATATATTGCTCCTTTATAAAAATAGAATCCAAGAAAACCTCAAATTCCTTTGGGATATTTCGCCAATCATTCACCCATGCCAATTCAGCCTTGGTCTTGCCACAAAGAAAATCTGTCCACGAGCACCCCTTTCTCCCCTCCTTAGATTCTATGGCAAACATCATGGTGTCAAAGCTAATAACGGAATACCTTTGACATCGAAAAAATAAAGTTAACCATGCTAGAAATTCCCTTTTGGATCACGCTAATTTCCATCGCCAGTGTCCTGTTGGCTATCGTTCTCTTGATTCCCATGATTCTTAAAAGCACTGATTTACGAACACAAAATAAAGCACACATTGCTGTTCTACTTTGGGTACTATGGGCTTTGTTTCAAAGTGTTTTAAGCTTGAATAGGTGGTACATGGACCGTACAGCCGGTTGGTTTCACTTCGTATTTCCGTGGTTTTTCGCGCTGGTATTTGCAGGAATATTGTACTTCACACCCAGAGGAAAAAGGTGGGTAAATAGTTTAAACAACAATTACCACTGGGTTATCCAAGCCGCTCGAATTCCTCTTGGTATAGCGTTAAGTGGTTTATTTGTACAAAAACAGATTCCACAATGGACAAATATTCTACCCTTTCATCTCGAAATTATTTTGGGAACATTGGGTGTTTTACTATTTGTCATTAAAAACAAAATTAGCCCTAAGGCCCATATTGCTTTTCACTTTGTTTTTATTGCACTAACACTGATCACATTGATACATGGTTATGGTGCTATTCCTTTTGCCCATCAGGCTTGGAGTTA
>JACCDZ011137702.1_pt1 | contig 17700 bp, 15 predicted proteins | sample 7449551 | NCBI WGS metagenome assembly JACCDZ01 (sample SAMN15323452, study PRJNA562643) | freshwater metagenome | isolation source: river surface water | place: USA:Blue River Watershed | collected 2017-08-18
GGCAGCCACGTGCATGGCGACGTCTTTAGCGGCCACTTCATCACCATCAAACTCCACAACCACGCCGATACGGGTGCCGTGCAGGTACGTGGCCAGCTTGGCGCCGGAAGCAAAACGCTTGAAACGGCGGAACGTCATGTTTTCGCCAATCTTACCGATCAAGCCCTTGCGCACGTCTTCCAAGGTGGGGCCGAAGCCGTCCTGGCTGTAGACCAAAGCACCGAGCGCTTCGATATCGGCCGGATTGTTCTTGGCAACCAGTGCTGCGGCCGCATTGGCGATGGCCAGGAAGCTGTCGTTCTTGGTCACGAAGTCGGTTTCGCAGTTCACTTCAATCAGAGCGCCCACGCCAGCATCCACAGCCGCGGCCACCACGCCTTCGGCGGTAATACGCGCAGCTGCCTTACCGGCTTTGCTGCCGAGCTTGACGCGCAGGATCTCTTCCGCCTTGGCCATGTCGCCATCGGCTTCAGTCAGGGCTTTTTTGCATTCCATCATGGGGGCATCAGTTTTGCCACGCAGTTCAGCGACCATGCTTGCAGTAATAGCAGCCATTTCAATTCTCCGTAAATCTAAATTCAGTTATTCCAAAAAACTTAAAAAAAAGGGGCATCGATGCCCCTTTCTCCAAGCCGAGGCAGGCTATCAGGCAGCAGCTTCGCTTACTTCAACGAACTCGTCCGAGCCTTCAGCGACAGCAGCCTTGACCACTTCGTCCACGGCATTGGCACGACCTTCGAGAATTGCATCCGCAATACCACGGGCGTACAGCGTCACAGCCTTGGAGGAGTCATCATTACCCGGAATGACGTAGTCAATGCCTTCGGGGGAATGGTTGGAGTCCACCACACCGATCAAGGGAATGCCCAGCTTCTTGGCTTCGGCAATGGCGATTTTGTGATAACCCACGTCGATTACAAAAATCGCGTCGGGCAACGCTGCCATATCCTGAATACCACCAATGTCTTTTTCCAGCTTTTCCAGTTCGCGGGCAAACATCAGTTGTTCTTTTTTGCTCAGACTATCGAGGCCAGCTTCTTGCTGGGCCTTCATGTCTTTGAGGCGCTTGATAGAAGTTTTGACCGTTTTGAAGTTGGTCAACATACCGCCGAGCCAACGCTGGTCCACATAGGACACGCCAGCGCGCTGGGCTTCAGCCGCAACGATTTCGCGGGCTTGGCGCTTGGTACCCACCATCAAAATGTTTCCACGCTTGGCGGACAGCTGACGCACGAAGGCGGCAGCTTCCTGGAACATCGGCAGCGACTTTTCCAGGTTGATGATGTGAATTTTGTTGCGGTGACCGAAGATGAACGGCGCCATCTTGGGATTCCAGAAACGGGTTTGGTGTCCGAAGTGAACGCCGGCTTCCAGCATCTCACGCATTGTTACAGCCATGAATAACTCCAAAGGTTAGGTCTAAAATCCAGCCCGTCGTTGACCTGAATTCTCAGGAATTCAACACCTTGTTGGACTGGTTTGCGATTTCGCCCAACATAAGGTACGCAGCAGGCGCACCAAATGCAAAGCCTGTCAATTCTAGCACGAACGCCGCTTCCGGCGACCCACCCCCATGCCGCCAGAACATCCAGAGCCCCCACCCTTTGTTGCGATCGCAGGACCAACCGCCAGTGGCAAGACCGCTGCAGCACTGGCTTTGGCGGCACGGCGCCCTTGCGAAATTGTGAGCGTGGATTCGGCGTTGGTGTACCGCGGCATGGATATCGGCACGGCCAAGCCAAGCAAATCAGAACTAGCCCAAGTACCGCACCACCTGATTGACATCCGCGATCCCCTGCACGCCTACAGCGCTGCCGAATTCGCTCGTGAGGCGCAGCAGCTGATCGTGGATATACGTGGCCGCGGCGCATTGCCCATTTTGGTAGGCGGCACCATGCTGTATTTCAAGGCATTGTTCGAAGGTATTGACGACATGCCGACCAGCGATCCCGAAATCCGTGCTGCTATTGAGACCGAGGCAACCCTGGCTGGATGGCCTGCCCTGCATGCCGAGCTCGCCCGTGTGGACCCAACAACTGCTGCGCGCCTTTCCCCCAACGACAGCCAGCGCATCCAACGGGCACTCGAAGTTTTTCGCTTGACCGGACAACCACTCTCCACATTCCATAAACGCAGCAGCAAGGCGGAAGCGAACCATGCGAACCCTTTGTTAATCAGCCTGGAACCGAGCGACCGCACTTGGCTGCATGCCCGCATCGCACAACGTTTTGACGCCATGCTGGACGGCGGCCTGATCGAAGAAGTACGGGCCCTGCGTCAGCGCGGCGATCTCAATCTGAACCTACCCTCCATGCGCTGCGTGGGTTACCGGCAAACCTGGGAGGCGCTTGACGGTTTGTGGCCTTGGGGCGAACTGCGCGATCGCGGCATTTTTGCGACGCGACAGCTGGCCAAGCGGCAAATCACCTGGCTGCGCTCCATGCCCACGCGGAGAATCGTTCACTGCGACGCGCCAGATGCCCTGCCAGTTTGTCTGGGCCTCATCGAAACAGCGCTACCTCACTCACAGTGAATTACCAAAGCCTGGTCAATGAACCACGTTCCAGTCGATAGCCGCGTTGCCCCACCGCCCGCGCTTCACCCTCATCATGGGTAACCCACAGCGCTGCCGTGCCTTGCTCAGCGATTCGGCCAGCAAAATCGTCACGCAGCTGCGTACGTAGATCGGCGTCAAGCGCGGAAAAGGGCTCATCCAACAACAACACCCGCGGTTTCACAATCAGTGCGCGGGCCAATGCCACGCGTTGTTGTTCTCCCCCAGAAAGGCTCCACACTTTTTTACCTTGGGGCACCTGCAAGCCAAATGCCTGCAGCAGTGCCTGCGCTTGCTGGCGTCCCAGCGCACGCGGCACCCCACGCTCGACCAGCCCGAAGGCCACGTTATCCCATACGTCCAGGTGCGGAAACAAGGCAAAGTCCTGAAAAATGAGCCCAACACCCCGGCGCTCAGGCGGGACCGCGCGCATATCTTGACCACCGATATAAACACTCCCCCCCTCCAGTGACTCGATACCCGCGACAATTTTGAGCAATGTGCTTTTGCCGCTGCCCGATGCACCCAGCAGCGCTACGGTTTGCCCCGCTGCAATTTCCAGCGAAATGGATTGCAGCAAGGGAACCGCAGTTCCCTCTTCGCTACGCCAGTTTTTCTGAATGGATTGCAACTCAAGCACGGTACGACTCCCGAGACTCCCGAGGTTCCCTGCCCTCGATAACCCGAAACAAACCATACGCCATCGCCAATAACAGCATTGCGAGCACCATGGCGTCAGCCAGGTTGGAGGCCCCGGGGCGGCCCAAGCGTTGGTAGATCAGAGTGGTCAGGGTCAACCACTCCGGTCGGGACAAGAACAAGGTCACGGCAAATTCACCTACCGCGGTCGCCGCCGCAAATGCTGCCCCCCTGCGCAGGGCTGGCAGCAGCAGCGGCAGCGTTACACGCGAAAAAGCACGCCAGGGCGATGCACCGAGCAAGCGCGCTGCGGCCAGCCACTGCGTGGGCATGGCGTCCAATGCGACGACCACCGCTTGTGCCACAAACGGATAGGCCACCAGCGAATAGCCTGCCAGCAACACCCACAGCGAGCCGCTGTAGCGCGGATATAGCACCAGCAAACCAAAGCCAACCATGACCGACGAAACCACCAGGGGCGCAAACAGAAAGCTGCGCATCCACCCCCAACGGTGGGCCACCAACCCATGCAGCAACCCCAGCACGGTACTGCCCACCACAGTCGCCAAGGTAAAGCGCAAGGTATTGCCAATAGCCAGCCAAACGTCCTCATCCACCATCAGACGCCCCCCTTCCGCTATGGATACCATAGCTGCCACCGCAATAGCCACGAGGGGTAGAGCCACAAAAAGCATAAAAACGACGCCACCCGTGAGCACCAGCCCCCACAGGCCAACGCCCTGCGGGCGCATACGTTCCAGAGGCTGTACCCGCGCCGGCGCAGCACTGTGGCGAGCGAGGCGGGCATACACCCAGGTCAGACACATGCCGGCAGCCACCACCCACAACGCCAGCACACTGGCCTGCCCCAGCGCCAGCTCGTGGGCTACAAGGGTATAGATTTCCACTTCCAGTGTGGCGTACTGCTGTCCGCCCAGCACCAAGGCAAGCCCCAAGCCGCTAAAGCAATAGAGAAACACAAGGCAGCCAGCGCCCAGCACTGCGGCTCGAATCTGGGGCCACTCCACACGCACAAACGCCCGCCAGGGCGTGGCACCGAGCGCGCGCGCGGCCGCCATATGGGTCGCATTCACACCCGCCAGCGCAGCCATGGCAGGCCGCACCACCACGCTCAAGTTGAAGAAGAGGTTGCCATACAGGAGCAACCAGGCCCCACTCTCCAGCGAGATGCCACTCACTTGCACCAGCCAGCCCCGCGGACCCAACAAAGCCAAAACGCCCAATGCGGCGACCAAGGTAGGCACCACGAACGGCAACATGACCAGTTTGAGCATCCAGCGCCGTGCGGCAAACTCCAGACGCTGCAACACCCAGGCCAGGGGTACACCCAGGGCCAAAGCGACCACAGTGGTCACACCTGCTTGCAGCAAAGTCCACAGTGCCCGCTGGCGCAGGTAGCTGTCCGTCCACGGTTCCAACAGGGCCTGCAGCGTCCAGGCCCACGGGGCATCCGCCTGTGGTTGCAGCGTAAGGCTGACCAAGGCACCCACAGGTGCCACCAGTACCAGCGCAAGAAAGCCCAGCACTGGTACGGCAAGAACCAGGGGCTTGCCGACGTGGACCATCGCTGTAGACACAAGCGCTAGCCGGAATTACTTCAGGACCACCTTGGTCCAGCGTGCCACCCAGGCTGCACCCTTCTCGGCAATCTCCTTGTCGGTAGGCGCTGCATAGGTGTCAGGCTCAGGGGCGTGGCGCATCACATCGTCACGGGCCACACCCATTTCTGCCGGATACATCCACATGATGGTTTGCATTTGCTGCTGCACCGGGGCCGAACGCAGGAATTCCATAAATTTGATTGCAGCTGCCTTTTCTTTCCCGCCCTGCACCAGCGCCACGCCTTCCACCTGACGGAATACGCCCCCAGGCAAAGACAGGCTGCCGGTCGGCGGCTCTGCAGGCTTGTCTTTCGCATAGAACAGCTCAGCAGCAGGGCTGGTCGAATAGCTCACTACCAACGGGAAGCGCCCACCATTGCGGCTGAAGTCGGTGTAGTAGGCCTCGGTCCAGCCTTTGGCCACTTTCACGCCGTTGGCCCGCATCTTGGCCCACCAGTCAAAAGCAGGCTCTTCACCCATTTTTCCGATGGTTGCCAACAAAAAGGCATAGCCGGGGCTGCTGGTCGCGGGGTTTTGCACCACCAGAGCGTTGGCATACGCGGGTTCGGTCAGCGCATCGAGCGTCTTGGGCAGGGCCAGGCCCTTCTTTGCAAACCAAGCCTTGTCGTAATTCAGGGTGACGTAGCCGTAGTCCACGGGCACAAACCCGGCCGGCAATGGTGCCTGCGACTTGCGCTGGCCCAAGGTGCCCAATTCCATGTCGATGACGCCCGAAGCCAGCGCCTTGGCGGCCAGTGCGTTGTCAATACCGTACACCACATCCGCAATGGGATTGGCCTTGGTCAGGATGAGCTTGTTGAGCATTTCACCCGCATCACCGGCTTTGGTGACCTTGAGCTGAATGCCCGTGTCGCGCTCAAACTGCGCCACCAGCGGCTTGGGCAGCGAGTAGGAGCTGTGTGCCAATACACGCAGTTCTACAGCATGGGAGGATGCAGCCAGGCCGATGGCAGCCAAGGCGGCAGAGAGACGGAAGACAGGGAAAAGTTTCACTTGGTACTCGCTTTCGGTAAAAACAGTACGAAGCACTGATTCACCGAACGGCCTGTTTGGCACAGGCCCCAAGGCTACTCACGCTTCCTACGCTGGTATGACCCAGATCAGGTTCATGGGGTATTTCTCAGCCCAGCGCTTGCACGCTGGGCACCCCCGGTGGAGCGTGAATTCTAACTCGCACTTCTTTGTAGTGCCCCGTCCTTACGATTCCCAATCCGCCTGCTGCGGCGTACACTGCGCTCGCCCGCCCGACGGGGCTCCGTTCGGCCGCCCCCAGAAAGAACCTTTCTGCTATGCCTAAAAAGCCCTTTTTGCATCTCACCCGCGCCGCGCTCACTTCGGTGCTTGTCTCTACGGCCGTCTGTGCCATTGCGCAAACGGAAACCCTGCAGACCAAGCAAGCGATCAGCCTGCGCGAACAGCCCTCCAACTCGGCCACCACGCTGGCGAACCTGCCTGCTGGCACCCGCGTGACCCGCTTGCCCCAACGGTCCGGGCCCTGGATGCAAGTACAAACCGGCACGGGTCAGGTGGGCTGGGTGCACCTGTTCGAACTTACGGCGAGCAACGCCAGCGCCCCCGCCAGCAATGGTCTTACGGGGGCCCTGCGCGGACTCTCGGGTTTTCTCAATCGCGGAAGCACCTCCGGCGGCACCACGGTAGCCACATCAACCGTTGGCATCCGCGGCCTGAGCAAAGAGGACATCCAAAACGCCGCGCCCAATACGGCTGCCGTGGACCGTCTGGAGCAATTCAGGGTAGACGACGCCCAAGCCCGGCGCTATGCCAGCGAGCGCTCGCTGCATGCTCAAGCCATTGCGCCACTGCCAGCGCCTGCTGAGCCTGCAGCGCCCAACGCGACGGGAGGTGCCAACAAATGAAAAAATTGCTGCTGAGTCTTTGGCTGGTCTCAATCACCCCGCTTGCGCTGGCGCAAGACGACCCTGCGAAAGCATTGGGGGGCCTGCTGCAGGGATTGCTTCGGGGTGCCCAGAACAACAACACCCCAACCAAGCCACAAGACGGTCTGGGTGCTTTGCTGGGTGCGAATAAAGGCGGTGCCAGCAAGGTCAACGTGACCGAAATGGCCGGCTTGCTCTCGCAATCGCTGGAGCAGATTGACGAACCAAAGGAAATCCAGATCGGTCGCCATCTGGCCGCCGTATTGCTGGGCGCCAAGCCTTTGCACCCCAATGCATCACTCCAACGCCATGTAAACCGGCTAGGCCGCTGGATCAGCCTGCAAACACCGCGCCCCCAGTTGCCCTGGACATTCGGGGTGCTGGACGACGATGGCTACAACGCATTTGCGGCTCCTGGCGGCTATATTTTTGTCACCAAAGGCCTGATCGACCGCATGGCTGACGAGGCCGATCTGGCCGCCGTATTGAGCCACGAGATGGCCCACGTGGTCGGCAAACACCACCTCAAGGCCATGCAAAAGTCCGCACAAAGCGGGCTGCTGACCCGTGCGCTCGCGACCCAGGTGGGCGGCGGCGTGGGCGGTGCCGTGTCGGAGCAGTTGCTGCTGCTGGGGCGCGACCTTTACGCACGGGGCCTGGACCAAAGCGATGAATTTGAAGCGGACCGCTTGGGTGTGGTCTATGCCACCGCTGCGGGCTACGATCCCTACGGCCTCATGGCAGTGCTCCAACTGCTAGCCGCCAGCACACCCGACAACCCGGCCTACGCGCTAACCTTCAGCACCCACCCCGCCACCACTGTGCGACTGGACCAACTGGAGGCCGCCATGGGCCAGCGCTTGGACGCCTACAGTGGCAAGCCACGCATGCCAATGGCTTCCCGCATGACGCAGGCCACAGATCGTTAACATCCCCCCCAAAGTTTCCATGTCCACGACCAGCATTCACTGGCTGCACCAGGCAGTCAGCCGCATAGAGGCCGACTACGTCCGCAGTGCCGACACCCACCTCATACCCCTGCCCTTGCCTGCTTTTGAGCACTGTGGCATTGACCTCTACCTCAAAGACGAGTCCACCCACCCCACCGGGAGTCTCAAACATCGGCTGGCGCGGTCCTTGTTTCTGTACGCGCTATGCAATGGATGGCTCCAAGAGGGCTCCACCGTGGTCGAAGCATCGAGCGGTTCCACGGCCGTCAGCGAAGCGTACTTTGCCCGTTTGATTGGCCTGCCGTTCATCGCTGTCATGACGCGCAGCACCTCACCGGAAAAAATTGCGCAGATCAACTTCTACGGCGGTCAATGCCACCTGGTAGACACGCCGGCCGAGGTGTACGAAGCCGCACGCAAGTTAGCCGCCGAGCGCAACGGGCATTACATGGACCAGTTCACCTTCGCCGAGCGGGCGACCGACTGGCGAGGCAACAACAACATTGCGCAGAGCATGTTCAGCCAGATGGCGCGCGAACGCCACCCTATCCCCCACTGGGTGGTCATTGCTGCAGGAACGGGCGGCACCAGCGCCACCATCGGGCGGTTCATCCGCTACCAGCGACACGCTACGCGCTTGTGCGTGCCCGATCCTGCCGGTTCGGTATTTTTTGACTACCACCGTAGCGGCAATCGCAATCTGGTGAGTGCAGGTTCCCGTATCGAAGGTATTGGGCGGCCGAGGGTGGAGCCCAGCTTCATTCCTAGCCTGATTGACCACATGGTCCAGGTGCCGGATGCGGATTCGGTAGCGGCCATGCAGGTCTTGCACCGGCTGCTTGGCCGGCGTGTGGGCCCGTCCACCGGCACCAACTTTGTTGCCATGCTCGCACTTGCGTGTGAGATGCGCAAAGGCGGGCAGACTGGCTCGCTGCTGTCGCTGCTGTGCGACTCGGGCGAACGCTACCTGGGCAATTACTACCAGCCCGAATGGGTGGCGCAGCATGTGGGTGACCTGGGCGACGCCCACAAAAAACTGGCCCAGCAAATGGTTTGACCGCGCCCCAGGCCACCAGACGCAAAATCGCTATACTTTTTATAGCTGCTTGCGCTTGAAATACGGGGGCTGGAACCCAATTTGGCACTGAATGAGCACTACCACTCCGAATTCACTCTCTTCGAGCACCGATAAACCTCGCTCACTCGCTGGCTTGCTACCCTTTCTGCGCCCGTACCGCTGGCATATTGCACTCACACTCCTGCTGCTGGTGCTGGCTGCTGGAACAACGCTGGTATTTCCAGCCGCGCTCAAAAATCTGATTGACGAGGGACTGGGGTCGGCCAACCAACTCGCCGGACATTTTTTCGAACTGTTTGCGGTCGCAGTGGCATTGGGCCTGTTTTCCGCTGCACGCTTCTACATGGTGAGTTGGCTCGGTGAGCGGGTGTCTGCAGACCTGCGCAACGCGGTCTACAGCCATGTCATCGGCCAAAGCCCTGAGTTTTTTGAAACCACCCAAACCGGCGAGGTGCTTTCACGCCTGAGCGCAGACACGACCCTCGTGCAAACCGTGGTCGGATCTTCGTTCTCCATGGGACTGCGCAACGCCATCATGGGCTTGGGCGCGCTGGGCATGCTGGTGTGGACCAACCCGGTGGTGATGGCGCAGGTGTTGGTGGGCTTGGTGCTGGTGGTAGTGCCCGCAATGTGGTTTGGGCGGCGGGTGCGCAGACTCTCCCGTGCCAGCCAGGACCGCATTGCCGACTCCAGTGCGATTGCGGCCGAAGTACTGAATGCGATTCCAGTCGTACAGAGCTACAACGCACAGCAACGCGAGGCGCAGCGCTTCACAGCATCGACGCTGGCCGCGTTCCAGACCGCTGTGGGTCGCAGCAAGGCACGCGCGGTACTGGTGGCCTTCATCATCATTGCAACCAGCGCTGCGCTCCTTTGGGGCCTGTACATGGGCACCCAAGCGGTCACGGCGGGGCGCATTACCGCCGGACACCTAGGGCAAACCGTGGTGTACGTCATCATTCTTGCCAGTGCATTTGCAGTCTTGGGCGAGGTGTACGGTGATCTGTTGCGTGCCGCAGGCGCCACCGAGCGCTTGATGGAGTTGCTGGCGCAGCGCTCGCCCATCGAGGCACCCGCGAATCCACGCCCATTGCCGTCGGCGCAGGCTGGCAGCTCCTTGGTACTGGAAAACGTGCGGTTTCACTACCCTTCCCGCCCTCAAAATCCAGCCCTGCATGATTTGAACCTTCGCGTGGCCAGTGGACAGACTATGGCCTTGGTAGGTGCCAGCGGAGCCGGCAAAAGCACTGTTTTCCAGTTGTTGCTGCGCTTTTACGATGCCCAGAGCGGACACATCACGCTCGACGGAGTTCCCGTCCGGGAACTTGCTTTGGAAGACCTGCGCAGCCGCATCGGTATCGTGCCGCAGGACGCTGTCATATTTTCTGCCGATGCGATGGAGACCATCCGTTACGGCAGACCCAGCGCCAGCGATGAAGAGGTGCAGGCAGCGGCCCATGCAGCGTTTGCCCATGATTTCATCGAAGCATTACCGCAGGGCTACCGAACCTTCCTGGGCGAGCGTGGCGTACGGCTGTCGGGTGGTCAACGTCAACGTATCTCCATCGCTCGCGCCATCCTCAAAAACCCACCGCTGCTGCTGTTGGACGAAGCCACAAGCGCGCTCGATGCAGAGAGTGAACGCATGGTGCAGGCGGCCCTGGAGTCGGCCATGCAAAACCGCACCACACTGGTTATTGCCCATCGTCTGGCCACGGTGCAGCAAGCCGACTGCATCGTCGTGTTCGACCGCGGCACTGTGGTGGAACAAGGCACCCACACTGAACTCTTGGCCCTGGGCGGCAGTTACGCCAGATTGGCTGCACTCCAGTTCACCAGTTAAACGGTGCCATGGCGATTGAATTCGCGCGCCTCTCTGCGTAAAATCGTCAAGCTGCAATAACGCTGCTTTTGGAGGCCTTATGGAAGTTTCAAAGCCCGCTGCTCAACGCGCTGTAGAGCCCTCCCCCACCGTACGCAATGCGCGTGCGGAAGAAGCCAAAACACAGCTGAAAGCCGTAGCTGAAGAGGCTTTGACCCGCCAACGCCAGCAGGAGCAACCCAAGCCAGTGGTAAACACCCAAGGGCAAACCACTGGCCGCCTGCTGAACGTTACCGCCTGACGTTTATCTGCGCTTTTGCCGAACATGGTTGCCATCACCGCTACCAACGCTGCGAGCCCGAGCCTGCAACAGACCTTGTTGCAGAGTAAGGTAGCGCAGGCACGGCAGGAAGCAGAACGGGCGGAAGGCCAAGCGCAATCCCTGCGCCAACAGGCTGACCAAGCTGAGCAGGATGCGCAGTCCAGCCGGGCAAACTACACGCGGACCCAACAACAAGCCGACGCTGCAACGAGCACCTATTCCCCTCGATCAGGCATCGAGCGCTCTGCGGTCCCAGAAAAAACACAAGACTTCTTGGTACGCATGTACTCCGCCGCGTCAGACAAATTCTCAGCCAGTGGAAATCCCCTAAAAAGCGATCCCGGCACTGCTCCTGTAAAGAATTATCTGGGGCAGGCAACCGGCAGGATCGTCAGCGTCACTGCCTGACAGGAAACCCTATGGTTATGCAGTGAACGCATAACCACAAAAAAACTCGGCCTTGGACTTCGTGGACTGTCGCACCTACATTGCGCACTTCCATAAACCAAAGGAGCATGCATGTCCTCTCCGGCTTCTACCCTGGCCGTCCCCTCGTATCTCAACGCCGATAACCTTGGCCCATGGGGTATTTACCTGCAGCAAGTTGACCGCGTCATACCCTACCTCGGCTCATTGGGCCGGTGGGCAGACACCCTCAAGCGCCCCAAGCGTGCACTGATCGTGGATGTGCCCATCCACCTGGACAACGGCACCGTGGCCCACTTCGAAGGTTACCGCGTGCAGCACAACACCTCGCGCGGCCCCGGCAAGGGCGGCGTGCGCTTCCACCAGGACGTGACCCTGTCGGAAGTGATGGCCCTGTCGGCCTGGATGTCGATCAAAAATGCTGCGGTCAACGTGCCTTACGGCGGTGCCAAGGGCGGAATCCGTGTCGATCCGCGCACCCTGTCCATGGGGGAACTGGAACGCATCACCCGGCGATACACCAGCGAAATCGGCATCATCATCGGTCCCACCAAGGACATTCCGGCCCCCGACGTGAACACCAACGCCCAGATCATGGCGTGGATGATGGACACCTATTCGATGAACGAAGGCGCCACCGCCACCGGCGTGGTGACCGGCAAGCCCGTGGACCTGGGTGGTTCGCTGGGCCGCCAGGAAGCCACCGGCCGCGGCGTGTTCACCGTGGGCTGTGAAGCGGCCCAGCGCATCGGCATGGACGTGAGCAAGGCCCGCTTGGCAGTGCAAGGCTTCGGAAACGTGGGCGGCATCGCCGGCAAGCTGTTTGCCGAAGCCGGTGCCCGCGTGGTGGCCGTGCAAGACCACGGCGGCACTATCTTCAACGGCGCTGGCTTCGACGTGTCCGCGCTGCTCAAGCACGTGGCTGCAAACGGTTCGGTCGCGGGCTTTGCCGGTGGCGAAGTCATTGCCAACGAGCACTTCTGGGACGTGGATTGCGAGATCCTGATTCCGGCGGCGCTGGAAGGTCAGCTGACTGCCGCACGCGCCAACCGCGTCAAGGCCAAGATGGTGATCGAGGGCGCCAACGGCCCCACCACCCCCGAAGCGGACGACATTCTGCAGGAGCGCGGTGTACTGGTGCTGCCCGACGTGATTGCCAACGCCGGTGGCGTGACGGTCAGCTACTTCGAGTGGGTGCAGGACTTCTCGAGCTTCTTCTGGACCGAAGAGGAAATCAACAACCGCCTGGTGCGCATCATGAAGGACGCCTTCGCCGCCATTTGGCAGGTGGGACAGGACAAGAAGGTGAGCCTGCGTACTGCCACCTTCATCATGGCCTGCACCCGAATCCTGCATGCCCGCGAACTGCGCGGTCTGTACCCCTGATTCAGACTTTAGGGTCTGCACATAGCGGCTGGCGCCCATCACACGGGTACCAGTCGTTTTTCTATTGCAACGTGCCCTTGGCGACTTCGGGAAGAATAAGGGGCATCACCTCAATGCCCTCATCCACAAGCGCACGAAACTGCGCGGCACTGGCTTTTCCCCGAATTCCGCGCTCTTCGGCTTCACCATAGTGAATTTTGCGGGCTTCGTCTGCAAATTGTTCACCGACATCTTCGGTCGACGCCGCAAGCTTGCGGGACATTTCTAGCCATGTCCGCAGTAGCGCACGCTGCTCTCCAGTACCAGCGACGACCGTACTATTGGACACCGACGGCGGATCGGCCATGCGCGATTCTTTTGAATTGCGCAGATTTAAGCGCGGAGCCGTGAGCGTTTTTTCAACATGCTTGTCCTCGCACATCGGGCAGGTCAACAAGCCGCGGTCATGTTGGCAGCGATAGTCATCCTCGTTAGAGAACCAGCCTTCAAAAGGGTGGCCATTGCTGCAGACAAGGTTCAACACTTTCATCGTGCGTCCCCCTGTGAACCTGTTTTCCAATCTAAAGCCACAGCACCACTAAGGTAATTTTGAAGCCATAGTGCACCGACCAAGGTTTTGGCATCGGTAACGGTTCCATCCAAGCATGCATTCAACATGGTCTGTGCGGGCGTATCGAATACGTCCAGAAATTCTCCATCATCGAGTTCGCGCGGGCCAGCCGTCAGTCCGCGTGCGAACCACACGTCAATAAACTCCGTGGAGTAGGCGATGACCGGATGCAAAGTACCGGCTTTGGCCCATTCGCTGGCAACATACCCTGTCTCTTCGCGCAACTCACGTTGTGCGCAATGCAACGAAGTTTCACCGGCATCCAACTTTCCCGCGGGAAATTCGACCATGACTCGCCCCACCGGATACCGAAACTGGCGCTCCAACACAACACGCATGGGAGCATCAGCCAACGACAGCAGTGGCACCACCATAACCGCTCCGGGGTGTACCACGTACTCACGGGTAGCATGCTTTCCGCTGGGAAGCTGGACAGTATCCCGAAAGGCATGCAAAAAAAAGCCGCGAAACAGCTCTTGGCTATCGACGCGGCCTTCTTTGAGATGTAGCGAGTCTGAGTTTGTCAGTGAGACCAAGCTTGCCTTTTTGCGCTAACTATGCAGTACAGGATGCCGTCAGGTGGAGAGCATTTGGACCACTGCATTGGCACAAACAGCCATCAATGCACCTGGCAGAAGGCCAAGTCCCAGCACCAATAAACCATTCACTGTCAATACCATGCGCACCTCACCACTGGCTTCAATGGGCGTGTCTATGGTGGGTGCGTCGAAATACATAACTTTGACCACACGCAGGTAGTAGAAAGCACCAATCAGCGACATAACGACGGCAAAAATCGCCAATGCCAGATACATACCGGACCCTGATGCAACCAGTGCCTGCAACACCGAAAGTTTGGCATAGAAGCCAACCATAGGCGGAATACCTGCAAGCGAAAACATACAAGCGGCCATGATCCCCGCATACAGAGGGCTGCGCTGGTTCAAGCCTGCAAAGTCGGCCAGTTCATCACTCTCGAAGCCTTTGCGGGACAGAAGAATGATGACGCCAAACGATGCCAAAGTTGTCAACACGTAAGTGATGACATAAAACATAGACGAACTGTAGGCGTTTGCACCACCCAAATAACTTCCATTCACGACACCGGCTATCAAACCCAGCAATACAAAACCCATTTGGGAGATGGTGGAAAACGCCAGCATGCGTTTGACGTTCGTCTGCATCAATGCAGCCAAGTTACCAATGAGCAGCGACGCAATGGACAGGAACATCAGCATCTGCTGCCAATGCACAGCCAAAGGCCACATGCCTTCCACCAACAGGCGGATCACAATGGCAAAGGCCGCAAGTTTGGGCGCACCGCCAATCATCAACGTAACGGCGGTGGGTGCCCCGTGATAGACATCCGGTATCCACATGTGAAATGGCACGACGCCCAGCTTAAACGCCAAACCAGCCACGATAAACACTACACCAAAGACGAGAAATTTCTCACGAATCTGACCAGAAGCGATTTCGCGGAACACTTCTGCTACGCCCAGACTTCCGGTGGCACCATACAGCATGGACATGCCATACAGAAGGAAACCCGATGCCAGCGCACCCAGCACAAAGTATTTCATGGCGGCTTCAGTGGCATTCAAATCATCGCGTCGCAATGCCACCAATGCGTAGCTGGCCAAGGTCAGCAACTCCAGTCCCAGGTAGATAACCAAGAAATTGGCGCCAGAAATCATGACGAACATGCCCAGCAACGAAAACAGCGTCAAGGTAAACAATTCACCCCCACGAGTAATCATGTCGCGGTGAACGGCGTAGTCGCGTGCATATACCAGCGTAACCATGACGGCCAAGGTTGCAAAAAGCTTGAGCCAGTTACCCATGGGGTCACTGACCAGCATATTGTCAAAACCGTACAAGGTAGCGCCGGTAGAGGCGTACTGCCATTGAAGCACTGCGACCACAGCCAATGTCGACTGGGTAATGGCATAAGTCAATCCGCGACGTGGCGTTTTGACGCCAAGGTCCACCAGTGCGACTACGCAAGCCATCACCATGAGAAGGATCTCAGGATAGACGGATATCAAACTGACTGTATCAATCATTTTTTGCTCTCGTTCTCAGCCGGTTACAGCAATTTGCTTGCATTGACCTGCTGCAGCAATTGGATGACCGAAGCATCCATAACATCGGTAAATACTTTCGGGTACACGCCCATGCCAATCGTCGCAATACCCAACAAGGCGAGTATGGTGAACTCCCGCGCACCAATGTCGACAAGATCTTTGACATCGTCATTGGCAATCGCACCAAGGTACACGCGCTTGAACATCCACAAGGTATAAGCGGCACCGAAAATCAGCGCGGAAGCCGCGGCAAAACCGATCCAGAAGTTGTATTTCACCGCACCCAGAATCACCATCCACTCGCCGACAAACCCGGCGGTACCCGGTAAGCCGCAATTGGCCATAGAAAACAAAAGCGCAAAAGCAGCGAACTTGGGCATGGTGTTGACGACACCACCGTAGCTATCTATTTGGCGAGAATGCACGCGGTCATACAGCACACCAATCGACAAAAACATGGCCGCGGAGACAAAGCCGTGGGCGATCATTTGAACAAGACCACCGGCGATACCGAGTTCATTGAAGATGAAGAAGCCCAATGTCACAAAACCCATGTGTGCGACAGACGAGTACGCCACCAATTTCTTCATGTCTTGCTGAACCATTGCCACCAAGCCAACATAAACCACAGCAATCAACGACAGACCAATGATGAGCCAGGCCCACTCGCGCGCCGCATCAGGGGCAATTGGCATGGAAAAACGCAGAAAACCGTAGGCGCCGAGCTTGAGCATGATGGCCGCAAGAACCGCTGAACCACCGGTAGGCGCTTCCACGTGGACATCTGGCAACCAAGTGTGCACAGGCCACATGGGAACTTTCACGGCAAAAGCCGAGAAAAACGCAAAGAAGAGCAAAGTCTGCGCACTCATTCCCAACGGGAGCTTCTGCCACGAGGCAATATCAAAACTACCATTGGACTGGATGTACAGGTAAATGAGCGCCACCAGCATGAGCAGGGAGCCCAGCAAGGTGTACAGAAAAAACTTGAACGCTGCGTAGATCTTGTTTGGCCCACCCCACACACCAATGATCAGGTACATCGGAATCAGTGTGGCTTCAAAAAAGACATAGAACAACATGCCATCGAGTGCAGAGAACACACCGATCATCAGGCCGCTCAAAATCAAGAATGCCCCCATGTATTGGTTAACACGCTCTGTAATTACTTCCCAGCCGGCCAGAACCACGATCACCGTGATAAACGAGGTGAGCAAAATGAACCACATCGAGATACCGTCGACCCCAAGGTGGTAGAAGATGTTGAAACGCCCGATCCAGGGAGACTTTTCCACGAACTGCATCGCTGCAGAACCGATTTCAAAGTTGATATAAACCGGCAAAGTAACGACGAAGCTGCAAAGCGCACCTAGCAAGGCGACGGCTCGCGCGAAACCGGGCTGAGTGTCTTTGACAACAACCAGCAAGAGAACACCGAACACAATCGGCACCCAGATTGAAAGGCTCAAAAATCCCATGTTCTTGTTCTCCTACTTGAGCCAGACAAACCAGGTCATCAAGGCAAACACACCCAACACCATGACCAAGGCATAGTGGTAGAGGTAACCTGTCTGCAGTTGCCGTACCACTGCAGCCAAAGCACCGACCACCCTCCAAGAGCCATTCACCACGGCACCGTCGATCACTGCCTGGTCACCGGCTTTCCAAAGACCCACCCCGAGCGCACGGGCACCACGGGCCAAAATGTTTTCATTGATCCAATCAAGGTAGTACTTGTTTTCCAATACCGTAATGATGGGCGAAAGCGCACGGCCAATGGCGGCGGGAACAGCAGGAACCACCATGTAAAAGACATAAGCGGTCACAACTCCTGCAAGGGCCAATGCGAAAGGTAAAGTACCGAACGCATGCAAAGCCATACCTGCTGCGCTATGGAATTCATGGGCCAACTCTGCCATGGCAGGATGGCGTTCGGCATTCACGAAGATCGCTCCTGAAAAGAAGTCTCCATGGAGCATGGGCTTGATGGTGAGGTACCCAATAAGAACCGACGGAATGGCCAGCAACACCAAGGGCAAAGTCACCACCCAAGGGCTTTCATGCGGCGTATGGTCGTGCCCGTGTCCATGGTCGTCATCGTGGTGGTCGTGCTCCCCGGGGAATGGCTTGTGATGGAAGTTCTCCTTGCCATGAAACACCAAGAAATACATGCGGAAGCTGTAAAAAGCGGTCACAAACACGCCGATGATCACAGCGTAGTAGGCGTAGTGCGCAAAGGGTAGATGGCTGGCGTGAACAGCCTCGATGATGGAGTCCTTCGAGTA
>JACCDZ010878216.1_pt1 | contig 17689 bp, 17 predicted proteins | sample 7449551 | NCBI WGS metagenome assembly JACCDZ01 (sample SAMN15323452, study PRJNA562643) | freshwater metagenome | isolation source: river surface water | place: USA:Blue River Watershed | collected 2017-08-18
ATCACTTTTCACTAATCCCTATTCACTTTCCCCCATTGTTAACAACTTTCCACTTTCACAATTAAAATAAATAATTACCTTTGTATTTACTTGGGTTAAAGCCCATTTGATTTATTAACAATAAAGTTTAAGTATGCAACAAATTCCTAGTGTTGACTTACGTGATTTCCTGTCGGATGATCCGGCACGTAAACAAAAATTTGTAAATGAAATCGGAAAAGCCTACGAAGAAATCGGCTTCGTAGCATTAAAAGGTCATTTTTTAGATGACAAATTAGTTGAGGATTTATATTCAGAAGTGAAAAACTTCTTTGCACTTCCTATAGAAACCAAAGCTAAATACGAAATTCCAGGCATTGGCGGACAACGCGGTTATGTTTCCTTTGGGAAAGAACATGCAAAAGGTCGCTCTGCTGGAGATTTAAAAGAGTTTTGGCATTTTGGACAATACGTTAGCGAAGGGTCAAAATGGGCTGGCGAATATCCAGACAACGTGGAAGTAACGGAATTGCCTAAATTCAATGAAGTAGGTAAAGAAGCTTACCAAATGTTAGAAAAAACAGGGGTTTATGTGTTAAGAGCTTTAGCACTTTACATCGGATTAGATGAATTCTACTTTGATAAATACATCAAAGACGGAAACAGTATTTTACGTCCCATCCATTACCCACCTATTACAGACGAACCTAAAGACGGAGCCGTTCGTGCAGCAGCACATGGTGACATCAACTTGATTACCTTATTAATGGGAGCTCAAGGAAAAGGGTTACAAGTACAAAATCACAACGGAGAATGGATTGACGCTATGGCACAACCAGACGAATTGATGATTAACGTAGGTGATATGTTATCAAGACACACCAATAACAAGTTGAAATCAACGATTCACCAAGTGGTAAATCCACCAAGAGAATTATGGGGTTCTTCTCGTTATTCAATTCCTTTCTTCATGCATCCAGTAAGCGATATGAGTTTAAATTGCTTACCAGAATGTATCGATGAAAACAATCCAAAATTATATGAAGACATCACCGCTGGTGAGTTCTTACATGAACGTTTAGTAGAATTAGGATTGATTAAGAAATAAAGGAAAAAAATTCCAAAAAAAAATAAAATTCCAAATTCCAAGTAACATTGGGGTTTGGTTTTTTGTTTAAAAATTGAAAATACATACACGCCACAATGGAACGCGGATGAAACGGGTTTTTCGGATTAACGCAGATTAAATTATAAATTATGAGTAGTATTTTACACAAAGAGTTAACAGGCTCAATTTTGAAATTGTTTTATGAAGTATATAATGAGCTAGGACATGGTTTTCTAGAAAAAGTATATCAAAATGCATTGTATACAGAATTAAAAAAAAATGGATTTGAAGTTGAATCTCAAAAGCAAATAAAAGTATATTACAAGAATGTTGAAGTTGGAGAATATTATGCCGATTTAATAGTAAACGATAAAGTAATTTTAGAATTAAAAGCTACTGAATCAATTACTGAAGCTCATGAATTTCAATTACTTAATTATTTAAAAAGCACGAATATTGAAGTAGGACTTCTATTAAACTTTGGAAAAAAACCTGAATTTTGTAGAAAAGTATTTCAAAATTACAGAAAATAATATCAGCGGTAATCCGTAAAATCAGTATTATCCGCGTTCAAAAAAATTAATTATGAGTGGTTTAGAAGAACAACTAAAAAAACTATTTCCAGATCATCAGCCTTTAGAAGAAGAAAAAGAAGAAATTCTTCCTCACGAATTATTCGTTCAAAAAGAACCAATGATTTGCAAATATGAGAAACGCAAAGGAAAACCTACCACTATTATTTCAGGATATGAGGGCGAAGACGAAGATTTTAAAATCTTAGCCAAAGAAATCAAAAGCAAATTAGCAGTTGGTGGTACTTTTAAAGATGGCGAAATCATCATTCAAGGCGATTATCGTGATAAAATCATGAAACTATTACAAGACAAAGGATTCAAAACAAAACGAGTTGGAGGGTAAAGCCTCCTAACCCCCAAAGGGGGAATAAAAATGAAAAAAGAATAAAATTAATAACAATCTCATATTTTAGTAAAAATAAATACGAGAACTTAAAACCTATTGACCCCTAATAGGATTCCCCCTTCGGGGGTTAGGGGGCTAAAATGATAGCAGCATCAGAATTAATATTAAATCCAGACGGAAGTGTATACCACATCAATTTAAAACCTGGACAAATCGCTAACGATATTATCTTCGTTGGGGATCAAAACCGTGTAGAAAAAATTACAAAACACTTTGATTCAATTGAGTTTACCACTCAAAAACGCGAGTTCAAAACCCAAACAGGAACTTATAAAGGCAAAAGAATTACCGTTATGTCTTCTGGAATTGGTCCAGACAACATCGACATCGTAATGAATGAATTAGACGCCTTGGTAAACGTAGATTTAGCAACAAGAACCGTTAAAAAAGAATTGACTTCTTTAAATATTGTTCGTATTGGAACTTCAGGTTCCTTACAAGCCGATATCCCTTGCGATAGCTTTGTTATGAGTCAGTATGGATTAGGATTAGACAACATGCTTCGCTCCTATTTAATTGATGAAATTTCAGAAACTGAAATGGAAGAAGCATTCATCAAGCAAACAAATTGGGACATGAGAAAAGGTCGCCCATACGTTATTGCAGGAAGTAAAACTTTAGAACAACGCTTAGAAAGCGATAAAATATTCAAGGGTTTTACAGGAACTGCAGGCGGATTTTACGGTCCTCAAGGTCGTGTAGTACGTTTAGGAATTCAAGATCCTGAGTTAAATGCTAAAATGGATAGTTTCAATGTCAACGGAACTCGAATGACGAATTTAGAAATGGAAACAGGCGCTATTTATGGTTTAGGAAAACTGTTAGGACACAACTGTTTATCATTAAATGCCATCATCGCTAACCGTGCAACTGGAACTTTCAGTGAAGACCCATATAAAGCTGTAGATGAATTAATTGAATATACTTTAAATAAGTTAGCAGAGTAAAAAAACAATTAAAAAATTATTGAAATTTTTAAAATTTCTACAATCTGTGTTCCAAAAACAAAATGAATTTAATTCTAGAAACACCCCGATTAATCCTAAGAGAAATGCGTCACGAAGATGCAAATGCTCTATTTGAAATGGATTGCAATCCTAATGTGCACAAATATCTGTGGCAAAAACCCGTTGTACATATTGACGAAGTTCATGCTTATATTGATATGGTTAGAAAGCAATACATCAATAACGGAATTGGGCGTTTTGTAGCTATTACTAAAAACACGAATGAATTAATTGGTTGGACAGGAATTAAATTTGTAAACGACCACGTAGAAAATGGAAACACTAATTTCTATGATTACGGCTATCGTTTAAATGAAAAATTTTGGAACAAAGGTTTCGCTACTGAAGCTTCAAACGCTTGGCTAGATTATGGCTTTAACCAAATGAACATTCAAGAAATGAATGCTTATACTCATGCCGAAAACGGAGCTTCTAACCATGTGTTGCAAAAAGTAGGTTTCCATTTTATGGAAGATTATCCTGATGAAAATGGCATAACTTGGAAATGGTGGCTGTTAAAGAAATTAGAATTTAGAAATCAGAATTTAGAACAATGAAAACAATCAAAATAGCTGGAGTTCCAGAACATTTCAACTTACCTTGGCACATGTGTATCGAAGATGGCGAATTTGAAGCCGTGGGAATCGACTTGCAATGGACTGATGTCCCAGAAGGTACAGGAAAATTGTGTCAAATGTTGCGCGATGGCGAAACCGATATTGCTGTAATTCTTACTGAAGGCATAATAAAAGATATCGCAGCTGGAAATCCGAGCAAGATTGTGCAAGTTTATGTACAAAGTCCTTTAATTTGGGGAATTCACGTTGCTGCTAATTCTAATTCTAAAACACTTTCGGATTTAGAACATAAAAAAGTAGCGATTTCTCGAATGGGTTCAGGCTCGCATTTGATGAGTATAGTGAATGCTCAAAATCAAAATTGGAACACCGAAAACTTACAATTCGAAATCGTAAACACTATTGATGGCGCCGTTGAAAGTTTAACTTCAGGGAAAGCAGATTACTTCATGTGGGAGCGTTTTATGACGCAACCTCTTGTCGATAAAGGCATTTTCAGAAGAATTGCGGATTGCCCTACTCCTTGGCCTTGTTTCGTAATTGCGGTTCGTAATGAAGTTCTGGAAAACCATCCAAAAGTAATCGACCAAATTTTAGACATCATCAATACCACAACCGAAGAATTCAAAATGATTCCAAGTATTGACAGAACTTTAGCTTCTAAATACAATCAAAAAGTGGAAGCTATTCAAGAATGGTTAAAACTAACACGTTGGTCGCAAAAACAAATGACGGGTCCAACATTAGATAAAATAATGGAACAACTTTTGAAGCTTCAAATTATCGAGAAAAAAGTCCCAAAAGAGTCGATACTTAAATAATTCCGTATTTTTATCGTTTTAAACGAAATGACAATTAAAATCCCAACTATCGCCGAACTCAAAGAAAAGCTTTCTTTACCGAAGCCGTGGGATAATGTTGTCATTTTTTTGTTGAATATCTTAATTGCTATTCCTCTTTTTTTAATTGCACATCAAAATTTAATCGATTTAGAATGGTCACTACATTTGGATAGAATCATCATATTCATCCTTATTCTTGTAGCCATTCAACTTGTTCTTCGATTGGTGAAAACCATCATTATTCTGATTGTTTTTCTATACTTAATTGCTTTGTTATACGGAACTTTGTTCGGAAATTATGGTTTTAATCGGGTTTTTGAAGATTATCGTTATATGGTGTATTCCATGAGCGAAACACCAAATCCGCAAGACATTATTGTAGCCAAATTGCTGCCCTTTCCAAACAAATCGAAAATTATCAATGCAGTTGATTTCTCCAATCCAAAAGTTCGAAATTTTGCTTTATTCGCAACCACACAACATTTCCGAGAAATCAAACAAACAGGCGAAACCCGAAGAATGATTCAATGTTTTGCTGTTTTTAAAGAAATTAGAAACCGTTGGAATTACGTGAACGATCCAAAAGGAAGAGAATATATTGCTTACGCTTCAGAAAGTTTACAACATTTTTCGGGTGATTGTGATGACCACGCTATTTTGATGGCTGCCTGTATTAAAGCTATTGGTGGAACACCTAGAATTATTCATACTGGAGGCCATTTATACCCTGAAATGTTGATTGGTAATAAAAACGATTTAGAAACCGCCATTTATTTAATTAAAGAGGTACTTTTTAAACAAGAAAGTTATAACCAGCAAATTCATTATCACATTGATGAACGAGGACATATTTGGCTCAACTTAGATTACACAGCTACCTATCCGGGTGGAAAATTTATGAGTGAAGAAATATTAGGAGCACTAACTTTCAATTGATAAATTTAATATATTTACAAAAACAATATCCCTATTTTATGAAAAAAATAAGCTATTTATTAGTGATATTCCTTTCGATTAACGCTTTTTCACAAAGTAATTCAACCGCTTTTGATTCACTTCCATCTCCAATTTTGTCTAAAAAAAGTGAGTTAAAAATAGATGTTTTCCATTTTGTTACCTACGGAAGATTAGGTATTTCATACGAACGTTTTTTAAACAAAGATTTTTCAGGGGGTATTACTGGTATTTTTTTAAATAAAAAAAGTACAAGAGATAATTTTCTTACTGACGATACAAGAACTTTAATTGATTATCAAATAATTCCATATGTTCGATATGCTTTATCTAAAAGCGCAACAAATTTATATTATTTAGAAGGTTTTGTGAATGTTAATGGTGGTAATTATAAAGAGTTAACGCATTTAAACAATGGAAGTGCCGACTATGTTGTAATAACAAAACATCGATATACCGATCTGGCTTTAGGAGGTTCGATAGGTTATAAATTATACCTAAAAGAATGTTTTGTAATAGACTTGACTGTGGGTATTGGTAAAAACATATTACAAGAAAACAGTCCATCAACAGTAGCGAGAATGGGAATTAATTTAGGTTATAGATTTTAAGTAACATATCATGAAAAAATACATATTTATTCTTACGTTTATTATTCCGGTATTTGTATTTACAAGTTGTACAGAAAGTGATGATGAATTTTTTGCTTCTACTACTTTAACAGCAAATGATTTAATTGAAGTTAGCCTTACAGGAGATGAAGTAACTGTTTCGAGTAATATTCCTCGAATATTGCCTCAAACAACAAATCCTTTCGACATTTTTTTAACGAGCACCTCAAGAAAAATGTTTTTCAACTATACCATACAAAAGAAGAACAGTAATAATGTATGGGAATACATAACTCCATCAAATATTGTTTTACTAAATGGTGAAAATCAAACAGGAAGTTATATTTCAGGAATTGCCGTATTAGATGCCATAGATACTACTTATGAATATGAAAGTAAAATTACCTTAACAACAGGACAATACCGTATTTCATTTGACCCTGAAATTGTAACCCTTAATGCTCAAAATGCCGTAATGGTAACTGTTAAGACTAGTGTTACAGGAATACCTAATAACATGTTAGAATTTACAATTAATTGATTTATATAACAGACAACTTTAAGGATTTTTCTACTGATATATAAAACATTTTTCAATTAAGTAAATATTATAGTGCTAAAACCATTAACTGAGCTGTGGCTTCGTTAGTGGCTAATGGCACATTGTGTACATCGCAAATTCGAATTAACATATTAATATCGGCTTCATGGGGATGATTAGAGTTTGGGTCTTTAAAAAACAAAACCATTTTAGTTTTTCCTTCAGCAACACGAGCTGCAATTTGGGCATCACCTCCTAAAGGACCAGATAACATCTTTTTTACTTTAAAACCTGCCGCTTCTGCTTTACCTCCAGTGGTTCCGGTGGCAATTATTTTAATATTTTCTTTTGATAAAATGGTTTTATTCTTATTTAAAAACTGTACCATATCGGCTTTCTTTCCATCATGTGCAATAATAGCTAATTCCATAATTTAATTTAATTCATTCCTCACAAATGTAATAATAAAAAAATCCCAAATCAAAAATGATATGATTTGGGATTTAATCAACTTTAAATTAATTTTTTATTTGTTTAAAACATGATATGCTATTAGACCATCAATCGGTCTTCTTAGAACATTTCCTATTTTAATAGATTTTTTTTCAAGTACTGATGTTAGTTCCTCTTTCAAATAAAAAGCAATAGAACCAATAAAATGTACCGGAACTTCTTTACAATTATCGAATTGTTCAATATAATTTTCAACAAAAGATTCCATTTCTTTTTGAATCAATTTTTGGCAGAATTCGGTGTCTTTGTGACGAATTAAAAACTTCGCAAAAGTGGCTAAATACGCATTAGGATTTGGCTCTTTATATAAATTATGTTTGATATAATCGGCATCTAAATTATATTCTTCTTCAAATTCTTGTACTAATTCTTTAGGCATTTTATTGAAATAATAAGCCCGAATCAAATGACGTCCAAAACGATTTCCAGAACAATCATCCATAGCAATATACCCTAAAGATTGTACTTTTTGATGCAACACTTTTCCATCAAAATAAGAACAATTTGAACCCGTTCCTAAGATACAAACAATGGCTTTTTCGTCTTTAGGAGTTGTAGCATAAACCGCCGCATAGGTGTCTTCATGAACAACTACAACTGCATGCTTAAAATAATCTTGAAAAACTAAAGTTAGAAAGTCTTTCATACGATCTGTTCCACATCCTGCACCGTAAAAGAACAAGTGAGTAGCTTTATCTTTATTATGCGAAATATCAAACTTATCTTCTAATCGGCTGATAATTTCGTCTTTGTCTAATACTTCAGGGTTTAATCCTAAAGATTGAGTAGTGAATACTACTTTTCCATTATCATCAATTGCAATCCAATCGGCTTTTGTAGAACCACTGTCAACTAATAATTTCATTTGTTGGGTGTTAGTTTAGTTTGGGAGGAAAAAATCCCGCATAAAATGTGGCGGGATTTTTTTTTAATATATTATTTTAAACCAGCAACATGTACCGATAAATCAATTAATTTACTTGAGTAACCGTATTCGTTATCATACCATGAAACTAATTTGAAGAAAGTAGAATTCAATCCGATTCCAGCTTTAGCATCAACAATTGAAGTTCTAGAATCAGAAACAAAGTCTTGTGAAACTACATCATCTTCCGTAAATCCTAAAATACCTTTCATTGAAGTTTCAGAAGCATTTTTAAGTACTTTCATGATTTCTTCATAAGTAGTCTCTTTCTCTAATTTAACGGTTAAGTCAACTACAGAAACATCTACTGTAGGAACACGGAATGACATTCCTGTAAGTTTTCCATTTAATGAAGGAATAACTTTTCCTACAGCTTTAGCAGCTCCTGTAGAAGAAGGAATAATGTTTACAGAAGCAGCACGACCACCTCTCCAATCTTTTTTAGAAGGTCCATCGGCAACCATTTGCGTTGCAGTTGAAGCGTGAACGGTTGTCATTAATCCTTCTACAATTCCGAAATTATCATTGATTACTTTAGCTAAAGGAGCTAAACAGTTTGTAGTACATGAAGCATTTGAAACAATAGTATCAGTAGCTTTAACCTCATTATGATTAACCCCCATTACAAACATAGGGGCATCAGCTGAAGGAGCAGAAATTACTACTTTTTTAGCACCTCCATCAATGTGTGCTTGAGCAGTTTCTAGAGTAGTAAAAATTCCCGTACATTCTGCTACGACATCTACATCTACACTTGCATCATCCCATTTGATTAATTTTGGATCTCTTTCAGCTGTAACACGAATAAATTTATCGTTTACATATAATTTTCCGTCTTTAACTTCAACTTTTCCATTAAAACGGCCATGAACTGAATCGTATTTTAATAAATAAGCCAAATGATCTACGTCTAATAAATCGTTGATAGCTACTACTTCTACGTTATCTCTGTTGAATGTTTCTCTGAATACAATTCTTCCGATTCTACCGAATCCGTTAATTCCTAATTTTACTTTTGACATTTTTATTTTCTTTAATTTACAAATTTATTATGATGATACGATATCGGATACTTTTACCAATTCCATATCGATTTCACTTTGACCTTTGATGGCTTGCTCTAAAGGGGTTAACATAATTTTATCTTGATTCAAACCTACCATGTAGTTAGATTTTCCTTCTAATAAAGTTTCTACAGCTTTAACTCCTAATCTTGAAGCCAATACGCGGTCAAAACAAGAAGGAGAGCCACCACGTTGCATATGCCCTAAAACCGAAACACGAACATCATATTCAGGCATGTTTTCTTCTATGTAATCTTTTAATTCAAAAACATTTTTACCTATTTTATCTCCTTCAGAAACCACTACTATACTTGAAGTTTTTCCTGAACCTTTACTTCTTTTTAACGATTCAACTAATCGGTCTAAACCAAAATCTTCTTCCGGAATAAGAATTTCTTCTGCTCCTGCTCCAATTCCAGCATTTAAAGCAATGTGCCCTGCGTCTCTTCCCATTACTTCAACGAAGAATAATCGGTTGTGTGAATTTGCGGTATCTCTAATTTTATCGATAGCATCAATTACGGTATTCAAAGCAGTGTCGTATCCTAAAGTATGACTGGTACCATAAATATCATTATCAATGGTTCCTGGTATTCCAATTACCGGAAATCCATATTCTTCATTAAAGATTTCTGCTCCAGTAAAACTACCATCACCTCCAATAACAACAAAAGAATCAATACCTGCTGCTACCAAATTATCATAAGCTTTCTTTCTACCTTCTTTTGTTTTAAATTCAGTTGAACGCGCCGATTTCAAAATAGTTCCCCCTTTATTGATAATATTTTTTACATCACGTGGTCCCATTTCTTTAAAATCACCTTCTATCATTCCCTGATAACCTCTATATATACCTACACATTCCACATTATAAAAGGCACAAGCTCTTACTACTGCACGTATTGCAGCATTCATACCGGGAGAATCACCCCCTGAAGTTAAAACACCAACTTTTTTAATCTTTATTGACATATTTTTGATTGTTTATGTAAAGTTATAAAACGGAAAACAAAAAAAGAGCAATTTTTGCAAACTATTTAATGATAGCGGCAAATTCAAACGTTTTCGTTAATAACTTTTTGATTTTAGTATTAAATAACTAAGAATTAATCGATTTCTGGAGCCTTAATTGGCTCTTCTTTAGTAGGTTCGCTTGATTTAAATTTTCTTTGATTTATAAATTCTATAAACTCATTTGGAAAATCTGAATCAGGTAAATCATCATGAGATTTTGAAGTTTTTTTTCTATTTCGATTTGAATTAAATATCTTTTTGAGCATTTCTCTAAAAGTATTAAATTCGACATTATAGGTAACTCCAAGACCTTGAGTATATCCTATTCCATCACCAACATAATTGATATCATTCTCTCTATTAAATACATGAGCATTCAATGAGCCATCTTCATTAAGCTGTATTAAAACTTCAAGATTTCCTACAATAATAGATTCTGTCACACCTCCTACGGGTACATTTGCCTTTCCGTTAATCGTAATTCTATCACTAATTCTTGTGCTTAAAGTTACCCCCACTCGATCTGAGATTTCAGTTAATCTATTGCCTTGAGAATAGTCTAATCCTAATTGTAAGTTACTATCAGCATCTGCAAACAAACCATTAATAATCGAACTTGCTCCTTCTATTAAAGAGCCATATGCCGCATTTCCAGTAGATTCAGCTGTTACAAAGGAACCTGTTGCCATTAAAGCAAAAGCTTGGTTTTGTCGTGTATCTTTATCTTGTAATTTATAATCAATTTCACTTTTTAATACCGAACTTACAGTAGGGAAATCAATACTAAAATCGGGTTGAGGATTATCTAAATTACCATTTAGCAAAATGGAAACATTGGTATCCACTTTTCTATTTAATGAAGCACTCTCTATTAATACAGCTGGATTTGCCATAGTTTTATAGGTAGCCTTTAAATCCAAGACTGCATTCATAGGCTCTCCATCCCAACGAATAGTACCTCCTTTTTCGACATTAAATTTTTTATCTATAATACCGCCGTATTTAAAATTATATTGCCCTTCTTGCACAATAAAATCCCCAAACATTTCAAATTTCCCTAAAGTATTAATATTCATCTGCATGGATCCAACACCTTTTCCTTTCATTGCATGTCCTGTTTCTCTATTCAGAATAATTTCAATTTCTGCATCGGTGTCAATATCAAAATTAAAATCTAGCTCAATACCTTGATAACGATTCCCTTTAGTAATTTTTTCTTTTAATGATTTTTGGTATTCAGCAACTGTCATGAAATTTATGAATGAATTGTTACCCAAGTCCTCGTCATCATTTACTGGAATTTTTATCGATGTCCCTTTTTCAGACTCCCCTGAAACCTTAATGTTTAATGCATTTATTGCCCCTGTAATACTAGCCTTCCCTTTCATAAAAGCAGTTCCGTAATAATAGGCATCTTCTGAATCTTTAGTGTCTAATGCTAAAATATTATCCGAAATCAAATGCAAATCGAGTTCCCAATCGCCAAGGTTTTCATGACGAATAGTTCCATCAATAACCCCTTTTGTTTTGTATTTGGTATCGGTTACTTCAATTTTCCGAAGACTAAATTGATGCTCAGTTAAATCAACAATGGCATTTTTTTCGAAAGCATAATCTACATTCAAATACGGAACGCGCATTCCGGCATCATTAAGATAGAGTCTTCCATCCATTTCAGGTTCTGTTAATGAACCTCCTATTGTAGTTCTACCTGTAGCATTTCCTCTTACATCCGATAAAACACTTCCAAGCAACGATCCAAAAGGGGCTAAATTAAACTTATCGAATCCTGCAACCAAATCCAAGCTTGATTGTTGTCCCACAAAATTAATTTTTCCATCTAAGAAAAAGTGTTCTTGTCCTTCTTGTTTCAAACTAGACTTCACTTTAAACTGATTGAAATTTTCATTCCCCTCTATTTTAAAGTCTAAATCGCCTAGTAAAAACTGATTTATTTTCAAACTATCTATAGTTAAGTTTGAAATAGGTTCATATTTATTTCTATCTTGTTTGTAGGTAATATTTCCATTAATTTTTCCGCCAAATGATAAACTATCCAAAGCTGGTGTAACCTTATTTAAATCTACATCATCAAAGGATAATTTGAAATCTTTATAAGTAGAATCACGCATGGTTCCAAAGAAATCTATCTTTTGCTCGTTATGAGATAATGTTAACTTTTGAAAATCGAAATCTTTGAACTTTTTATCAAATACAATTTTATTATCTTCTGTTTCTTGCTCGTTAATAAACCAAAGGTACTCTTTGAACTTAATCTCCGATTTTTTAAATCCAACGATAGATTGCTTATTTTCATTTATGGTATGATATAAATTCAAATCATACGTATCTTCGCTCTTAGGTCCACCTTTAAACTCAGAACGCACAAATAATGTGTCATTTAAAGTTAGGTTAATCAAATTAAAATCTGCAATTTTATATTTATTATTCTTAATAGAATCAACCGTAATGTAAGCATTGTATAATGGATTCTTATTGTCAATCTCAATATTTACATTTTCAATAGTATTTTCATATGCAATGATATTTGGAGAAGTAAAATCAAAAACAAACTTTCCTTCATCACCACTTATTTTTCCTTTAGCTTTTGTGTTTTCAGAAATTTTAACTTCGGGTATAAAAACTTCTACAATTTTATCATAAATAGTTAAGTCAAAATTTAAAAATTGTCCTTTTTCTAATTTGTTTGGAGAATAATTGGCATACAAACTCCCCAATGCATTTTCGACCATTTTTTGCAATTGATTTACTTTGTATTTTCCTACTATTTGCCCTGTTATAATATCGGGAGAATTAATTTCAATAGTTCGAACTCGTTCCGTATCAAAAGAAGAGGTCACTTCAAAATCATCAAAAAAATAGGAATCTTTACTATTTTGATACGAAACATTATTAATTTTTAAAACACCTGCTAAATCATCAATTGAATTTCCATCAGCTTTAAAATTGATATTCCCTTTAAAGATTGAAATAGAATCTGTTTTGTAAAAATTTAAAATATGTAAATCGGCATAGTCAATTTGGGCTTTAAAATCGTAGTTTTTAGCTTTTAAACTTAAGTCGATAGTTCCATCGAAATCCATTTTTAAATTTGGATCATTACTATTGAAATAGCCTTTATAATAGGGCATTTTCATGCTTCCATCAACCGTAATGTTTTGATAATTATATCCGTTATAATAAAATTGATCAATTTTTCCTTTGATGGCTGTATTCAACAATTTTTGCGTGAATCCTTTACCATCAACATCTAAATCTAATGTAACTTTGCCAATATCGTTTTGACTTAAAAGTGTTCCTAAATCAAAAGCGTCTAACTTAATATTTCCTTGATATGAAGCATTATCAATATTATTGATATTTTGCATTGCTAAATTACCTTCTAAATAACCCAATTGCGATAACATCGAAACATCGGCGTTGATGTATTTTTGAGTTAATTCTACAGCACCAGCAATATTTACATTTCCTAATTTAGCCAAAACCGATGGTAAATTATTGCCTAAAATTCGAGGTAAAATTGATTTTAAATCTTCGTAATTAGAAGTAATTCGATCAAAGTTTCCTTTCATGTAAAACTCTTGATTTCCTTTTCCAAAAAGATTTCTAAAATTGGCAGTTCCAATTATTTCTGATTGATTCTTATCTACTAATTTTAAATTATAAGTCGTGAAATTATTCAATGTTCCAACCAAATGCGTATCAACATAAAAGACATTGTTTTTTCCAAATTCATTGTAAAAGTAATTCAAATCGTTTGAAGCAATAGTAGCTTTATCGAACTGAACATCAAAAACAACTTTGTTATTAAAATCTGAAAAATCTTTTCTGTTGTACTTTAACTCTACTTTACCTTTCATTTCAGATGAAGGCGTTTTCATTGCCAATTGATCTAACAAAATGTTTTTCTTGGTATACGTAAAATCAGCTGTAATATTTTCGACTAACAATCCGCGATGATCTTTGAAAGATAGCTTGTCAATAAATGTGTAAACATTAGGACCTTTGATAAAAAAATCTTCAATTTTACCATTTAATTGCGTAAAATCAAGCATTTTTGGTGTTTGAAGATTGTAATCGATGTATTGAAAACGGCTATTATAAACCGTCATCTTATTGGCTTTCATTCTAAATCTTCCCGAAGAAGGAGAACCATCATCAAAAGCTTCAATGAATTTATCTAAGTTGGTATAATCTTCGTTTTTGTAATTTACAATTCGAACATCCATTCCATGCAAAACCACATCTTTCAAATACGGATGACCCGGATCGTAAATTTTCTTGAAACTTAAAATAGACGTATTTAATTTTTTGATGTAAAACAACGTATCTTGATGATGATCTAAAACTAAAACGTCTCCAAGTTTTACACTTCCGAAAGGCGTAATGGCAACTTTTCCTATCGCTATATTAGTTCCGAAAGACTTATTCAAGCTATCAGTCGCATATTTTCCTAGAGCAGTTTGTACAAAAGGCAACGACAAAAGAATACCCAATAAGAGAAACAGCAATAAAATTGCAATTAAGGAACGAAATAGTATTTTTTTAAATTTTTTGATACGTTCTTTTGTTTTAAATTTGCTACCAATTTATTTAACTGGATGTATAATCCAACAAAAATAAGGAAATTTGTAAGATAATTACAATATCCCTATTCCAAATTTCATGCCTAAAATGTCAGAAAGAAAAATATATACTTTAGCCATCGAAAGTTCGTGCGATGACACGTCTGCAGCCGTACTATGTAACGACGTTGTTTTATCCAATATTGTGGCGCGACAAGCGATTCACGAAGAATATGGTGGCGTAGTTCCAGAATTAGCTTCGAGAGCGCACCAACAGAATATTGTTCCTGTTGTAGATGTTGCTATAAAAAAGGCTGGAATTACCAAAAATGACTTGAATTGTATCGCTTTTACACAAGGTCCAGGATTGATGGGTTCGCTTTTAGTAGGCGGTTCTTTTGCGAAATCGATGAGTATGGCTTTGGATATTCCGTTAGTGGCGGTAAATCACATGAAAGCGCATATTTTAGCGCATTTTATTGATGAAGAAGGTTTTGATAAACCTACTTTCCCTTTCTTAGCATTGACTATTTCTGGCGGACATACACAAATTGTGAAAGTAAATAGCTTTTTCGATATGGAAATTATTGGAGAAACTACTGATGATGCGGTGGGAGAAGCTTTTGATAAATCGGCTAAAATCTTAGGACTACCCTATCCTGGTGGTCCTTTGATTGATAAATTTGCAAAAGAAGGAAATCCGAAAGCGTTTCCGTTTACTAAACCAAAAGTTGACGGATTAAATTTTAGCTTCAGCGGTTTAAAAACCCAAATTTTATATTTCATCCAAAAAAATGTAGCGATAAATCCGAATTTTATAGAAGAAAACAAAGCTGATATTTGTGCTTCCATTCAATATACCATTATCAATATTTTAATGGATAAATTGAAATTAGCTGTTGCTGAAACTGGAATTAACCAAATTGCAATTGGTGGTGGTGTTTCTGCAAATTCAGGAATTAGAACTACATTAAAAGAAGCAGAAAAAAAATATGGTTGGAAATCCTACATTCCAAAATTTGAATACACAACCGATAATGCGGCAATGATTGGAATTGTAGGGTATTATAACTTTTTAGAAGAAAATTTCAGTCAAGCTGATGTCACTTCTAAAGCACGAATTGAATTTTAAATCTTATGCAACTATTCTATAATCCCGACATAAAACAAGGTGATATTACTTTCTTTTTCGATAAAGAAGAAAGCAAACATATAGTTAAAGTTTTACGTAAAAAAGAAAGCGATACAATATTTATTACTAATGGATTAGGTTTTTTATTTGAATCGAAAATTATTTTAGCTTCTGAGAAAAAATGCGAAGTTAAAATCACAAAAGAAACCTTTCAAGAACCTGATAATTTTTATACCCATATTGCTGTTGCTCCAACCAAAATGAACGACCGATTAGAATGGTTTTTAGAAAAAGCAACTGAAATTGGCATTCATGAAATCACGCCAATAATTTGCGATCATTCCGAACGAAAAGTTTATAAAATTGATCGAGCGGAAAAAATTATTCAAGCTGCCATGAAACAATCGCTTCATTATTATATTCCAAAAATAAATGAACCAATTTCATTCTCACAATTCGTAAAGTTAAATATCGATGGACAAAAATTCATCGCGCATTGTGAAGAAACGGATAAAAAATCGTTTAAAAACGAAGTCAACAAAGACAAGAAAGTTACAATTTTAATTGGACCAGAAGGTGATTTTACTACAAAAGAAATCAATTTGGCTATTGAAAATGGATTTATTCCTGTAACTTTGGGAAACACAAGATTGCGAACAGAAACGGCTGCTTTAGTAGCTTGTCATACAATTGCTTTGATAAATGAATAAAATCTTAGTCCTTATAATATTGGTTTGGAATTTGGGTTATGCCCAAGAAATCGCTGTTGTGAAATATTCAGGTGGTGGTGATTGGTATGCGAATCCGACTTCTTTACCTAATTTGGCTAAATTTTGCAATCAAAACATTAATACTAAAATCAACACTAAAATCGCAACAGTTGATGTTGGAAGTTCTGAAATATTCACCTATCCATTCGTGCATATAACAGGTCATGGAAATGTTGTTTTTAGTCCGAATGATGTTATAAATCTTCGCAACTATCTTACTTCAGGAGGATTTTTACATATTGATGATAATTACGGTATGGACGAATTCATCCGAAAAGAAATTAAAAAAATATTTCCTGATAATCCATTAACGGAAATTCCTTCTAATCACATTTTATTTCAAGAACCATTTAATTTCCCTAGTGGATTACCCAAAATTCACGAACATGACAATCAAAAACCACAAGCTTTTGGAATTTTTATCGAAGGTAGAATTGTGTTACTTTACACCTACGAAACCGACTTAGGCGATGGTTGGGAAGATGCTGAAGTACACAACAATCCACAAAGTGTTAGAGAAAAAGCACTAAAAATGGGTGCAAATATTTTAAATTACGCATTTAAAAACTAAAAAATGACAGCAAAAGAATTATCTCTAGGAATTGTAAGAGCAGTTGGAATAATTGCAGCTATTTCATTTCTGTTATTTTTCTTATATAAAATTACCACAGTAATTGTCTACTGCATTGTATCTGTTGTTTTTACACTTTTATTGTACCCATTTGTTTTATTTTTAAGAAGAAGACTCAAATTTAGAAACACAATAGCCGTTGTTACCACATTGATAATGGTAATTCTTTTAATTTGGGGAATCATTTTACTTTTTGTTCCGTTAATTATTTCACAAGGAGAAAATTTATCGCTTTTAGATATTAATTCTCTTGAAAATAATTACAACCAACTATTATCCGATGTTACACTTTATTTGAATTCTCACAATATAGATTTACAACAAATTGCTACAAAATCAAACTTAACTTCATTTTCAAATTTTGAATTCATTCCTAATTTTTTAAATAACATCGTAAGTACCATTGGAAATATCGGAATGGGGTTGGCATCGGTTTTATTCATTTCATTTTTC
>JACCDZ010500466.1_pt1 | contig 17678 bp, 20 predicted proteins | sample 7449551 | NCBI WGS metagenome assembly JACCDZ01 (sample SAMN15323452, study PRJNA562643) | freshwater metagenome | isolation source: river surface water | place: USA:Blue River Watershed | collected 2017-08-18
ACGGGCAGGAAGCCTGCTAGCCCGGATTATTCACGAATACCGTCGCGAGGCGTTCGAGACGGAAGCCCGCCGAGGCTGCTCGCACGTGAGGCCGACGCAGGCGTACTCGCAGTCCGTCGAGGAGGCCGAACGAGAACAGCCTCGCCGGGCGACAGGATCGGACGCCGGAGCAGGTATTCATGAATAGTCCGGGCTAGGTTCTCAATGGGAGCAACGATTTCAGTCGAGACTCGCGCAAGTACAGTCCCAACCAGACCAAGAGACCCAGCGCAATCTGAAACACCACCGGCTCACCGATTCGCAGATGGGTCACGATCGTACCGCCGACATAGCCGGTCAGGAGAATGGCGCCCATGACGGATGTGGCCGGAAAAACATAGACCAAGACACAGACCAATTCCAACACCCCAAGAGGGACGCGCAGAGACTCGGGAAGTCCCATCCGGGCAAAGCCTTCGATCACCTCCCGGCCACCGACCAACTTCATCGCTGCGCTCATCGCCAGCAGACAAGCAAGCAGACCGGAAATGACCCGCCCACCCCAGATCAGCTTCATACCCATGGTTGCGCCTCCTTGACCTACTTGCCGTCATCGGCCTTCATAGGCCCGTTGAACGCACTGCAGATCCGGCTTGGTCATGCTGAGGATCGCCGCCATGACCCGCTCCGACCTCGCGGCATCCTTATCCCGCAACCTCTCATCCCACTGCGGCACCACGATCTGCCACGAGAGGCCGTACTTATCTTTGAGCCACCCGCATTGTCCCTTTTCCCCGCCTCGGGACAGGGCCTCCCACATATGATCAATTTCTTCCTGCGTCTCGCACTTCACCATCAGCGAAACCGCTTCAGTAAATTGAAAGATGGGACCGCCGTTCAAGGCCAGAAACTCCTGCCCATCGATTTCGAATGCCACGGTCATCACCGAACCCTTCGGTCTTCCCGAGACCGTCGCACCGGCCTCTCCATAGTAGGTGATGGGACCGAGCTTCGCCTTTTTGAACGTCGCCACATAAAACTTCGCCGCCTCTTCGGCCTGATCGTCGAACCACAAACATGGCGCTATCTTTTGCATGACAGTTCACTCCTCGATAAGAGCCAACGGCTTATGGCGTATGGCCCATGACAGGAGAGCAAGATTCAGCCGTGCCTTCAGGCCTTCGCCGTTTGCCATAGGCTATTAGCCATATGCTCTCCATCCTGTTACCCGCCCGCCATCGCCCCGACGATCAATAACGGCTCGGTCCCGGATGCCACTGTGTCCGGGAGGGGGACATCAGCCGACTCGTGCGACAGATCCTGCTCGCAGGCAAAGAACCGGATGAACGGCCGCCGCTTGTGCGTGACATGGTCGCGAATGGTTCCCCGCAACATGGGGTACCGCGCCTCAAGCGCATCGAGCACCGCCCGCTGCGTTACCGGACTTGCCACATCCAGCGCCACTTCACCCGTCACACGCGCCAACGTCCGCAAATGTGCGGGCAATACGACACGAATCATGTATCCTCCATCGTTCGTTTCTCGCGGGGAAACGGGCCGTCAATCCTCTCTCAACTCTCAACCGTCGTGGCAGTCACAGGGCTGTTTAACAGCCGTACCTGGCTTCTCTCTCCATAACGCTGCTCAAAATGGTCGTCCAGCGAGACCGCAGGGAGCGAGGCGAATGAGGCGTACCCTCGGGGTACGTCGCAGTGAGGGTCGCGACTGAGAACGCCGCTGGCGGCCATTTTCAGCAGACGTTAGAGCGCTTGCACCTCTACGGATAAGACCCCCGGCAAATCCCGCACAATCGCCGTCCAACTGTCACCCCCGTCCCGGGACGCATAGACCTGCCCGCCGGTCGTCCCGAAATAGAGGCCGCAGGGCTCAAGCTGATCCACCGCCATCGCGTCGCGCAGAATGTTCACATAACAATCCTGCTGCGGCAGACCCTTCGTGAGTGCCTCCCATTCATGGCCGCCGGTCTTGCTGCGATACACCCGGAGTTTCCCCTCCGGCGGATAATGTTCTGAATCGCTCTTGATCGGCACCACATACACCGTATTCGGTTCATGGGCATGCACCGCGATCGGAAACCCGAAATCGCTCGGCAGGTTGCCGCTGACCTCGTGCCACGAGTCGCCGGCATCGTCGCTGCGAAGGACGTCCCAATGTTTCTGCATGAACAGCACGTTCGGACGCGACGGATGCATGGCAATGCGATGCACACAGTGGCCGACTTCGGCATCCGGATCCGGCAGCTCATATTGCGACTTGAGGCCGCGATTAATCGGTTTCCAGGTCTTGCCGCCATCATCGGTGCGGAATGCGCCCGCCGCAGAGATGGCGATGTACATGCGATCGGGCTGGCTCTGATCCAACAGAATAGTGTGCAGGCACATACCCCCGGCGCCGGGCTGCCAGAGATGGCCCTTCGCACTACGTAGCCCCGGCAGCTCATTCCAGGTTTTTCCCCCATCCGACGATTTGAAGATCGCGGCGTCCTCCGCGCCGGCATAGACCGTGTCCGGATCGGTCAGCGAGGGTTCTAGGTGCCAGATGCGTTTGAATTCCCACGGCTTCTGCGTGCCATCGTAATGCTGGTGGGTGGTCAACGGTTTGCCCGTTTCCGCCGACGCGTCATAGACGAACATGTTACTTGCGCCGTTGGGCATTCCGTCCGTCCCCATCAAATCTTCCGGTTTGGTACCCGGCGGGTTCCAGGTCTTGCCGCCATCGTCCGAACGTTGAATCACCTGCCCAAACCAGCTGCTGGTCTGCGAGGCATACAACCGATCCGGATCGGCAGGCGACGCTTTCAGATGGTACATTTCCCAGCCGCCGAAGTGGGGCCCCTGCACATCCCACTGTTTCCGCGTGCCATCCGATGTGAGAATGAACGCACCCTTCTTCGTCCCGACAAGTACCCGTACCTTGTTCATATCGTATTCCTCCCTTCCCCTTGTGAAAGCGTGAGTCATCCCCGCCCTCCGGCGTCCGGTCCTTTGGATCTCATATCCGCCGTGCCGACCGACACCCTCGGCGGATTCCATCGGCGATTATTGGGTCGTGACGTGAGGCAAGCAGCCGGTCCGACCTTCTTATGGAGAACGGAGCAGCTCACCCGGGCTTAGGCGATGGATGTCGGTCACGCAGTTCATGATATCCGTTGCATCCCCGGCGACGGTCAGCTCGGCGGGTGGATGGCTTCGTTCTCGGAGACAAAGGCCAAGACCTTCCGTTTCGCTCGACCAGCCTGAATTCACCCACTCACGATATGGCACGAAGGTGCATCGTCCTCGCCTTGCCGGCCGACGGCGCGCATTCCCCGAATTGATCCGCGACAGGGCCATTCGCTCGCCGTACCGCGCCACGAGTCGTTCGACATCGATGACCAGCACGACCTGAGGCCTGGATCCGCAGGCGAGCCGCTGCCGATTCAATCGATCCATGTCCAACCAGAAAAATACCTGAGAATTGATCAGCCCATACCATTCCGACGGCAGCATGCCGACAAGGCAGGCGGCCAACGCGCGCGCCGGCAACGGCTTCTGATCCCGCACCTGCACCCCATTCGGCAACACCAGATGTTGGAGGCGCTGGGACCGTTCGATCCGTTCCCGTTTGTTGCCCTGGACACCGGCCTGATCCAGTAAGGCTGTCGTGCTCAGAAGTCCGCTGCGCCGAATGGACGGCCAGTTGGCCGCTTCGGCGAGATGATAGACGCGCGCCGGAAGTGTTCTCAGCCCCATGCCCTTCCCCCATCTGCCCATCCAGCCGTGTTTCACGCCTCCACGAGAACCTTGAACCCGCCATAGACCATGCGCTTGTGATCAAACGGCATCGATTTCATATCCATCGAATCTGCGAGGCGCGGATCCTTCATGACCTTAGCATTGACGCGATCGCGCTGCGCGCGCGACGCGAACAGAATATACGCAAATACCACCGTCTCGCCTGGCTTGAGCTTGATTGGGCGCGTGAACGGTACCCCGAACTTCACATCGAGGTCATCACCGACGCATTCCTTGTAGTCCAGCGCGCCATGCTCTCGCCAAATCTTCGCCGCCTTCTTCGCCATACGGCGATAGGCATCGAGGTTTTTCTTCGGAACGGGCAGAACATATCCATCGACATATCGCATCGGACCCTCCGTTTCATTGTTTGACCAGCGAACACCAGCCCCACTCGATCGCCTCTTCGCCACTTTGCGCGGCGAATCCTTCAGTCAGTAGTCGAATGCGCCGGGCGGAAATCGAGAGCCTCTTACCTTCTCAACGGAATCAACGATGCGAGCCGAGATTCGCATCGGCAGAGGCCATCGACTAAACTACCCGCATGACGCACCATTCGTGAGAAGACTCCCGCCGTTCTATTCCGCTCGATTACATCTCTCAATCGAATAAGAACCCTCACACCGACATGGACGGAATACTCATTCCGGCAGGCCGGCGACTTCGATCACTGGCCGAACTTCGACGGTTCCGATGCTCGCCCCCGGAACCCGTCCTGCAATCGCAACGGCTTCATCGCGATCTTTCGCCTCGATCAGAAAATAGCCCGCCATCTGCTCCCGCGTTTCGATGAAGGGGCCATCGGTGACAATGGGCTTGCCTTCTCGAACCCGAACGATCGCCGCCGTGGCAGCCGGGTGAACCGGAGAGGCATGCACGTACTCCCCCTTCGCATCCAATTGGTGGCAGAGCCCGATCGACTCCGTCAGTAGGCCCTTCTTTGTTTCGTCGCTCATCTTCTCGAATGCCGTTTCGTCGTGATGAACCAGCAGGATAAATTTCATGCAGCGCCTCCACCAAGGCTCGTCGATCCGTTACCTCTGTCGACCGAACAGTCAGGCACAACCGCCCTCTTTAATCGGCCGCACTTCGATACTGCCGTACTGAGCGGCGGGAAACTTCGACGCGATCCGTACGGCGTCGTTGAGGTCCCGGACATCGATCAACAGATACCCGCCCAACTGTTCCTTCGTTTCGGCGAAGGGCCCGTCGGTCGTCGAGACTTTCCCGGCCCGCACCCGCACCGTCGTGGCCGTCTCGACGGGGTGCAGCGGCGAAGCCCCGAGAAGTTGACCGTTTTTCTGCAGTTCGTCGCAATAGGCCATGGACTCATCGGACAATGAGACGCGCTCAGACTGCGGCATTGCGTGGAGCGTCTTCTCTTCAACATAGACCAGGCAGAGATATTTCATGATCACTCCCTTCTTCATGCCTCCTGCGGCAGTCTCACTTAGCGCGCTCGTTCATCTCCCATAGGGCAAAGGTATTGCCCTCCGTGTCCTGACAGATGGCGAAATACCCCATGCCGGGCACCGCCGTTTTGGCCTTGCAGATCGCCCCTCCGAGTTTCTCGACCTTTTTCATCGCCATCGTCACCGACGGCACGCCCACATAGTTGGTGATGGATTGCTCCGGATACATACGTGGCATCAAACCGCCGTCGGGCGTCGCATCTTTTCCGCCGGTATCAATGTGCCAGTAGTCGGAAATGGCCGCCGGAATCTTCGCGAAGTTCCACCCGAACAACGAGCCATAAAATTTCTTCGCCCGGTCGAGATCGTCGGCGGGCACCTCAAACCAGACGATACTAGCCGTCGCCTGTGGCTTCTTCACCGCCCGCTTCTTGGTCCTTGTCGCCATCATGTCCTCCTTATGGTCACCATCCCGTCACACAAGATAGTCGTCGGAATCGGGCAAAATCGACATGGCAGAGCGAGCCGGTGAATTACTTGTGATATCAAACTGTTGGCGAATTGGCAGTCCGATGATCTCTACCCACGATCATAAACAGAGCCCCTTGCAACCAGCCGCACTGAAGTGCAGCATGAGCACACACGGATCGAACGAAGAAGGGAACGGCATGAACGTCACCGACATCGCATTTACCTGTTATCCCGTCACAGACCTTCAGCGGGCGCGCCGGTTCTATGAGGGCGTGCTGGGGCTCAAAGAATCGCGGTTTTTCGGAGAGGGAGACAAGGGGTTCGTCGAATACGATATCGGGTCGAACACGCTCGGGATCGGGAACGGCGCACCGGATTGGAAACCGTCCCCGGGCGGCGGATCGGTCGGTCTCGAAGTGAAGGATTTCGCTGCCGCCATCGCGCGGCTCAAAGAAAACGGATGCCCATTCCGACTTGAACCGTTGGAGACGCCCGTTTGCCACATGGCGATCGTCTCCGATCCAGATGGGAATTCCATCATTATCCATCGACGAAAATCCTGATGAACGGGACGGCAACCGGTGGCGATCGGAACGTTTCTGCAAACCCGGGTCCTATGCCAGGGCTGAGATTACAACCCCTCGCGGTGAGGAAGCTGCCTGCATGAACTTGAACTTGAATGGTCTGACCGCTCTCGTGACCGCTTCAACCGGAGGCATCGGGCTTGAAATCGCCCGTTCCCTGGCCATCGAGGGGGCGCGAGTCATCGTCAACGGCCGCACGCAATCCAACGTCGAGAAAGCATTGACAGAACTCCGCCGGGACTTGTCCAGCGCTGACCTGGTCGGCCTGGCGGCTGATAACGGCACCGCCGGGGGATGCGCCACAACCCTCTCGACTTGGCCACAGGTCGATATCCTGGTGAACAATCTGGGCATCTACGAAGCAATCGGGTTTTTTGATGAAACGGATGGAGCCTGGCAGAAGATGTTCGAGATCAACATCATGAGCGGCGTGCGCCTGGCTCGACAGTATCTCAAGGGGATGCTGGAACGCGGCCATGGGAGGATTGTATTCATTTCGAGCGAATCGGGGATTTCCCCCGCGCCGGAGATGGCTCACTACAGCGCCACCAAGACGATGCAATTGGGAATCGCCCGCTCTCTTGCTGAGCTCACCAGAGGCACGAAGGTCACGGTGAATTCAGTCCTGCCCGGCCCCACGCGCACGGATGGCGTTGAAAAATTCATCCAGGATGTCTTTCCTGGCCTTACTCAGGCGGAGGCTGAATGTCGATTCATTGCGGAGAACCGTCCGACGTCACTCATCGGTCGCCTCATCGACCCACGGGAAATCGGAGACATCGTCGCCTTCGTGTGCAGTGCGCGTGCTTCGGTCATCAACGGATCCTGCATCCGCGCCGAAGGCGGTCTTGTGCGCACCATATGCTGAGGTTATAGACAAGCCAGCGACCTGTACCCTATCTCGTCCCCACTGCCACAGAGGCTTTAACGAAAGGTGGTCAACATGAAGGGGTATGTCACGGACATCGAAGAGGCGACCCTGAAGAATTCACTCTACCGGCAAGTCCTGTTCACGGCCAAGAATAGTCAGTTAGTGCTGATGAGCTTGAAACCGGGAGAGGAGATCGGCGAAGAAGTCCATGAACTCGATCAATTCCTCCGGTTTGAAGCAGGGGACGGAACAGTCATACTGGATGGGCAGGACCACGCCGTGCGCGACGGGTTCGCCGTCGTCATCCCGTCCGGAACCAGACATAATGTCATCAATACGTCAGAAAGCGCCGACCTCAAGCTGTATAGTCTTTATAGTCCACCGGAGCACAAGGTCGGCACCGTCCACCGAACCAAGCAGGAAGCGGATGCCGATGCCGACCACCATTTTGACGGTCGGACATCCATAGACAGCAAATAAGCCCATCCGGCTGGCGAAGCCTGGGTCAACCTGTCCGATGACTTCGCCACGTTATCGACTTTCGGTCTGGACCTTCGCGGCCATCGACGCGACGCGCGCGACATCAGAACTCATGGCTACGTCGGGTGACGTCAACGTCTCGATTGCGAACCAATCCGCCTCCAAGGCATCGTCGGCCGCCTGTGGCACACTCGACATCCACTGGCATAACACGGCAATTCACACGTCGTGCGAGGAAGCGCCTTGCTCAGTCGGCCAACTCACTCAAGCGTCCCTTCAGAAATCTCCGTTCCGGTTCCTGCTGCGTGAGACTCAAAGCCTTCTCGTACGAGGCGCAGGCTTCTGCGGTTCGCCCCAGTCGCCGGCAGAGGTCGGCGCGGGCTGCATGCGCCAGGTGATAGTTCACGAGTTCACCGCGGGAGAGAATCGCATCGACCAAGACCAGCCCCACCTCCGGGCCGTCGCGCATCGCCACAGCCACCGCCCGGTTCAGCTCGACCACGGCTGACGACTCAGCCTGTACCAGCAAATCGTAGAGACCGACGATCTGTGCCCAGTCGGTCGATGCGGCATCGGGGGCCTCGGCATGCACGGCCGCAATCGCGGCCTGAATGGTATAGGGACCGACCTGACGCGATGCGAGCGCCCGCTCTACCAAGGCCGTTCCTTCGACAATCTGCGCCCGGCTCCACAACGAGCGGTCCTGCTGCTCCAGGAGAACCAGATCGCCGGTCGGCGAGGTGCGCGCCCCGCGACGCGAGTCGTGCAGCAACATCACCGCCAGGAGGCCCAGGGCTTCGGGCTCCGGCAGTAACCCGATCAACAGGCGCCCCAGGCGAATCGCCTCCCCGGACAGATCGTGCCGCGTGAGTGAGTCCCCCGACGAAGCGCTGTAGCCCTCATTAAAGACGAGGTACACGACCCGCAACACCGCATCCAGCCGGTCAGGCAAATCGGTCGCCGACGGCACCTCGTAGGGAATGCGGGCGTCACGGATCTTGCCTTTGGCCCGCACGATGCGTTGCGCGATGGTGGCAGGCTTGCTGAGAAATGCGCGCGCGATCTCATCGGTCGTGAGGCCGCAGACTTCGCGCAACGTCATCGCAACCTGCGTCTCGGGCGATAAGGCCGGATGGCAGCAGGTGAAGATCAGTCGCAGCCGGTCGTCCTCGACCGCCTCGTCGTTCCAGCCTTCGGGATCGCTCGTGCTGAGGTCCAGGTGTCTCGCGAGTTCCGTCAGGGATGCGTCGAAGCGGGCGCGCCGTCGCATCCCGTCGATGGCCTTGAAGCGGCCGGTCGAGACGAGCCAAGCCCTTGGATTGGCCGGCACCCCCTCCCGTGCCCACTGCTCCACAGCAACGGCAAAGGCATCGTGCAGGGCCTCTTCCGCCGTATCGAAGTCCCCGAGCAGACGAATCAAGGTGGCGAGCACCTGGCGGGAGTCCGATCGATACACCGACTCCACCAACTCGCGCACCTGCCTGGATTGCTCCTCACTCACGGTCCGGGTGCCTCTCAGCCAAGCAAACTTAAACAGTCTTTCGCGTCCACTCGCTCATCTTCACGTCCGGCCCAACTGCACCTTGGCAGACGGACTCATCATCTCCGGCTTCCAGGCGGGCTCCCACACGAGATCCACTTCCACTGAACGCGCCTCCGGCAACTCACGCAGAATCGCCGCATGCACCATCTCCATCAACAGCTCTTCCATCGGGCAGGCGGGCGTCGTCATCGTCATGGCCACATGAACCTGACCGTCCCGCACCTCGCTGCCGTATACCAATCCGAGATCCACGATGTTGATACCTAACTCGGGATCAACCACCTGCCGCAGGGCCTCGAGCACTCGTGGATCGGACGCTGCACCGTGATGCTCCGTCGTCATTCAACTGGTCCTTTCACCGGCGAAGCCGCCGTCTGCAGTTCGCACACATCACGCCCCCCGGCCTTGCGCTGTCCCTGCTCGCTCCGGGGGACTCTGTAGCGCCGACACTGTGTTGACGAGAAACAGGAGCAGCGTCACAGCATTGAGCAGGCCGCCGACCTGACGACCGGCGCTCCACCCTGCCGCATCACCGATGAGACGCACGGCCAGAGTGACTTGCAACAGGACCACATGCGCATAGAACAGCGGCCGATAGGTCATCCGTGCGCCGAGTACTGCCGGGAAAATAATCGGCGCATGGGCGAAGATCATCGCGAAGACAAACCCGAGAAAAAAGGCATGCAGCGTGGCGTCGTACTGCGGACCTACGGGAACACCGCCGAACCACATGGCAGACAACCCGCTGATGCCGAGCCAGACATACCCGGTGAGCAGACAGATCGCAATAAACCGCGTCAGCCCTGCTTGCTTGACGGTTCGCCTGGCAATGTCATGCCGCCCCAACCACAGGGCTAGACCGGCCAGCCCCAACCCGAACAGACGAACGCCCCCGTCAAACGACCAGCCCAGCAGCAACAGCCCCGTGAGCAGAATGCCGAGCAACAGCAGAAGCGTCGCCTGCGCGGCTCCGGTCACTTGCTGCAGCCGGGCCAGTTCCAGGCGCTCACCGGCGATGGTCACCACGAGAAACGCCGCCCACCAGAACACGACCAGAAAGACGGGCCACCCGAGACACCAGAGCAGATTGCCCAACGCCCAGACTAGCGATCCGCCCCCCATGGTGAACGTGTACAGCGCCGGGTGTCGGCGAATGATCGCCGCAAAAATCGCAACCAGCCCGAGGCTGCCGGCAAGCATCAACCATTGCGCCGCAAGAAGCGGGGCCCCGACGATCAAGCTCACACCGCCGAGTCCGGTCAGCAGCGGCGTGGCATAGGCCCAGGGCCGGCCCAGAGCCACCGCACGCTCCAAGCTGATCAGCGTACCCAGAAAGCCGGACACCATGAGCGGCCCATGCAAGGAGGAAAATCCAGGTCGCGGAAGCGGCACATCCCACCCGAGCCGCGCAAGCCCCGCCCAGAGTCCGGTGAGCAACGCGAGCATCCCCAAAGCCAGGAGCGGAAGACGTTGAGGATGTCGGACAACCATAGACGCGTACACTTTCCGTCAGGGTTCCCCGGCCGGAGTCACCGGCACATCTCTACCCATGTCCGCCTCCATGCGATAACCGGCCCGCTCCAATGTGCGGCGTAGCGTGGTCATCACCGCAGGGCTGTCGGAATGGGGCATCACGGCAACCGGCGGAGCGGCGCGCAGATCCTTCAGCAGTGACTCGGCTTCAAAGCCTGCCAGCTGATCGCAGAGATCGTAGACACCGCCCGGTCCCTCTTCCAACACATTGTGGTCCGTGAGCAGGCGCCGGATGGTCGCCAGGATCGCTGGGGTGGGAGTAGGCATGAGCAACGTGGCCAGCGCGCCGTGATCGAGACGTAGCTTGGCAGCGATCGGAAGCGGTGTGCCGCCTCGCCACCGTTGGACGGCAGGGAACAGAATCTTCTCCTCCAAGCCGATGTGCCGGAGCAGTCCGGCACGAAATTGATCGTAGACCTCGCGATTGACCTGGGCCGGTTGGGCCGCCGCCGACTGCAACAATGCGTCGAGCCGTCGATGGTCTTCGGCGAGGAATTGCGCGAGAGGGCCTGCCTGACTGTCCTCCTGGCTCATGCCCCGGCTCCCGTCATATCGCCCTCTTTCCCCCGGATCCGTGGGTCAGCCGCGCCCCGCCTTTCCGGGTTCTGCCGGAGCTTGGCCCGGCTGTTGCTGGGCCGTATCGAGCGGCGACCATCCGCCCCCCAGCGCTTTATACAATTGCACGACCGACACCAGCTGTAACCGGTGGGTGCTGGTTAACGCCAGTTCCGCCTCGAACAGATTGCGTTGCGCCACGAGGACGTCGAGATAGTTCGCGAGTCCTCCTTTATACCGCAGATTGGCCAGACGCAGAGCCGAACGCAACGCGTCCACCTGCTCAACCTGCGCATTCCGCTGCTCCCGCACCGTTCGCACGGCAACCAGCGAATCCTCCACTTCACGAAACGCCACCAGCAACGCCTGCTCATACCGTGCCAGCGCTTCACGGCTCTGCGCTTCAGCCGCGTCCTGCTGAAAACCGAGGATCTGAGCATTCAGCAAGGGACCGGCAAGCCCGGGACCTGCGGTACCGAACGCCGTCTCATTCGCCACCAAGCGGGACAACTGCGGGCTGGCGACACCGAGAATTCCCGTGATGCTGAGTTTCGGAAACCGGTCCGCCTTCGCCACACCGATTCGCGCCGTGGCCGCCGCCAATTCCTGTTCTGCCTGCACGAGATCCGGGCGGCGCTGCAGCAATTCCGAAGGAAGGCCGGCCGGCACCTCCGGCGGCATCACCTGGTCGGTGAGGGAACGTCCTCTCGGAATCTGACCCGGCACACGCCCCAGCAACACACTGAGCTGGTTTTCTTTCTGCACCATTTGCCGGCTCAACTCTGCCGCCCGTGCTGCGGCGTTGGCGCGTTCCGCCGCGAACTGGTCCGCATCGATTTTGGAGATCATGCCCTCCCGCAGCCGGGCCTCGGCAATCCTGACCGATTCGTCCCAGGATTTCAGCGTTCGCTGCGCGACGGCCAACTGCATGTCGAACTGCAGCATGTCGAAGTAGGCCTCCGCCACGCCGCTCACCAGTTGCAAGACAACCGCGCGGCGAGCCTCCTCCCGCGACAGGAGATCTCCCCGCGCCGCTTCGTTCGATCGACGAATCCGTCCCCAGATATCGATCTCCCAGGAGAGATTCCCCTGGAGATAGTAGTTGAACGGATTGGGAAAGCCCGGAAACAGAAAGTTTGCCTTGCGGCCGAACAAGGGCGCGTTGGACGTGAGATCGGCCTTCGGCGCGAAATCCATTTTTGCGATCAACATGCGGGCCTGAAAATCTTCGACCGACGCAACCGCCCGTTTCAGATCTTTATTCTCAGCCAGCGCCACTCGAATAAGACGCCGCAGTTCTTCATCCTGCAACAGATCCCACCAGGGCAGGTTGGCAAACGACTCGGTTTCCTGCTGGGTCGCCGCCATGCGGAACCGGTCCGGCACAGCAAGGTCGGGACGGGAGTAGTCCGGCCCGATGGCACAGGCGCCTAGGAGAACAGAGCTTAGGAAGAGAGCTACAATGCGCATGCGATGACCGTCCTATGTCGTCTCACAGCGGACGGATGAGGCAGCCTGGCCGCCTCCCGCCCCGGTGATTTCTTGCACGATATGTCTGGTGCAGCACCCGTTCGCAACCAGGACAGCACCCTCCCGCCACATGCTGGTCAGCAGAGCCCTGCCCTCCTCGGCAATGAACGTGATTCCTGTCAGTTCCACCACGGGGGCAAACGTGCCGGCTTGTTTGACCTGCTGCCACACCCGTTCGAGTTCAGTCACCCAGGGTCCGCTCAGACTCCCTTCCAAGGTCAGACGCGCGGAATCGGAAGTCTGCTCGGACGTAATCTTCAGCATCGTGCATGTCCTCCTGTTGCGCTCAACGAGCCGGGATCAGTTCATCCCTTTGCCGCCGCCAACTGCAACTCACCCTCTTCGGCCGCGTCCAATTCCACCGCCGGCTGATGTCGGGCCGCGATCAGCGAGTAAAACACCGGCACGACGAACAGCGTGAAGAGTGTTCCGACCGTCATCCCCGTGACCAACACCATGCCGATGCTGTTACGGGCCGCGGCGCCGGGTCCCGAAACGAGCACCAGCGGGAGGTGCCCGAATACCGTGGCGGCCGAGGTCATCAGGACCGGGCGCAATCGCGTCAGGGATGCTTCGCGCAGGGCGGCCGTCTTCGACAGCCCTCGTTCCTGCAGAGTATTCGCGAACTCCACGATCAAAATGCCGTTCTTCGCAATCAGCCCCACCAGTGTAATCAACCCGACCTGCGAATAGATGTTGATCGTCGTCAGGTCGAGGAAACTGAACACCAGCGCACCTGAGATCGCCAGCGGCACCGAGCCCAGCAGGACGATCAGCGGGTCCCGAAAACTTTTGAACTGAGCCGCGAGCACGAGGTAAATCAGCACCACCGCAAAGCCCAGTGTCACCGTCAAGGCCGAACCTTCGTGGCGGATCTGGCGCGATTCTCCCGCAAAATCGAGCGCCACCCGTGGACCGACGGCCGAGGCCGCCGCAGTTTCCAGAACGCGCAGCCCTTCCTCCTTCGTCACCCCGGGCTTCACCCCGCCGAAGATCCGCACCGCATTACGTTGTTGGAAACGGTTCAGCGTCCGCGGCGCAGTACTCGTCTCAATATGCGTAAACGTCGAGACCGGCACCAGCTGGCCGCTTGGTGTCTTGATCTTGAGATCGAGCAGCGGATCCAACGTCGCGCGATCCTTGTCGCCGATTTGAGGAATGACCTTGTAACTGCGGTCGTAAAAATTGAACCGATTCACATAGGCCCCGCCGAGCAGCGTCCCCAGTTCCTGACCGACCCCGGCCAGATCGAAGCCCAGGTCGGCGAGTCGCTCGCGATCGAGCACGACCCGCGCTTCAGGCAAATCAATCTTCAGGTCGGTGTCGACATACAGGAACTTGCCGCTCTGCCAACCGGCACCCAGGACCGCGGCGGTCATCTCCAACAGTTGCTCGGCAGGCACTTCACTCGCCAGGATCAGTTCCACATCATATTGCCCGGGCGTCGGCAATGGCGGATCAAGGCGCGGGAACACCCGCAGACCGGGGATCTGCGACACGGCTCCGAAGACTTCGCCGTACATCAGCTCGGTCGAGCGCGTCCGCTCCCGCCAGTCCTTGGCCACCAGGCCGCCGAAGCCGCCCCATGACGAGGTCAACGACCACATGAAGCGGGCTTCCGGAAACGCCCGGATCGCTTCGACAACCTTCAAGGAATCACTGTTCGTAGCAGCCACCGTCGAGTCCGGCGACGCCTCCAGAAAGAGACTGATATGACTCTGGTCCTCCACAGGCGCCAATTCCTGCCGTGAAAAGAGATACAGCGGAACGGCCGCAACCATGATCAGCAACGAGGCCACGACAATCGCCCAGCGCATCTCCAACGCGCCGTCGAGCAACCGCCCGTAGACCGCCCGCGTGGCATCGAATCCACGGTTGACCAGACGGGTCAACGTGCCCTCCTTGCCCTCCGGGTGGACAAACCGCGAGCTCATGACCGGCGAGAGCGTGATCGCCACGACGCCGGACAGCACGACTGCGGCGGCCAGGGTGATGGCAAACTCCAGAAACAGCGAGCCGGTCAGACCTCCCTGAAAACCGATCGGAGCATAAACTGCGGCCAGGGTAATGGTCATGGCGATGATGGGCCCGACCAATTCGCGCGAGCCGATCAACGCCGCTTGAATCCGCGACTTTCCTTCGCGCACATGCCGTTCGACGTTCTCCACGACAACGATCGCATCGTCCACCACCAATCCCACCGACAACACGATCGCCAGAATCGTCAACAGATTCAGGCTGAAGCCAAACGCATACATGAAGATGGCGGCCCCGATCAGCGACACCGGCATGGCGACCAGCGGGACCAGTGCGGTCCTGATCGATCCCATGAACAGGAAAACCACCGTGGCCACGATCAGAATCGTTTCGCCCAGCGTCTTGGTAATCTCCGTCAAGGCGCTTTCCATGAACATGGTGCCGTCCCAGACCAACTGCATGTCGATATCTTTCGGCAGGGTCGGCCGGATACGATCCATTTCTTCCCGCAACCGATGGGCCACCTCGATCTCATTCGAGCCGACCAGGGGCCAGACTCCAAGGTACACCCCCTCCAAACGGTTGTACTTCGCCACCATCTCCGCTTCTTCAGCGCCGTTTTCCACTCGCGCCACATCCCGGAGCCGCACGATGGCGCCGCCACGGTCCGCCACGATGAGTTCCTGAAACTCGTTCACGGAACGCAGGTCCGTATTGGCGAGCAGATTGACCTGCACGAGGTTGCCCTTGGTCCGGCCGACGGCGGCCAGGTAATTGTTGCGCCGCAACGCGGCCTGCACATCGCCGGGAGAGAGGTTGTAGGCCGCGAGACGATCGGGATCGATCCACACGCGCATGGCGATCTGCCGTCCACCTTCAATGGTGACCCGCTGCACCCCGGTCAACGTGGCAAGCTGAGGCTGCAAGGTTCGCAGCAGCCAATCCGTCAGCGCCGGCACGGTCCGCTCCGGAGACGTGAAACTGAGATAGAACGACGCATAGGGGCGATCGGCACGCTGTACTTCCACCGCCGGAGGTTCCGCTTCAGCCGGCAGCTCCGACCGGACCTGTTGCAACCGCGCCGTCACTTCAGCGAGTGCCGCCGTGCTGTTGTGGTTCAATTTCAAATGCACCGTCACGGTGCTGACGCCGGCGCGACTGGTGGATTCGAGATAATCTACCCCGCTGATCGCCGACACGACTCGCTCGATCGGCGTGGTGAGGAATCCCCGCACCGTCTCTGCCGCGGCTCCGTAATAGACCGTCGTGATGATGATCGAGGAACTCTCGATCTTCGGATACTGTTGCACCGGCAGCGTCGTCAGCGCCCGCCAACCCACGAGGACGATCACCAGGTTCACGACCACGGCCAGTACGGGGTGCTTGATGAAGATGTCGGTAAATGAACGCATGAGCCTGCTCCCCTGGCTTACTGTTGGCTGAGAAGGTGATCCGGTTCGGGCGTACGCGCCGGCTCACCGGCGGCGACCACGAGCACACCATCGCGCAACTTGAACGCCCCCGACGCGGCCACCCGCTCGCCGGCGTTCAGACCGCTATAGATGACGATGTCGTCGCCGAGCATCGCCCCGCTCTCGACCTGACGCACATGCGCGCGCTGCTTATTCTCGCGGTCCGGCTCAATGACAAACACCTGATCGCCACCCGGCCCCTTTTTCAACGCATTCACCGGAACCGCGACAGCCTTGCGCGCCAACCCCACCGGCACCCTGATCCGCACGGCGGCGCCGGGAGCGGGCACGGCGGCGGCATGCTCGATCCTGGCGCGAACCATGGTATTGCGCGTGGCGGGGTCGATGCGGGCATCGATCGCCACAATCCTGGCGGCCACCGGAGAGGAGTCACCGGTGAAGACCTCGACGGTCGCCCCTTGCCGCAATCCGAGCGCGACATGCTGCGGAACCGCAAAGTCCACATGGACCGCCTCATCGAGGCCCTGCAGCGTCGTCAGTTGTGTGCCTTCGTTGAGATACTGCCCGGAGTGCACGTCGGCCAGTCCCACACGGGCGCGGAACGGAGCACGGATCGTCTTGCGGGCGATCAGGGCCTTCGTGCGCGCCATCTGGGCATGCGCCACATCGAGGTCTGCGCGGGCCCGATCGACTTCCTCCTGAGCCGCGGCTTGGTCTTGCGTCAATGCCCGCCGACGATCCAGCACGGTCTTCGCCAGGACCGCCTGAGCCTGTTGGGCCCGCAAGTCCGCTTCTTCCACCGACACATCGAGCGCCACGAGCACGGCCCCGGCCTCGACCGTCTGGCCGGGCACAAACTTGACCTGGCTGACGGTACCGGCCAGTTCGTTCCGCAGCGTGATCGAGCGCAGCGCCAACACGGTGCCGATCGAAGTGGCCGTCTGATGATGTTCGACATCCCTGGCGACGGAAACCGACACCGATTCCATCGGTTCCGGCTGGTTCGCCGAGGCCGCCGCATTCGCCTGGATGCTGCCGTACTTCCACGCAGCCAAGCCCACACCGGCCGACGCCACGGTCAGGAGCAGCAACGAAGACCCGATCCAACTTCGACGATTCATGACAGTGGCCCTCCCGACAGGTTGCAGATGGACCTGAGACTCTCCCCGCTCCATCACAGAACTCTTTCATCCGTAATGAGCAACGACCGTTCCCACCAGGCCGTTCAACACATTCGAAGCTAAGTGCCCATTCGAATGAAGAAAATACGCTCTCGTGCGCCCGTGTTTCGTTCATGGTTAAGGTGGATGACGAAATCTGCCTGCCTGCCATTCGGCATCTGCCGAAATAACGGCAGCGTCCAACCGACTCACAAACTTGCAGACTGAGGAGTCGTCTAATGTCAGCGTACCTGCTCCGATTCACTCTCACTCCTCGTGCGAAATGCCTCGATGGGCAGAATGTTGTATCGACGCCGTAGCTCCTCAACCTGTTCACCCAGAGCCGGCCAATAATC
>JACCDZ011116348.1_pt1 | contig 17672 bp, 16 predicted proteins | sample 7449551 | NCBI WGS metagenome assembly JACCDZ01 (sample SAMN15323452, study PRJNA562643) | freshwater metagenome | isolation source: river surface water | place: USA:Blue River Watershed | collected 2017-08-18
GCGGTAGCGTACCTGAATAGGGCTAGATGCCAGCCGAATTGATGGTAAGACATCGTTCATTCGCATGTAGAGGGATTTGATAGTGCAGCACGCAAAAAACCAAAAATCCCCTCTGCGATACATCGCCGTTTTCCGATGTACTGACCGATGCTTTAAGCATCGCCGTGAGTACAGCAAAGTAATCACAAACAACTGAAATCCTAAAACTGTAAATCTCCACTGTCGAATTTTGACGAATGGCTTTTAGCCTTTAAAAATAAACGCCAACAAGGAATAGCATGACCGAGCAAGTACAACAGCAGATCAACACTGCAAATCCTGACGAAATTCGTTTAAAAGAACTGGTCTCGGCAATTTGGGCCGGCAAGTGGAGCATCATCGCAACAACTATCTTATTCTCAGTCGTCGCGATTTTTTACGCACTAAGTCTACCAAACGTTTATAAAAGTGAAGTTACCCTAGCACCTGCTGGTGAAAGCGGCGGTCTCAACATCCCTGGCCAACTTGGCGGTTTAGCTGCGCTTGCCGGTGTGAACCTCGGCGGCAAAGGTGGAGACAAAACAGCGTTAGCACTTGAAATTCTGAAATCAAGAGAGTTCTTAGGCCGCTTCATCGAAGAAAACGACTTGTATGTGCCAATTATGGCAGCTAAAGGTTGGGATCGTGCGAGTGATAAATTACTGATAGATCCTGATATTTATAACGAAGAAGCGAAGCAATGGGTTAGGGTTGTGGAAGAGCCGTTTAAGCCTAAGCCTAGTGTTTTGGAAACGATTGAGGAATTTGAAAAAAAATATACAGTCAGTCAAGATAAAATAAATAGTATGGTTACGTTGAGTGTAGAGCATGTCTCGCCACTCTTAGCGAAAAAGTTAGCTGACAAATTGGTAACAGCAATCAATGCTGACATGCGAAGACGCGATCTAAATGAAGCAGAAAAAAGTATTGAATATTTAAGAACAAAAATAGAAGAAACGAATCTATCAGATGTTAAAGCAATGTTGTTTTCTTTGGTAGAAGAGCAGACTAAAACTGTAATGTTAGCAAATGTTAGAGAGGAATATGTTTTAAAAACTGTTGACTCAGCAGTTGTGATGGAAAAGAAATCAAAGCCTTTAAGAGCAGTCATATGCATTTTGGCATTTTTGTTCGGCTTATTGTCTAGTTCTATGATTGTTTTAGTTCGTCATTTTAATATTAAATAATTTGATTGGAAAAATAATGAAAACTCTGAATGAAACAAATTTGGCTATCATTGGTCTTGGTTATGTCGGTCTCCCTTTAGCGGTCGAATTTGGAAAATTATATTCAACAATAGGATTTGATATCAATAAAGGTCGGATTGAAGAACTTACGAATCTTCAAGATCATACTTTGGAAGTAAGCAGCGAAGAATTATCCTTAGCGAGTAAATTGACGTATAGCTGCGATGTTAACGATTTACGCAACGCAAATGTATTTATTGTAACGGTGCCAACACCAATAGACGAGCATCGCCAACCCGACCTTACGCCATTGATTAAAGCGTCCGAAACATTAGGGAAGGTTATTAAACGTGGTGATGTGGTCATATACGAGTCAACAGTATATCCAGGAGCTACGGAAGAAGATTGTATTCCTGTGATTGAGCGTGTTTCAGGGCTCAAATATAATGTTGATTTCTTTGCTGGCTACAGCCCAGAGCGCATAAATCCAGGTGATAAAGAGCATCGAGTCACAACCATTAAAAAAGTAACATCTGGTTCTACACTCGAAATTGCAAATTTTGTTGATAGTTTATACGGCAGCATCATTACTGCGGGGACATACAAAGCGAGCTCTATCCGTGTAGCCGAAGCCGCCAAGGTAATAGAAAACACTCAGCGCGACCTAAATATTGCACTAATTAATGAGCTAGCTGTGATTTTTAATAAACTTGGTATTGATACTGAAGAAGTATTGTTAGCAGCAGGTACCAAGTGGAATTTCCTGCCATTTAGGCCAGGTCTGGTTGGCGGCCATTGCATTGGTGTTGATCCGTACTATTTAACACAAAAAGCTCAAGCAATTGGATATCACCCTGAGGTTATTCTTGCTGGCAGACGCATCAATGACAGTATGGGCAAATATGTTGTAAGCGAACTGGTTAAAACCATGGTCAAACGTCGCATTCATGTAGCTGGAGCAAAGGTGCTAGTGATGGGCTTAACCTTTAAAGAAAACTGCCCGGATATTCGTAACACCAAGGTCGTCGATATTCTTGCCGAGTTAAAAGAGTATGGCGTTGAAGCTGACGTTTTTGATCCTTGGGTTAATAGCGAGGAAGCTCTGCATGAGTATGGAATTACGCCATTAAGTTCACCACAGAACGGCGTTTATGATGCAGTTATTTTAGCTGTAGGCCACAGCGAGTTTAAGCAACTTGGTGTTAAGGGAATTAGAGCTTTAGCCAAGCCAGACAGTGTTCTATATGATTTAAAATATGTTCTACCTGCTGATTCAGTGGATATGCGTTTATAAGGATTTGAGTTAATGCGGTACGAAAGTATAAAGCAAGAATTGCTAATTGAACCAAAAGTTTGGCTTGTGACGGGTGTAGCAGGTTTTATAGGTTCAAATCTCTTAGAAACCTTACTCCAGTTGAATCAAAACGTTGTAGGGTTGGATAATTTTGCAACTGGCCATCAGCGAAATTTAGATGAAGTGAAAAGTCTGGTGTCAGCGGACAAGTGGGCTAGATTCAAATTTATTCATGGCGATATCCGGTGCTTGGAAGATTGCCAACGTGCTGTTGTTGGGGTTGATTATGTGCTGCATCAAGCTGCCCTTGGCTCTGTACCTCGCTCGATTGCAGACCCAATAACATCGAACGCAGCTAATATCTCTGGTTTTTTAAATATGTTGGTTGCCGCTCGTGATGCGGGGGTTAAAAGTTTTACCTATGCAGCGAGCAGCTCCACGTATGGCGATCATCCGGCGCTACCCAAGGTAGAAGAAAATATTGGCAATCCACTTTCTCCCTATGCCGTTACTAAATATGTTAATGAGCTATATGCCAACGTATTTGCTCGAACCTACGGATTTAAATGTATAGGCCTACGCTATTTTAACGTATTTGGTAAACGTCAAGACCCTGATGGCGCATATGCTGCGGTTATTCCGAAATGGACTGCAGCTATGATTAAAGGAGAAAACGTTTATATTAACGGCGATGGCGAAACCAGTCGAGATTTCTGTTTTATAGAAAATACAGTTCAGGCCAATATATTAGCTGCTACGGCCTCCGAAGAAGCAAAAGACGAAGTTTACAACGTGGCTGTAGGCGACAGAACAACTCTAAATGGCCTGTTCAACGCAATTAAAGAAGCATTAGTGAGAAACAATGTCAAGGTAACGTACAGCCCAATTTATCGTGATTTTAGGGCTGGAGATGTTAGGCACTCGCAAGCTGAGGTCGCTAAAATTAAAAGGTTATTAGGTTACCTTCCTTCACATGACATCAATCAAGGCATAACCAAGGCGATGCCTTGGTATATTAAATTTATGGGAAGATAACATGAAATTGTTAGTCACGGGTGGTGCCGGTTTTATAGGCTCTGCAGTCGTTCGTCATATCATTAAGAATACCAATCACAGTGTTGTTAACGTTGATAAATTGACCTATGCTGGCAACCTTAATTCTCTTGCTGACGTTGCAAATGATAATCGCTATATATTTGAACATATAGATATTTGTAATGCCATAGCTCTGGCTAAACTGTTTGAAAAATATCAGCCTGATGCTGTTATGCATTTAGCCGCAGAAAGTCATGTCGATCGCTCGATTGATGGTCCAGCAGCTTTTATTGAAACTAACATTATTGGTACATATACTCTTCTCGAAGCCGCGCGCAATTATTGGAAAGCTTTACCAGCTCAACAGAAAGAAGAATTTCGATTTCATCATATTTCTACAGATGAAGTTTATGGTGATTTGCATGGTACCGATGATTTATTTACTGAAACTACCCCTTATGCGCCCAGCAGTCCATATTCCGCGAGTAAAGCAAGTTCTGATCATTTGGTTCGTGCTTGGCATAGAACCTACGGTTTACCTGTTATAGTTACAAATTGCTCAAACAACTATGGACCCTATCATTTTCCAGAAAAACTCATACCTCTAACGATATTAAATGCTCTAGCCGGTAAAACTTTGCCTGTTTATGGCAATGGAATGCAGATCCGTGATTGGTTATTCGTTGAAGATCACGCGCGTGCGTTAGTCAAAGTGGTGACAACAGGCTTGGTTGGGGAAACCTACAATATTGGCGGGCACAACGAGAAACAGAACATAGATGTTGTGAAAGCCATATGCGCAATTTTGGAAGAGTTAGCACCGATTAAGCAAACCAAGCTAAGTATTCCAAGCTATCAGAGCTTAATCACTTATGTCACAGACCGCCCAGGCCATGATTTGCGCTATGCAATAGATGCGACAAAAATTGAACAAGAGCTTGATTGGTTACCTTTAGAAACCTTTGATACCGGTCTAAGAAAAACTGTGCAATGGTACCTAGACAATAAAGAGTGGTGGCACGCTGTCTTGGATGGTAGCTATAAGTTAGAACGATTAGGACAGGGTGATTAAAATGAAAGGAATTATATTAGCTGGCGGATCAGGTTCGCGTCTTTACCCCATCACCAAAGGGATTTCAAAGCAGCTTCTTCCTGTGTATGACAAACCAATGATCTATTACCCTATTTCAGTACTGATGCTAGCGGGCATTCGAGATATTTTAATAATTACAACACCGGAAGATCAAACATCTTTCCAAAGATTACTTGGCGATGGAAGCGAGTTCGGCATATCTCTGAAATATGCGGTACAGCAGAGTCCAGATGGACTTGCACAGGCCTTCATTATCGGTGAGGCGTTTATCGGAAGCGATTCAGTGTGCTTAGCTCTTGGCGATAATATCTTTTGGGGCCAAGGGTTTTCTCCAATACTAAAAAAGGCAGCCGCTAGAGTATCGGGTGCGTCCGTTTTTGGTTATCAAGTAAAAGATCCTGAACGGTTTGGTGTAGTTGAATTTGATGAGAAGCAAAAAGCAGTGTCAATCGAAGAAAAGCCTACCAAACCTAAGTCAAATTTTGCAGTTACGGGATTGTATTTTTATGATAACCGAGTAGTAGAAATAGCTAAAAAAATTAAGCCTTCAGCTCGTGGTGAGCTAGAAATTACTTGTGTCAACCAAGCATATATGGATATGGGGGAACTAAATGTAGAAGTTCTTGGCCGCGGATTTGCGTGGTTAGATACTGGTACATATGAAAGTTTATTAGAAGCTGCATCATTTGTAGAAACGATAGAAAAACGACAAGGTTATAAAATTGCATGCCTTGAGGAAATCGCGTGGCGAAACAAATGGTTGGATAATGCTCAGTTAGAAATGGCGGCAAAAAAAATGTCAAAAAATTCTTACGGCCAATATCTAACGGGCATGCTGGAGAGCAGCAGATGATTCTTTTAAATAAACCAGTGGCACCTAACCTACAAAAGCTAAATAGTTATTTAGAACGTGTTCATGAAACTGGTTGGTATACCAATTTTGGGCCATTACATCAGGAATTAACAGAGAGGCTTGAAGAATACCTGGGTGTTAGAAATTTACTTTTGGTAAGTAACGGTACTTTAGCTATTCAGCTAGCAGCTAAGGTTTTAAATATTACAAATACAATAACGACGCCATTTTCGTTCGTCGCAACTTCGTCCTCGCTGTTGTGGCAAGGAATGAATATAGCATTCAGCGACATAGATAAAAACTCTTTAAATATCTGTCCTCAAGAATTGGAGAGTATTTGGGGTAATAATCCTTCATATGATTCGCTGCTTGCCACGCACGTATACGGGAACCCATGTGATGTAGTAAAAATTGAAGAAATTTCAGCAAAATATAGTAAGAAGGTAATCTATGACGCGGCACATGCATTTGGTATCAATGTTGGAGATAAATCTGTATTAAACTTTGGTGATGCGAGCACCCTAAGCTTTCATGCAACTAAAGTATTTCATACCGTTGAAGGCGGAGCCGTTATCTTTAAAAATAAAAACGATTTTGATGAAGCTAAAAATCTAATCAATTTTGGTATTCAAAGTGATGGAAAGCTCGGTACGCCTGGTATAAATGCAAAACTAAACGAATACCAAGCTGCTGTTGGATTATGTTTACTTACTGATATCGATCAAATCCTTGAGCATCGTGCAAGACTTTTTGAATTATATAGAAAAGAACTAAATGATGTGATTGAATTACCATTGTGGCATGAAGATGCGAATTATAACGGCGCTTACATGCCGATCTTACCTGAAAGCGAAGCTTACCGTTTGAAAATTGGCGAGCAATTAAATGCAAACAAAATCCAATTTCGGCGGTATTTTTACCCATCACTGGATAAAGCATATCCAGAAGTTAAAAGTTTTGGTTGTACAGTAAGTAATAAAATATCAGAGAATGTAACATGTTTACCGTTACATTATTACATGTCTGAAAACGATGTTTTAAGAGTGTGTAGCGCAATTAAAAAGGCATAGTAATGAAATTTGCAGTTATGCAGCCATATATATTCCCGTACTTAGGTTATTACCAACTTGTTAAGGCGGTGGATTATTTTGTCTTTTATGACGATGTCACCTTTATAAAAGGTGGATACATAAATCGTAATAGCATCCTTTCAAATGGAACTTCACAACGGTTTACAATTCCAGTCCCAGGATTATCATCGAATATTTTAATTAACAAGCTTTTCTTTGCTAATGAGACAAAAAAAACACTCAGGTCAATACAACAAAGTTATTCAAAGTCTCCATATTTTTCTGAAGTTTTTCCACTTGTTGAGATGGTTATAAATGATCAAAATAGGAGTGTACATAATATTTGTGCAAAAAGTATATCGGAAGTGTTTAACTACTTAGGGATAAAAAAGCAATTCCTATTCTCTAGTGATTTAGAATATGACAAAAATTTAAGTGCTGCAGACAAATTAATAGCGATGTCGTCTATAGTAAACTCAAAGTCTTACGTTAACACGATTGGTGGTAAAGCCCTGTATAGCAAAGATTACTTTAAAGATAAGGGTGTTGATTTATCATTTATTGAAATTATGCCTCATAGTTATAATCAAAAGCAGGCTAGCTTTACTTCTCATCTTTCGATGATTGATGTTTTGATGTGGAATAGTAAAGAGGAAGCACAAGAGCTTTTAAATAAATACAGGCTAATATAACGATGGCTTTCGGTGGATATAATCAAATTGATCTAGCTAATTTAAGCACTGAACTTCATACAAAAGCACTAAGAGTTCAATCAGCTAGAGCAGCTCTTTATCTTTATCTTAAAAATGTAAATTGTCATACAATATATGTGCCAAACTATATCTGTGATAGTATATTCCCAGCTCTAATTTCTCTAAATATTAAGATCGAATTTTACAGTGTAGGAAGTAATTTACTTCCTGAAAGTTTACCAATTAGTAACTTGGGATCTGGAATAAAAATTTTAATAGTGAATTATTTCGGGTTGTTAAATAGTGAGATTAAAAAAATAATCGAAAATAATCTTGATCTATTTATTGTTGACAGCTCACAAGCACTATTTTGTGATTATAGAGCTGGTACAACAGCTATTTATTCACCAAGAAAATACTTAGGAATTCCGGATGGCGGATTATTATCTACTCCTAAAGAAATTGAATTGCCGGATGATATCTATGATGCTAGTGATAAATTTTCACACTTGTTAATTCGAGCCGCTGGGGATGTACAGGAAGGTTATAAGCGGTTTTTAGCATCAGAGCAATCTCTGGAGTGTTATATCCCCAAGCGAATGTCTATTATATCGGAGTATTTAATTAGTTGTTCCGACCTCGCAAAAATAGCATCTAAGCGTCGTCATAATTACAATATACTTTATTCGAAATTTAAGTATATCAATCGCTTTGATTTACCAGTTGATGATAATGTTCCTCTTTGCTATCCACTGATGACTGATTTTGGAGTTTCAGACATTTTACGAGAACTGCTTGAAGACTCAATATATCTCCCAAGATATTGGAACAGTAAATTTTCTGGTGAGGTCGGCCGTAAAATTTTCAATAATACATTATTCTTGCCAATCGATGAAAGATTAACAGACAGATGCTTATCAAAGATTTCAAATATAATAGAAATGAGGATAAAAGATGAATATAAGAGGTAAAGTTGTAACTTTACGAGCAATTGAATTAGAGGATTTACCCTTGCTACAACAATGGGCTAATGATCCTGAAATATGGGAAGGACTTGGGGGCTGGCATTTCCCTTACTCAAGTATGAGCACAGTAACCTGGATTCAAAATATCAATAATAATGATTTAAAGAATCAGAACTTTGCTATTGAAACACCTGAACATGGACTAATCGGTACAATCAATTTAGTAAACATAAATTGGAAAGACCGGAATGCATTCACTGGGATCAGCCTTGGAAATAAGGATACAAGAGGTAAGGGGTATGCCCTTGATGCTGTTATGGCAATCATGCGATACGCATTTGATGAACTTGGTCTTGCCCGTCTGGATGGCGATATGATTGAGACCAATAAAGTGTCAATTAATTTTTTTCAAAAGAGATGCGGTTGGGAAATTGAAGGGATTAAGAAAAATTGGTTTTTTAGGAAAGGATGTTTTCACAATAAGGTAGTTGTTGGCATTACAGTTGAAAGATATAAAGAGTTTCTTGAAGAAAACAATTATTGGAGTTGATTCATTATGCTAAAAGCCGTAGTTGTTGGTGCTGGTACAATGGGATTGGGTATTTGCTATTTGTTGATTAAAAACAATTGGCAAGTAACTGTCATTATCAGAGATATATCGAAAGAAGCAGATAAGCTGGGATTTCTAAAAAAATTAGCAGATAAGGATGAAAAACGCAGTAATTTGAATGGGGTTGATAAAGCAATTGATTTGATTCATCGGGTCAAATTCTCTGACAGTTTTGAAAGCGTTTCCTCTGCGGATTTCGTTATAGAAGCAGTATCAGAAAGTATAAATGTTAAGTTAGATATAATTAGGAGTATTTCTAAGTTCAGTACCATTAATACGGTAGTCGCAACAAATACTTCAAGCCTGTCAATTACTCAAATTGGTAGCATTTATCCACATTCAGAGCGAGTAGTTGGAGTTCATTTTTTTAATCCTGCAACTGTCATGAATTTAGTTGAAGTAATCAAAGGCTTTAATACATCTCAATCTACACTAGATTTTGTTTTGAATATAGTTGAGAAATTAGGTAAGACGTCGATCATTGTAGACGAATATCCTGGCTTTGTTGTGAACAGACTTCTAATGCCAATGATTAATGAAGCTGTAAATCTTTTGGACTGTGGTGTAGCAACATTAAAAGATATAGACCTCGCAATGCGTCAAGGCGCGAATCATCCGATAGGACCGTTGGAATTGGCAGATCTAATCGGTATTGACGTCGTTTATGCAATACTTGATACACTATATGCAGAGACAGGAGACAATAGATACAAACCATCATATACATTAAAAAAAATGTGTTTAGCTAATAACTTGGGTAGAAAAACAAGCCAAGGTTTTTATTCTTATTGAAAATTCATACACTAGAGCAGCAGTTGACCATATATGTCACTTAGAATAAATATTTTCGCAAATTACCTTAGTCAGCTATACGTCTCGATTGTAGGTATATTAATTTTGCCGCTTTATATTAAGTATATGGGAGCTGAAGCTTACGGTTTAGTAGGTTTTTTCACCATGATGCAGTCATGGTTTGCGTTACTCGATTTGGGATTGACCCCTACAATAGCTCGTGAGACTGCACGTTTTCATGGCGGTTCTATTTCGGCGCTAAACTATCGCCAACTCTATCGCGCGTTGAGCACTATTTTTGTCGCCGTTGCTGTTGCCGGTGGAAGTGCGTTGTGGATAATTTCCGATCTTATCTCTTATAAATGGTTAAAAGTTGAAACACTTGACATTAACGTAGTGATTATTTCGGTCAAGATTATGGCTATCAGCGTCGCCCTGCGCTGGTTGGGGGGACTTTATCGAGGTGTGATTTCTGGATTTGAGCGTGTAGTTTGGTTAAGTTCTTTTAATACCGCCATAGCAACTCTTAGATTCCCTGCGGTTTTTGCAACTATGTGGTTATATGGATTCACTCCAGATGTATTTTTTTGGCATCAGTTATTTGTTTCTTTCTTGGAGCTTATTTGTCTATTTCTAATGAGCTGCAGTCTAAAGCCGACAATAGCTGTTGGTGATGTAATCGGCTGGAGCTTAAAACCAGTAAGGGATGTAGTGAAGTTTGCGCTAACCATTTCATTTACATCATCTGTTTGGGTATTAATTACACAGACTGACAAGATGATCTTATCAGGTATTTTAGATTTAAAAGAATATGGGATCTTCACACTCGCGGTACTTGTTGCAAGTGGAATTATGATTCTAAGTGCTCCTGTAAGTACAGTAATAATGCCTCATATGGTTAGACTTAATTCTGAAGGCAATCGTGACGAAATGCTTCGAGTTTATCGCAATGCAACACAATTGGTAAGCGTTATAGCCGGCTCGGCGTCTCTTACACTTGCACTCTTATCGGAGCAGCTGCTCTACGCATGGACCGGCGATAGGGCGATTGCAGTTAAAGCGTCTCAAATTTTATCACTTTATGCATTAGGCAACGGAATACTTGCTGTCTCTGCATTCCCATATTATCTACAATACGCGATTGGTAATTTACGTTACCATCTGATAGGTAATTTAATAACATTAATTACACTCATCCCTGCGATTGTTTGGGCGTCATCCGTGTATGGTGGAGTTGGAGCTGGTTGGGCTTGGTTGATAATAAATAGTATGTATTTGGTGTTTTGGGTAGGATTTGTTCATAAAAATCTTGTGCCAAATTTGCATATTTCATGGTTAATAAAAGACATTTTTGCAATATACACTCCTGTAGTGATTTTTATTTTACTAATAAGTCATTTTTTAAATAGTGATCAAACAAGGATAGAGTCACTAATATGCTTATTTTTAGTTTCTATTTCTTCTATACTAATCGCTATACTTTCATCATCTGTGGCCCGCAGTTTTTTGGTGAGTAAATTATTTGGAGTAAAGTCTTGAGTGAAAATTTTATCGTTTCGATTTGTGTGGTTACATATAATCATGAGAAATTTATAAGGGAGTGTATTGAGTCTATTTTATCTCAAGAAACAAATTTCGATTTTGAGGTAATAATAGGGGATGATGCTTCATCAGACAGGACTCCAGTTATTATTAAAGAGTATATATCAGTTTCACAGCCTAATTTTACCTTTTTAGAGCATGTAAATAATCTAGGCCCAACAGCGAATTACTTAAGTGTGCACAATGTGGCAAAGGGAAAATATGTGTGTCACTGTGATGGTGACGATTACTGGTTTCCTGGCAAGCTTCAAAAAATGGTTGATGCAATTGAACAGGATGAAAATTGTTCGTTGGTTTGGCATAGAATGTTAGTGTTAAATGAAAAGGGCCAAACAGCAGTTGGTATGCCCGTGAAGCCTATTAGCAGCTTTATTCCACATACTAAGCTGTATATTGAAGATCTTGCGAAATATTATGGGATTACTGGTTGTCATTCTGGCAGTATTTACAGAAGAAGCTGCAAAAATTACGATGAGGTTAAGATTGGTCTGGACTATTACTTTACTTTATCGCTTTGTGAAAATGGCCATTATGCTATGTACATCGATGAGCCGTTGGGATGTTACCGCTTTTTTGCGAGTGAAAAGACGGTAACTCGTGATAGTCAAGCTGTTGCTGTAGGTAAAGCAAAACTGTTTTTAATTGAATCGTTTTTGGCAAAGCGACCCGATTTGTCAAAGCAATTCGCTGCACAAATTGTGTTTGAAATATTACTGAGAACTTACTTAAAACAGCCATTAAAATTAGATTTTTTAAAAATATTATATAAGTGTCGTACTTTTCCTAAATTTAGCGATATTAGATTGATCATCAGAATATTTATGGCAAATAGAAATTCAGCACTTGTTCGCCAATTCAACAAAAATTCCAAAGAGAATCAACTTGGAAAGTAGAAAATTCACTGAATATCTGTTTATATTTTTCGCGATTATGTCATCTATTGTCGTTGTTTCTATACCTTGGGAATACCTGAAAGGAGAGCAGTTCGAAGATCTTCAAGTTTATATTCAAACTTATAACGAACTACAGCAAGGACATGTTAAGGTATTTGATTTAGACAATAAACTATCTATACTTTTAAATTCTGAATTTTTATGGAAATATATACTTTTTGGTTTAGGGTATCTTGGTTTTGATGCTGTATTGTCTTTGAAAATAATTTCATTTATATGTTTCGCTTTCATCAGTTACTTTGTTTTTAAACATGTTGGTTTTCACGTTTCTGCCCTATTGTTGTATAATCCGTTAATTATTGATTTTGTTATGTCTCAGCAAAGAAGTGCTTTAGCCTTCTCTATTTTTTTGCTATCGCTGTCTTCTAAACGTGTTTCTTCATTATATATCATGATGTTTTGCGCTGTTTTTATACACACAGCGAGTGTTGTCTTATATTCTTCCTATTTTTTTGCGAAGTATCTTGAGTCAAGGTTCTCGTTAATTACATATAGGAAGAATCTCAGAAATATACTTTTGATCTTTATTGTGATGTTGTTTCTAATTTCAAGTAAACAGGCGGTTTTAAGTTTTATTGGTGACAGGCGTGCATATCTTGAAGCTGTTCAAGTTTCTTTCTTGTTTTCAATGGTTTGGATGTTGGTCTCGGTTTATTTTATTTTGTTCTCGAGAATCAGTAATAGTAATTACATATACTTGTATCTTTTTTTTGCATTTGATTTCCTTTTTCTTATAGGAACATTTTCTGGTGAGTATAGTTTAAGGTTTCTTACGTTTGCTGTTCCATTTCTTATAATAAGCCTGGCTAGTTTTTTGAGACGTATAGAATTTTGTGTTATTTTTTACTTAATTATTTCGTACCAGTTTATTCAGTGGGTATACTGGTGGAAGTTCTTTCAATAGCTGTTAGCGTTTAAGTTGAGGTTTCATAAAATGTCGTCTATCCTTTTTTTGTTACCAACTGACGTGTTGGGCGGTGCTGAATCGACTTTAAAGAAATTATGTAGATATTTTTTAATGAACGGCCATTCCGTGGATGTTGTTTTTATTTCTGGTAAAGATACTGGAACTTGGGGGGAGCTAACAAAATATCACACTTTAAATTTGATTCATCTGAAATCAACGCGAGAGTTGTTTGGCTTTCCTAGATGCTTGTGGTATTTTTTCGCTGACCGATTAAAAGGTAGAGGTAAATATAATTTATCATTTACATCCCATACGCACTGTAATGCGTTTTTGTCATTTTGTGTGTCTGTTGGTTTGTTGTCTGTTGATAATATTGTTTTGAGGGAGTCAACAAATGTATTTTCTTGGTTTGAAGGTTTAAAGCTTAAATTTGTTCACTCGATGTATTTGTTCTATTCAAGAAAAGCTTTAATTATTTGCCAGACTAACAAGATGCGTACGGATTTCATAGAAAATGTAAAATGGATAAATCCTAACAAAGTTATAGTTATTGAAAATCCGGTTGAATTTGGCTTGCTCGATAATATGGCACTTCAGCCCTGCGATGAAGATGTTGATATACTTGCCGTAGGCCGTTTAGTTCGTGAAAAGGCATATGATGTTCTCTTGCAATCGTTTGCTTTGGTTTTGTGTAGATATCCTGAGCGAAAGTTAACAATAGTCGGAGCCGGGAATCAATTTGAATTCATAGTTGCCACAATAAATAATCTTAATCTGCAGAATTCTGTGGTTTTAAAAGGTGCAATGTCTAACCCATATAATTACATGAAGAAAAGCAATATTTCGGTGCTTTCTTCTCGTTTGGAAGGCTTTCCAAATGTCCTTTTTGAAATGATGGCTCTCTCTACTTCAGTTGTTTCTACAATTTGTGCTGATGGAATCGCAAGTTTGCCAGGTATTTATACTTGTCAAACAGAATCTGCGGAATGTCTTGCTGATGCACTTTTGAATGCAATTGAAGAGGACTCAGACACAAAATATAACAATGTTGCGAGTATGAGAGCTAAGGTTCAAACTTTGACTGTTGAAAGCTATGTAAGAAAAATTTACCAAAATTTAGTTAACTATTAGGATAAGTATGTGTGGATTTTCGGGGTTTTGGTCCTTCAATGACTGTGTTTCGCAAGATTACACCCGTGTACTGAACGACATGGGAGAGGCTATTAGAACTCGAGGTCCTGATAGTTCGGGTGTTTGGTTTGATGAATCTACCAAAATTGGTTTAAGTCATAGACGGCTTGCAATTGTTGACTTGAGCGAAGCAGGTCATCAGCCAATGATTTCACCATCTGGCAAATTTGTAATATCATTTAATGGGGAAATATACAATCATCAAAGTTTGCGTGCGGAACTTGATCAGCTCTTTACTGTAAAATGGCGTGGACACTCTGATACAGAAACTCTTTTGATAGCTATAGAAAATTGGGGTCTTGAATCTACCCTTAAAAAGGCAATTGGTATGTTCGGCCTTGCAGTTTTTGATGTTGAGTCTAAACAGCTAAAACTAGCTCGTGATCGTTTTGGTGAAAAGCCTCTTTATTACGGTTGGCAAAATGGGGTATTTTTATTTGGCTCACAGTTGAATGCACTCCGTCCACATCCGTCATTTAAACCAGAAATAAATCGAGATGCAATTTCACTGCTGTTGCGACATAATTATATTCCAACACCATATTCCATTTATAAAGACATTTTCAAGCTTGAAGCCGGTTCCATATTTACTCTTGAAGAGGACAGATCATTTCATTTAGAGACCTATTGGTCTCTGCGAGACGCTATGTCGACTTCACATGCTGCTGCTGATAGTTCGGCAACTAAAGAACAATTATCCTCTTTAGAAACCACGTTAAAGCAAGCCGTCTCACAGCAAATGGTTGCAGATGTGCCACTTGGTGCTTTTTTGTCTGGTGGCGTTGATTCTTCTTTAGTAGTCGCGCTTATGCAGACTCAGTCGTCGATACCTATTAAAACTTTTTCAATTGGTTTTGATGATCCACGTTTTAATGAAGCTGAATTTGCAAAAGCAATAGCAAATCATTTAGGTACCGAGCATACTGAATTTTATGTGAATGGTGATGATGCGCTGAAAGTTATTCCTAAACTAGCTGAGATTTATGACGAGCCATTTTCTGATTCTTCACAGATTCCTACTTATCTTGTTTCAAAAATAGCCAGCGAGCATGTTACTGTTTCATTATCAGGTGATGCAGGTGACGAGCTTTTTTGTGGCTATAATCGTTATGTTTTGACATCTAGTTTGTGGCGGAAGATAAATTTTGTACCTAAAATTGTTAGGTCTATGTTTTCCTTTTGGATTAAGGCAGTTCCGATAAAGTTTTGGAATTCACTTTCAAATTTAATTCCTAATCGCCTTCGACCTGCAAATCTGGGCGATAAGTTACACAAAGCTGCAAATGTTTTAGCATCTTCGGATATTGAATCTCTTTACCTTGGATTAGTTTCACACTGGCACGATCCCGACAAAGTGGTAATTGGTGCGAAGGAACCGTTGACTGCGCTGACGGATCCTAAGCGTAAGGCAAGCTTCCGAGATCCAATTTTGCAAATGATGGCTCAAGATACATTAAGTTATTTGCAAGACGATATTCTAGTCAAAGTCGATCGTGCTGCTATGGCAGTCTCGCTTGAGACTAGGGTTCCATTTCTTGACCACCGCGTTCTCGAACATGCGTGGCGTATACCGTTGTCTTTAAAGTTGAATCAAGGTTCGTCTAAGTGGTGTTTGAGACAGATTCTTTACAAATATGTCCCAAGGAGTTTGATTGAAAGGCCTAAGATGGGTTTTGCTGTACCCCTTGATGCATGGTTGCGCGGTCCATTGGTGGATTGGGCGAACAATTTGCTTGAAGAAGAGCGTTTAAGGAAAGAAGGTTTTTTTAACGTGGAGATAATCGTTACCATGTGGAAAGAACATAAATCGGGCAAGCGGAATTGGCAATATCAGTTATGGGATGTATTAATGTTCCAGTTATGGTATGAGAAGTATCATAAATGAAAGTAAAGATTATATTTTTGGTGAATGTTGACTGGTTTTTTATCTCTCATAGGCTTCCTATTGCGTTGAAAGCAAAAGAGGATGGCTATGAAGTTCATCTTGCGTGTAATTTCACAGAACACTACGATTATCTGGCAAGTTTAGGGTTAGTACTTCACCAAATATCTTTTGATAGAAGTGGTTCTGGGTTACTTCACGAGTTGAAAACTTTGCAGTCTATTCGTCGAGTCTTTAAGAATATAAAACCTGATTTAGTCCATGCAGTAACTATTAAGCCTGTACTTTATGGTGGAATTGCTGCCAGAACTACAGGGGTCAAGCGTATGGTGTTTGCAGTTTCAGGCCTCGGTTTAGTTTTTGTTGCAGATGGGATGGCAGCTAAAGTTCGTCGTTGGCTCGTAGGACGTATGTATCAATTCGCAATAAATGTAAAAAATAGTAAAGTAATTTTTCAGAATCCAGTAGATAAAAAGGTTTTACAAGAAGCTGTTCGATTACCTGATAATAAATGTGAAAAGATTCGAGGTTCTGGCGCAGATCTAACAACCTACAATGTGGAACCGGAGCCAAATGTTATCTCTGTTGTTATGGCCGCTCGTTTATTAAAAGAAAAAGGCGTTTACCAGTTTGTTGATGCTGCGCGAACTTTGAAACAGCGCGGTTTGGATGTGACATTTAAACTTGTTGGTGAACCAGACCCTGGTAACCCGAACACCGTAACTCAACAAGAGCTTGATTTATGGCGCAACGAGGGGTGCATTGAACTACTTGGTTTCCGGCAAGACATAAATCAGGTCTTCGCTCAAAGTAATATCGTCGTATTGCCATCGTTCTACGGAGAGGGTTTGCCCAAAGTGTTAATAGAAGCGGCGGCATGTGGGCGTGCAGTAGTTACTACTGAAAATCCTGGCTGTCTTGAAGCTATTGAGGTGAACCAGACAGGTTTTGCAGTACCGATTAAAGATTCTATTGCACTTGCAAATGCTATTGAGAAATTAGTTGTGAATGCAGAATTGAGATACCAGTTTGGTAGAGCAGGTAGACTATTGGCAGAGCGCGAATTTGATGTTGATTCTGTCGTGAGCAAACACCTTCTGATTTACCAAGATTTGTTGAATGGTGCTTAGCTTGAACAAGAAAATTTTGATTACAGGAAGCGGTGGTTTTGTTGGTAGTCACTTGGTTCAAACTTTAGATGAAAAATCCTTAGTACTATTAGGTCGGAGTTTTCAAATTGAATCTAGACATCCTTATTTTCGTCTTTCAATAACTCCTGACTCGGATTATTCAGAAGCTCTAGTTGATGTATCTGTAGTAATCCATTGCGCTGCTAGAGTTCATATCATGAACGATCCAGCGATAGATCCTCTAAAAGCGTTCAAAGATACAAATACATTTGGCACAATAAATTTGGCCAGACAGGCTGCTGCGGCTGGAGTAAAGCGTTTTATTTTTATCAGTTCGATAAAAGTAAATGGTGAATCTACGCCATTAGGAAAACCATTTTTTGCTTCTGATATTCCAC
>JACCDZ010707574.1_pt1 | contig 17670 bp, 17 predicted proteins | sample 7449551 | NCBI WGS metagenome assembly JACCDZ01 (sample SAMN15323452, study PRJNA562643) | freshwater metagenome | isolation source: river surface water | place: USA:Blue River Watershed | collected 2017-08-18
ATCAGCACGTTCGAGTCGATCGCCATGCCCAGTGCCAGCGCCATCGCGGCCATGCCGGGCAGCGTCAATGTGGCTTGCAGCATCGAGAGAATGGCCACCAGGAACAACAGGTTCACACCCAACGCGATGCCGGAGAACAGCCCAAACATCGCGTAGTACACACACATGAAGGCCACGATGACCAGGAAACCCCAAGTCACGCTGTTGAAACCCTTGGCGATGTTCTCAGCGCCCAGGCTCGGGCCAATGGGGCGCTCTTCGATGATTTCCATGGGCGCAGCCAGCGAACCGGCGCGCAGCAGCAGCGCGGTGTCGTTGGCTTCGGCCGTGGTCATGCGGCCTGAAATCTGCACGCGACCGCCACCGATTTCGGAGCGGATCACGGGCGCAGTCACCACTTCGCCCTTGCCTTTTTCAAACAGCAAGATGGCCATGCGCTTGCCCACGTTCTCGCGGGTCACATCCTTGAAGATGCGAGCACCCTTGGCGTCCAGCGTCAGGTTGACCACGGGCTCCTGGGTCTGGCTGTCAAAGCCGGGCTGGGCATCGGTCAGGTTGTCACCCGTGAGCACCACCTGTTTTTTGACGATCAGCGGACGGCCTTCACGCTCCAGATAACGTTCAGCGCCAAAAGGCACCATACCCCCTTGCTCGGCGGCACGCGCTTCGGTGCTTTCATCCACCATGCGCACTTCAAGGGTGGCGGTGCGGCCCAGAATGTCCTTGGCCTTGGCCGTGTCCTGCACACCAGGCAACTGCACCACGATGCGGTCCAGGCCTTGCTGCTGGATCACCGGCTCGGCCACGCCCAGTTCGTTGATCCGGTTGTGCAAGGTGGTGATGTTTTGCTTCAAAGCCTGCTCTTGCACCTTGCGGGCGGCTTCAGGCTTGTTGCTGACCGTGAGGCGGAACTCGGCGCCATCGGCCGCGTCTTGGGTCTGCAGGTCAGGGAACTGGGCAGACAACACACGCTTGGCCGCTTCGAGCTGCTGCGCATCGCGCAAGCGGATTTCCACGGTCTGGCCATTGCGGCTGATGCCGCCGTGGCGAATGTCTTTTTCGCGAAGCAAGCTGCGCAGATCGCCGGTGAGCGATTCCACGCGCTGCGTCAGGGCCGCCTGCATGTCCACTTGCAGCATGAAGTGCACGCCCCCGCGCAAGTCCAGACCCAAGTACATGGGCGCAGCGTGCAAGGCGCCCAGCCACTCGGGCGAACGCGACACCAGGTTCAGCGCGACCACAAACTGCGGGTCGGTCGCATCCGGGATCAGGGCTTTTTGAACCGCGTCCTTGGCCTTGAGCTGGTTGTCGGTACTGTCAAAGCGGGCTCGGATAGAGCCGCCTTCGAGCGCCACGCTCTGGGCGCTCACGCCCGCAGCCTTGAGGGCGTCTTCGACTTTTTGCAGCGTGCCGGTGTCCACCTTGATGGTGGCCTTGCCCGAAGACACCTGCACGGCAGGGGCCTCACCAAAGAAGTTGGGCAGGGTGTAGACCACCCCCAGCAACAATGCGATCACGATGATCGCGTATTTCCAGACCGGGTAACGGTTCATAAGGACTCGCGTACAGGATGAAAAACCGGGGCGACAAGCGCCCCGCTGAAAAAGCCGAAAACGGACCGGATTACTTCAAAGTGCCTTTGGGCAAAACCTGCACCACAGCGCTGCGCTGCATTTGCACTTCCACACCGGCAGCGATTTCCACGCCGATGTTGCTGTCACCGATTTTGCTGACCTTGCCCAGCAAACCGCCAGCGGTCACGACTTCGTCGCCCTTGGCCAGTGCGTCGATCATGGCGCGGTGCTCTTTTTGCTTTTTCATCTGGGGGCGGATCATCACGAAATACAGCACCGCGAACATCAGCAGCAAGGGCAGCATGCTCATCAGGGTGGACTGCATGTCGCCACCGGCAGCGGCAGCAGGAGCGGTTTGGGCAAAAGCGGAAGAAATGAACATGGGTAACTCCACAAAAACGGGATCTCAGTCTTCTGCAAGCGCCCCCCGGGGACGGCACTGCAGACCAACGGAGGATTGTATGCGGGGCTATGATCCCCCCGAATGCACCCGGCCCCGCCGGGTTTTGCACGGTCCAACCCGGCCGCCACCGCGAAAGTCTCGATTTGTCATTCCCCATCTGGCCCGTGGGCGCCTTGCTCGGCTCCCTCGTTTCCCTGTCCATTGGCACCTCGTTCGCCAAAAGCCTGTTCCCGGCCATCGGTGCCGGAGGCACCACGCTTTACCGCCTGGTGTTTGCCACGCTGATGCTGATGGCCTTTTGGCGCCCCTGGCGTCGCCGCTGGACCTGGGCGGACGCGCTGCCACTGGGCCTGTACGGCGTCACCTTGGGGGTGATGAACCTGCTGTTTTACAACGCCATCAAGACCATCCCCTTTGGCTTGGCGATCGCGATCGAATTCACCGGCCCGCTGGCCGTGGCACTGTGGCACTCGCGCAGGGCCAGCGATCTGGTCTGGGTGGCGCTGGCCGTGCTGGGGCTTGGCATGATCTTGCCCATGCCCGGTGCCCACGACGCGCTGGATCCGCTGGGCATTGGCTTTGCGCTGGCGGCTGGCGCCTGCTGGGCGCTGTACATCGTGTTTGGCCAGCGCGTGGCCAAGCGCTACGGCACCATGGCCACGCCCATGGGCATGCTGGCGGCGGCCTTGGTGGTCACGCCCTTTGGCCTGTTCGAAGCAGGCAGCGCCCTGCTGGACACCCAGTGGCTGGCCGCCGGCTTGGCGGTGGCCCTGCTGTCCAGCGCCGTGCCCTACACGCTGGAGATGTATGCCCTCAAACACCTGCCCAAAAACACCTTCAGCATTTTGCTCAGCCTGGAGCCTGCCGTAGGCGCCGTGGCAGGCTGGATCGTGCTGGGCGAGCGCCTGAGCCCCGGCCAATGGGCGGCCATGGGCTTCATCATCACGGCCTCGATGGGCAGCGCCTGGTCGGCCGGACAACGCAACGCCAGCAACGCATAAGGCTCAGTCGAAGCGGTGGCTCCAGCTCAGGCGCAGCAGGCGCGGCTCGGCCGGGTGAACGTGGCGGTCCCAGACCGGTGCGGACTCTCCCTTCAGGCGGGATTCGTAAAAGTATTCGATGTCGTTGCTGCGGGTGTTGAACACATTGAACACGTCCAGACTCAGCTTGTTGCGCGCATCCACGCGGTAGCCCACGCGCAGGTTGCCGGTCAGCGACGAGGCCGACTGGACCGAGCCGTCTTCCAGCAAAGGCCTGGGCCCGAAATAGCGCAGCCTGAAAGCCGCCGACCATGGGCCCCAAGCGTCCAGCGTGATGCCCAGATTGGCCGTGGTGGTGACCGCACCCGGAACGAATGGGCCGGCCGCATCGCCATCGGTGAAGCGCGCTCGCGACCACGACAGGTCCGCGTCCAGCGCCACATGTTGGCCCACCCGCGCAAAGTGCCCCCACTCCAGCCCGCTGCGGCGCGAGGGGCGAGAGGGCTCGGTGGTGCCCGCATCGCCCACAAACAACAACTCCGAAGCCGTCTTCAACTGCCACAGCGACACGGTCGATGTCCAGCCGGGCCGCACGGTCCAGCGCAACCCCAGCTCGGACGCTTGTGTGCGCACCAGTGGGCTGACCGGCTCCACCGGCTGGGTGGTGCCCCGCGCATCGTTGGAATGAAAGCCATACCCGTGGTTCAGGTACAGCTCGGCCTTTTCCCACGGCCCCAACACCAGCCCCAGCTTGGGCGAGGTCATGTGCGCGCTGGTTTGGCCCGAATGCCGAGGCAGACTCGACTGCACATCGAACTGGTACGCATCGGCGCGCAGGCCCGCCATCGAGCGCAACCAAGGCAGCCAGCGCACCTGGTTTTGGAACCACAGCGCCGTGCTGCGCTGCCAGACTTGGTCTTGCCGCACGGTGCTCAGCACCTCGCGTGCTCGCGTGGCGTACAGGCCCACCGGCGAGATGTTGTCCTGACGAACTTGCAGGCCGTAGCGGTTGTCCACCGCCTTGTCGCCCCATTGCGCAGGCACCGACTGCGACAGCGACAAACCCATCGCCTGGCGCTGCTCGCGCTGCATGAACTGGTCACCGGTGGGGCAGTGGGTGCTGGGGTCGCTCAGGCAGTACTGGAAGTTGGACCACAGATCGAGCGATGACTGCAGCCACCACGCACTGGCGCGTGTGCGCGTGTCGCCTTGCAGCCAAGACCATTCGCCCGACAGGCTGTAGCGCTGGGTTTGCCCTCCCGTGGTGCTGTCCAGGCTGCCAAAGCGGCCGATCAAGCCTTGGTCGATGGCCCGCTGAGCCACCTGGTCGGTCGAGGTCCATTGGCTGCGGTAGGCCATGGCTGTCAGCGCAAAGCCGTTGAGCGCGCTGCCATCGCTGTAGCGCAGCACCCCATTGAGCTTGCGCAAGTCCTCGGGCGTTTGCCAGGGGCCGTCGTTGCGGAACATTTCCAGGCCGTACAAGAGCTTGCCCTGCCCGGCATCGGCTGTGGGGGAACCCGCCAACAAGATGCGCCGAAAACCGCCTTGGCCCAAGGTGACTTGCGCCAAGGGGCTGTCCATCTGGCGCAGGTAGTCGAGGTGCGCCGTGCCCGCCGAGGCGAAATCGCCCACCTGCGCGTCGTAGGGGCCTTTTTGGTAATGCACCTTCTGGACCAGCTCAGGGATCAGGAAGTTCAGATCGGTGTAACCCTGCCCATGCGCATGGCTGGGCATGTTGACCGGCATGCCGGCCACAAAGGTCGCGAAGTCGGTGCCGTGGTCCAGGTTGAAGCCGCGCAGGAAATATTGGTTGGCCTTGCCATCGCCCGCATGCTGGGTGACCATCAGGCCGGGCACCATCTCCATGACCTCGCCGGGTCGCAACAGGGGCATGGCACGCAAACGCTCGCCCGAGACGATGCCTTCGCTGGCAGAACGCGCCAGGCCCGTCATGTTCTCCAGCTCGGCACGCACCTCCACCGTGTCGGCGCCTTGCGCCTGCACAGGGGTGCACAGACCCACGCAGGCCGCAGCCCACAGCACACGGGCCAGCGACGGGCGCCCAAGAAGCATGGCCATCGGCGCTCAGCGCCCCACGAACACGGGTTTTCTGCGCTCGGCAAAGGCGGCGCGGCCTTCGGCAAAGTCCACGCTGTCGCTGGTCATGTGCTCGCGTGCGCGCAAGCGCTCGGTGTCCATGTGGCCTGCCGCAATTTCGTTGATCGACTTCTTGGTCTCTTGCACGGCCAAAGGCGCCAGCGCCAAGATGTCGCTGACCAGCACTTGCAGGGTCGCAGCCCAATCAGCGTCCGTCACCAAGGCCTCGAACAAGCCCATGGCGTTGAGCTGCTCGGCCGAGAAAGGCCGCGCCGTCAAAAACGCACGCTTGGCCCCCGCCACGCCAAAGCGGCTGACATAGCGCTGCAAACCACTGGGGTAGTAATGCAGGCCCAGCGCGGTGGCGGGCATGCGCCACTCGATGCCCTGCAAGCCGATGCGCAGGTCGCAGGCCAGCACCACATCGGTGGCGCCGCCGTACACACTGCCATTCAAGGCGCAAATCGTCACAGGGCGCAGCTTGGCCAGTGCGTCGGGAATCTCTTCAAAAAAAGTCGAGCCGTGCCCAGGTTCGTTGAAACCGCTGATGTCGTAGCCCGCGCAAAGAACCGGCTTGGGCTGGCCCTCGGTGTTGGCGGTGAGCACCAGCACGCGCACATCGGCGTTCTGGTTGACCTGCTCGAAATGCGCCAGCAAGGCCTTGAGGTCGCCGTTTTCCAGCCGGTTGCGTTGCGCGGGGCGGTTCAAGGTGATGGTGGCCACGCCGCCTTCGATGTGCAAGGCAGGGGCAGACGGCTGGGCAGGCAAGAGGGGCATGAGGGCATCCAGAAACAAAAAAGGCGTCCGAAGACGCCTTGATTGTAGAAAGCACTGCGAGAGTGCTTGTGGCATTAAGCCTTGGCTTTGGCCTTGCTCATGGCGGCTTTGACCGAAGCTTCAGCTTGGGCGGTGGCGGCCTTGAGGTTGGACTCGGCGGTCTCAGCGGCTTGCTTGGCCACTTTTTTCAGGGTTTCAGCAGCGTTTTGGCTAGCTTCGAAAGCGGTCTTGATGGCGGCCACAGCGGCGTCGGAGCCAGCAGGTGCGTTCTTCAGGCTGTTTTCAACCAAGCTTTTCACAGCTTGCTCGGTCTCAGCGAACTTGCCTTCGACAGCTTTGGTGAATTCAGCGCCGGTGGTGTTGGCGATGTCGGTCAGGTGACGGCCATAAGACACGGCTTTTTCGAAAGCAGGTTGCACCAAGGCGGCTTGAGCGGCCAGCATGTCTTGGGGGTTCTTGGCAGCGAACAGGGCTTGTGCGTTGGCGAAAGACTCACCCACAGCGGCTTTGCCAGCGGCCATGTTCAGCTCGACCAAACGCTCGAAACCGGCGAAAGCGGTTTGCGACAGGCCGGAAGCGGCCTTCAGGTTGGCTTGTTGAGCGGCGACGAGTTGGTCAGCGTTGAAGTTCATGGTGTGTTCCTTGGAAAGGGTTTTTGTTGCAATGCAGCAATTTGAACACCGCACCGCCATCAAAACAAGGGAATACCCGCTCTTTAGAGGCGGCACTCCAAATTGGCCTGTGGGCCAGGGCACAGATGCCCGCCTGGCTTGGGGCCCTTGCCCAGCTCCTTACACTTGGGGCATCGGGCCCTGCGGCCCATGAACCGGACGGGTATGGAACTTCTGAGTCTCTTGTTGTTATTGGGCGCGGCCATTCACTGGCTGAACACGCAAGGCCAACGCCAACGCACTGCGCTGCTGGCCGAGCACTTGCGGCCCTACCAGATCGAAAAGCACATGGCGCAATTGACCGAGGCCTACATGCGCGCACTGGGCGAGCCGGAAGCCGCACGCCAGCAACAGATCCTGCAACTGCAAGAAATGGCCGAGCAACAGCTGGCCGAAGAATTCAAAGCCCTGGCCACCGAATTTGGCCGCTTGGCCGCCCCGCCAACGCGTGGCTTCAAGATCGCGCTGCCCTTCATCGACCAGCTCTCGCCCAAAGCCACGTTTGACATGCGCCGCCTGCTGGCCGTGCACGCGCAAGGCATTGGCCGCGCCATCGCCCTGACACCCGAGGCGGCCAAAGAGCGCTCGTTTCGCATCATGGCCGAGATGTTTTTGATGCAGCACAGCTGCCACTGGTTCTGCAAATCCAAATCCATCGCCTCGGCCCGCATGATGCGGCAGCACCAAACGCGCTACGAGCAGGCCCTGGACGCGGTCAGCCCCGAAACACGCCAGGCGTATATGGCGGTGGTTCAGGGCTGAGCCTGCGCAGGCCGCTCAGGCCGCCTGTGCCGTGGGTGCCAGGATCTCGTGCACGCTGATCACCGCAGGCCCCAAAAGCACCGTCAGCAGTGCCGGGAACACGCAAAACACCAAAGGGATCAACAACTTGACGGGCAGCTTGGCCGCAGTTTCTTCGGCCAACAGCCGCCGCTTGGTGCGCAGCGACTCCGAATGGACTTGCAAAGACTCGTGCACGCTGGTGCCCAACACATCGGCCTGGATGAGCATCACCACCAAGGCCTCGACATCTTCCAGCCCAATGCGTGCGGACAGGTGGCGCAGGGCATCGGCACGGCTGGCACCTGCGCGCAATTCAAGCCCCGTCAACTCGAATTCACTGGACAGTTCAGGGCAGCTCAAATGCATTTCACGCCCGACGCGGTCAATGGCCGCATCCAGCCCCAAGCCCGCCTGCACACACACCCGCATCAGGTCCAGTGCATCCGGAAAGGCATTGAACAAGGCCCGTTGATACCCCGCCACCCGATGCGCCAAGAAAGCATTGGGCAAGTAGTAACCCAACACGGCCGACACCAGCACAAGTGCCATGTCCATGGCTTGCGACAAATTCACCTGGCTGTACCACAGCACCCCCATCGCGATGCCTGGCAAGGCAAATGTCAGCACCGTCTTGCTGGCCAGATACACCAGCGGCGCCAAACGCGAATGGATGCCGGCGTTGTAAAAGCGCAGCCGCAAACGAAAGGTTTGTGCCGGGTCCTCAGGCTCTGAAGCCGATGACAAAGGCCCCAACCAAGCCATGGCCTGTTGCAGCTTGTCGCGCCAGCGCTGCCAACGCTCAGACGTCTCAGCGGGCACAAGGCCGGGCGTGTCTTTCAAGCTGTCCAGCCGCTGCGTCATGCCACTGGGCATCAGGCTGCTCAGCGCCCAATAACTGAAACCACACACCAGCGCAAACACGCAGGCGTAAATCGAAATGAGCATGTAAGACATAGGCGCCTTTCCTTCAAACACGGACACTGACGAGCCGCTGCATCCAGATGACCCCCAGCGCCGCCAGCACCAAAGACCCCGTCAGCAGCTTCAAGCCCAAGGGGTCTGTCCACAGCTTGCCAATGAACTCGGGATTGACCCAACTGAGCAAGGCGGCAATGGCAAAGGGCAAGACCGACAAAATCCACGCCGACAAACGCCCCTCGGCCGACAACACTTTCACGGTGGCCGAGAGCTTTTGGCGCTCTCGAATCAAAGCGGCGGTGCTGCTCAAAATATCGGCCAAATTACCGCCGGTTTCGCTTTGGACCATGGCCGCCACGACAAAGTAACGCACGCTGTCGCTGGCGATGCGCTCGGCCAGATGCGGCAAAGCCACCTGCAAAGAAATGCCAAAGTTCATTTCATCAAACACCGTTTGCAACTCACTGGCGATCGGCTCGCGCGACTCTCTGGCCGCGATCAGCAAAGCCCCACTCAAGGCATGGCCCACTTGCAAAGCGCGCGCCATCATCTCCAGCGCCGCAGGCAACTGCAGATCAATCTGCAACAAGCGTCGACGCTTTCGGTACAACACATACCCCGCCAGCAAGACCCACAACACAGGCATGAGCGACAGCGCCAGCCAAACGGGCGCACCCCCGAAAAAAGCCACCGCAGCACCCGACACCGTGAAGACCACAAACACAAGCAAAGCCTGAGCCAAACTGATCTGTAAACCCGCCTGAACCAGCACGCGGTCCAGTGCACGGATGAACGGGCTTTGCTGCAACCAGGCCTGCGCAGCGGCGTTTTCACTCAAACGGCGCTTTTGCGTCAAGCGGACAGCCGCCTCGGCGCCATCGTCTTTTGACACCATCTTCCAACGCTCATTCAAACGCTTGTGCCCGGGACCCATGGTGCCCTCCCAGGTCATGCTCAAACCCATCACCAACAAAAACACAGCAGCGCCAACGATGCTCAGGATCACCCCATAAAAAATACCGCTCATGGCACCACTCCTTCGATCGTGAACATCGCGGGGTCCAGTTCAATGCCACGTGTGTGCAAGCGCTGGAAAAACCGTGGCCGGATGCCTGTCGCCACAAAACGCCCTTGCACTTGCGCCTCAGTCGACAAGCCCGTTTGTTCGTATTTGAAAATTTCCTGCATGGTGATGACATCCCCCTCCATGCCGGTGATCTCCTGCATGCTGGTGATCTTTCTTTTGCCGTCGGACAAACGGGAAACCTGAATCACCACCGTCAGCGCGGCCGCAATTTGTTGGCGCAGGCTGCGCGTGTCGGTCTGCATGCCCGCCATGCCCAGCATGTGCTCCAGCCGCGTCATGGCGTGGCGCGGCGTGTTGGCGTGGATGGTGCTCATCGAGCCCTCGTGGCCGGTGTTCATGGCCTGCAGCATGTCCATCACCTCCACGCCGCGCACCTCACCCAAGATGATGCGGTCCGGTCGCATGCGCAAACTGTTGCGCAGCAATGCGCGTTGCGACACCTCGCCCACCCCCTCCATATTGGGCGGGCGGGTTTCCATGCGCACCACGTGGGGTTGCTGCAACTGCAATTCGGCCGCGTCCTCGATCGTCACGATCCGCTCGTCTGGCGGAATGCTGGCAGAAACCACATTCAGCAACGTCGTCTTGCCACTGCCTGTGCCGCCCGAGATCAACAGATTGAGCTTGGCCTTGATCACGCCGTCCAACAACGTCGCCATGTCGGGGGTCATCGTGTCAAAGTCCAGAAGATCCTTGATGGTGTATGGCACCACGGCGAATCGACGAATCGACAACAAGGGGCCATCAAGGGCCAGCGGCGCAATGACCGCATTGACGCGCGAACCATCGGCCAAGCGCGCATCCACCATGGGACTCATCTCGTCGATGCGCCGCCCCATGCGCGAAACGATTCGGTCAATCACGCGCAACAGGTGCGCATCATTTTCAAAGCGGATGGGCGTCAACTCGATCTTGCCGCGCCGCTCGACAAACACCTTGAACGGGCCATTGACCAAAATGTCCGAGACCGTCTCGTCACCCAACAAGGACTCGATCGGCCCCAAGCCCAACATTTCATCCTGAATGCCCTGGCCAATCTGTTTGCGCTCGACTTCATTCAAGGCGAAATGGTTTTGCCCGATCAAACTCTCTGTCAGGCTATTGAGCTCAGCGCGCAGGCGATCAGGGGGCAATTTTTCCAGTCGGTGCAAATCCATCTCTTCCAGGATTTGCCGGTGAATCTGCGACTTGATCTGGTCGAAACGGACGCTCGACAACTTGCTGCCACCCACCGAATGCGCAGCCGGAAAATCGACCGTTCGGGCTTCAAACTGGTGGCGGATGCCCGACGGCACAACGCTGTGCACGGCTTGAGATTCGGCTGGATTTTCAAGCATGGACGCCCACCCAACGCGACAGCCATGTCTTGTTTTTGGGAGGCTCTGTCTGCAGAAAGTTTGCCGCCACCAAACGCAAAGCGTCGACCACCGGATTTTTGGGATGCATCTTGACCAAAGGCTGCCCCAAATTGATGGACTCGCTCACCTCGTCGAAATGCGCAGGCAATGTTTGGGCCACAGACAAGCCAACGGCCGCCTCAATGCTTTTGAGGTCGACAAAGCCTTTGCTGTCATAACGGTTGACCACCAAGCGCAATTTGTCGTCGCTGTAGGCCAAGGTTCTGAACAGCTTGACCAAACGCTTAGCATCGCGCACCGAAGGCATGGTGTTGTCCATGACGAGGTAGACCACATCGGCCATGTCCAGCGACTGGATCGCCAGCCCGTCCATCGCACGGTGAATGTCCAGCACGACCACCTCGTACCTTTGTCTGGCCAATTGCAGCACCTTCTCCAGCTGTTTGGTGGTCACCGACAAAGCCGTTTCAATGTCATGCGGCGCCGCCAGCAGCGCCAAGCCCGGCGCCACCTGGTGCATGCAGCTCAACAGCAGCTGGCCATCAAGCCGCTCGATTTGTTGTGTCAAATCGCTGATGTTGTTTTTAACGCCACCGCCCCCCAGGTAAAAGGACGCGTCACCGTACTGCAAGTCCAGATCCAGAAATGCACACGTTTTTGAAAACTCACTGGCCATCAGGTACGCCATGTTCGTGGCCACAAAACTGGCGCCATTGCCACCTTTGCAAGACACAAACGCCGCCATCTTGCCCTTGGGTCTGACCTGGTCTGGCGACGCCTGAAGCTTGCTTTGGTGAGAGGCACAGCGCTTGAACGCCTCACCGAGGGCGCCATCGACCAAAGGCAAATTCAGCACCTCACGGACGCCTGCGCGCATGGCGCTGACCAGCAAAGTCTTGTCGGCGTTGTCCGTGATCAACATCACATACAACTGGGGGCGCACGAAGGTCAAGCCTTCGATCGCCTTGAGGTCGGCCATTTCATGGAACTGCGAACTCTCCACGATCAGCACATCCCCGGCCAAATTGGCCAAATCCAGTGCATGCACCGGTTGCCTCAGACTTTGGGTGAGCACCTCGATGCCGGCTGCAGACAAGCTCACCGCTACCGCTTTGGCCAAAGCGGCATTGGACAAAATCAAATCGGCATTCATGATGTTCCTCAACGCGCGCCCATGTTGCCCACACCCGTGCCCACGCCAATGTTCAAGACATTGACAGGCAGGGGCAGCACTTCAAACGATTTTTGATAGCGGTCCACCGCAGATTTGGCGATCACGCCGTCGGTACCCAAGGCCAAGGGCGCACTGGTGGGCGCAGAAGGGTCGAGCACCTGGGTTTGCTGCGCATTCCGCACCGCCTCGCCAAACGTGGCATCGGGCGTCCACAGCGACGATGCGCAGGCCCCCAGCATCAGCGACGCCCCCACCAGCAGGCCTTTGCCTGCACCGATCAACAAACGTGTTGGCAAATTTTTCATGGCGTGTCCTTTCCTTCCAGTTGCCCGTCGATGAACAACTCGGTCCGCGTGGGTTGCTTGAAGTTGTCGGTCGGCAATGCGGTCCGTGCGGTCGTTGGTTTGACCAGGCGCGGCGTCACCACAAACAACAACTCGGACTGCTCTTTCTGAAACGCTGTGCTGCGAAACAAGGCACCCAAGACCGGCAACTCACCCAAGAGCGGCAATGCCTTGATCGACTCGGTCACATTGCTCTTGATCAAACCGCCGATGGCGAAACTCTCGCCGTCACGCAACTGCACCGTGGTCGAGGCGCGCCGTGTCGTGATGGATGGCAGCAAACTGATTTGCCCACCGGGGCTTTGGATCGTGGTGCCGTATTGCGACAACTCGGACACTTCAGGCGTGACCCGCAAATTGATCAGCCCGTCTTCGAGCACCGTCGGCAAAAACTTCAGGCCCACGCCGAACTCTTTTTCCTCAAGCACGATCGAGGCGCTGCCCAGCCCGTTCGATTGCGGCACCGGGATGTAAATACGACCACCGGCCAAAAACGAACCTTCTTGGCCATTGACCGCGGTGATGGTCGGCTCGGCCAACACTTTGACCAAACCTTTTTTCATCTCGGCCGTCAAGGCGACGTTGTTGCCATTGCGCGTGCTGGTGATGGTGGTGGCGCCATTCGTCAACAACTGCGACAACAAATTCACCGATGCGCCGCCTATGTTGCGCGTGAGGTTCAGGTCCACCCCCAAATCCTCCAGCAAGGTTTTGGACACTTCGGCCACCTTGACCTCCAGCATCACCTGTTGCCCGCCTTCGACGCGCAACATGTTGATCGCCTTTTTGCCCCCCGCAAACGCCTCGGCCAGGCCCATGATCCGCTGTGCCTTCAAGGCATCACTGACCTGACCGCGCACCACCAAGGTGTCGGCCACAGAGTCCACGCTCACGCCTGCGGCCGTTGGCACCCATTCCCGCAGCTTCAACTGCAAGGCCCCGGTGTCCACATTCACCATGACATCGCGCAAACTGGTGGCGCCGCCCGCAGACCAGACAAACAAGTTGGTCGTGCCGGTTTTTTTGCCCAGCAAATAAACTTCTTTGGGGCTCACCAACATCACGTCGGCCACATCCGGGTTGGCAATCGAGATGCGAACCGCCTTCTCGGACAGGCCCATGACCATCGATTTGCCGGCGGTCAAACGCACCGGCGCTTCGATCTGCACAGGGCCCAGGCCACTGGTGGCCACCACGTTGGCCTTGCTGCTGTGCAAAGCCGCCTTGCCCGTGCGGCTGGCCTCTGTTGGTTCTGCCGCACAGACCCATCCCGCCCACAGACAGGCCAGCGCCACGGCACCTTGACCCCACAAAGGTCTGGGCACAGTTTTCGTTTGATTCCGGTTTTGAGGACACTTCATCTTTTACTCCGTGGTTTTGTTCAGACCGCGAATGACTTCTGTCTTCTCGGCCTTCGGGGCGGTGCTTTTGCTGGCAAGGGATGACGCCCGCACTGGTTGCGGGCTCAGCTTGGCCACCTGCGTCTTGATGCTGGACGCCGCGTAGTTCAAGACGCTCGTCAAACTGCCCGATGGGCTTTCACTGCCTTCGAGCAAATCGGTTTTGCGCGCCCCCAAGGTCGAGACGCTTTGCATGTCCACCTGGCTGCGCAACACCAATGACAGCGATCCCACGCTGCGTGCCAGATCGATCTTTTCAGCCTGCGCGGGCGTGACTTCCAGCGTGACGGCATTGACGACTTTGGGCTTGGTCTCCAGGTTGGAGACGTCTTGCGCCACGGCCAGCACCTTGATGCGCTCAATGACGATCTTGGAGACCGCGCTGTTGTGCACATCGACGGTATTGACCATCACATCCACAAAAGTTCCGGGCAAGGCAAATCCGGCCACACCCACAATTTCATTGACCTTCACGGTCACAGCGCGTCGCCCCTCGTGCAACACCGCCGACAAGCCCCCGGTCTCGCCAACGGCTGCCAACTTGGACATCAAGATCGGCTCGCCTTTAAAGACCGGCACATTGACCACCCGGTCTGATACCTGCTGCACAGAGGTCATGGGGTTTTTGATCGGACTGGTGCTGGGCCAATCCACCACCTCCACCATGTTGGGCTGCAAGCGTGTGCCGATTTGCAAATCCTCTTTGCTGATCACCACATGGCTGGTCAGCACCGATGACTTGCTGTTGAGCCAGTAGCCGGCCATCACCACCGCGGCCATGCCCAGCCCGATGGCCATCACCAACATCACTGCGACGCGAATATTTCTCATGTTTTTGTCTTTCTGATTAGCATTACCAAAACTTCAGCAGCAGGTGCGAGAAAGTGCCTGCAGCGATGGCCAATGCGTAGGGCATGGCGCCGTGCACGGCGATCGGCTCTGCGCTGGTGGGCCAAGTGCCACCGGCCAGACTGAACATGCTGTTGCTCAATGACTGCCAGGTACTGCTCAGCACTTCACGCAGCCGCACTGTCCAGATCGCCCAGATCAAGGACTGCACACCGCCTGCAATCAACACCGAGATGCACAGACTCAGCACATCGGCCTGCCCCAAGAACAAGCCCACCACCGCCATGAGCTTGACGTCACCAGCGCCCATGGCGCCGATGACATGGAAAACGAGAAACACCAAGAGCGCCACCACGCCACCCACCAAGGCCGCACTCAGACCGACACCGGCTGCGGTCATGGACCAGAGCAATGCCAAGCCTGTGGCCACGACCAGCAAGGCATTGGGGATCCTGCGTTGCGTCACGTCTTTCCACATGGCGATCAGCAAAACTATGCCCAAGACCCACAAGCCGAATGACTGGGTGTTGACGATGTGCATGGCGGCTCTCCGGATGTTTCTCTGAACCTTCAAGGCGCAGGCGTTGCAGCAGCGGTCAACTTGGTGGCAATCGATGTGAAGATGGTTTTCAAATCCCCACCGATCGTGGTCACGGATGCGGCGATGACCACCGAAATCAGGCCTGCGATCAGGCCGTATTCAATGGCTGTCGCGCCAGACTCATCGTTCAAAAATTGCGTTACAGCTGTTGTCCAGTTTTTCATGATGGAACTCCAAATCAAAAGTAATGAAACGTGATGGTTCACGCCGGTCCTGAAGGAATTTCCAAGCACCGTGGAGCCACTTTAAAAATCGAAAAGTCTTGGGTCTGTTCTCCAACGCACAAAAACCATGCATCTGTGCGGCAGGCTTTCCGGTCCATGTTGGGGGTTGGTTTTTTGTGATGCTGTGTGTGTGCGTGCACACCGAATGGCGGGCGCAAGTGGCCTAAGGTGCGTGATCCACGCATGGCCACGGGGGCCTTGCACGCACTCGGAGAAGACACATGCACCCACGTCACATGGTCATCCGGCGGCAAGCACAGCAGGGCGCTGCCGCCGTCGAATTCGCGCTCATCCTGCCCATCTTGCTGTTGGTTTTTTTTGGCATGGTCGAGCTGAGCTTGGCGCTGTACGACAAAGCCATCCTGACCAACGCCAGCCGTGAAGGCGCCCGGGCAGGCATTGTGCTGAGCTCACCCAAAATGACGGACGCCCAAATCCGTGCGGTGGTGCTGAACTACACCAATGGCAGCTTGATTTCGCTGGGTACCACCACAGCGCCCACCGTCACCGTCAGCCAGTCGAGCCCTGCCAGTTTCCCCAACCCCTTGCGCGTGACGGTGAGCTACACCTACAAAGGCTTGGGCGTGGGCACCTTGCTGGGCGCCCTGGGCTCGCCCATTGTTTTGACCAGCAGCACATCGATGGTGAACGAATGAGCACACACCCACACCCCCACCCACAACGCGGCTCGGTGAGCCTGATGGTGGCTTTTTTGCTGCCGATATTTTTGGGCTTGGCCGCTTTGGCCATCGACCTGGTTTACCTGCAGATCGTGCGCAACGAAATGCAAAACGACGCCGATGCCGCCGCGCTGACCGGCGCTGCGTATTTCTTTAACGGCACCAATGCCACACCCAACTGGACCTTGGCCACCCAAAAAGCCCAAATCGCGGTGACCACCAACACCGCCTCAGGCACCGCCCTGAAAACCGGCACTGTGGCCACCGGTTACTGGAGCCTGGTGGACACCCCCAAAGTGCTGCAATCTTTGCCCATGGTGCCCAAGGCCTACGATGCACCGGCGATTCAAGTCAGCGTGGCCAAAACCAGCAACACCAACGATGGCGAAGTGCCCACCTTTTTTGCGCGTTACTGGGGCATCGTGTCCAAGCCCATGCAGGCCACCGCCGTGGCGGGTTTGTCCAGCCCCAGCACCATCTTGCCCGGTGGCGTGTTCCCCATGGTGGTTGCGCAATGCCTGTACGACACCTACTGGAACTTCAACGCCACACCGGCTGGCCCCAAAATCGACCCGACCACTGGCAAGCCCTACATCTTCAAGATCGGCAGCGACTACCACTACGCCACCTGTGCTTCGGGCCAGTGGACCTCTTTGCTGGACGACTCCAACAGCACCTCGGACATCAAAGATCTGATCGAAGACGGCAACCCCGTGGACCTGAGCATTGGGCAATCCATCTGGATCCAAACCGGGGCCAAAGCCTCGTTGTTTGGCACCGTCAGAAATTGCAGCAAAAAGGGCGACAAGAGCTGCGAGTACGTGGTGATCCCCACGGTCAACACCGTCACGGCACATGCGCGTGCACCGATCATTGCCTTTGCATGCATGCACATCTTGGACGCCAACCAAGGCAGCAAATACATCGAGGTTGAGATGAGCACCCAATGCAAAGCCCCTTGGGGCACAGGCATCGGCCCCAACTACGGCGTGGTCTCACCGCCGAGTTTGTTCAAGTGATTGGGGGCTGTGCTTCGGCCTCTGGCCATAAGCTTGGGAAGTAAAACCGCAGGGCGTGCTGTGGCACACCCAAACGCAATGCGCCATGAGGCGAGTCGGTTTCCAGCAGGCCACGCTTGAGCAAGGCCGACACTTGCGCCGAGGCCAGTCGTTCGCCCAAACCCAGCATGGCTTTGAAGTCTGCCCGGTCCAGCTCGGCCTGCGACGCAAACAGGTAATGCAGCGCTCTCAAAGCCTCGGCTCGAACGCCTTGCTTGACCACGTTTTCCTCGTAGGCCAAACACGCCGCCATGCGGTCCTTCATGCCACCCCGCGACAGCAAGCCCGACATGAAGTCGACTTGGTCGATACACACGCCCAGCACGTAATCGATCCAGCGAATCAAACCCGACTCGGTCAGGTTACCCCGGCCATCCAGATCGCCTGCCCGGGGTTCATCGGCTGCGGCCAAGTTGGCGTAATACGCTTCGTGCGTGCGGGCAAAGCCCCGCAACGGCGACCACAAACCGTTGGTCAAGCCCATATGGCCCAACACCAAATGGCTGTGCAACCGCACCACACGCCCGTTGCCGTCTGCAAAGGGGTGAATCCAAGCCAGCCGCTGGTGCGCCGCCGCCATGGCCACCAGCTGCAGCTCGCCTCGGCGCAAGCCCGGATACACAGAAGACCAACGGGCTAAAAAAGCAGGCAAAGCCGCCGCAGCGGGCGAGGCATGCCGCCCCACACTCACC
>JACCDZ011266985.1_pt1 | contig 17665 bp, 17 predicted proteins | sample 7449551 | NCBI WGS metagenome assembly JACCDZ01 (sample SAMN15323452, study PRJNA562643) | freshwater metagenome | isolation source: river surface water | place: USA:Blue River Watershed | collected 2017-08-18
AAACGGTTGTGTTTGAACCATTGAGTAAGGAAATGATCAAACAAATCGCCGAGATTCAGATTAATCGCGTGCGTAAACGTTTGCATGAACGTGATTTAAAACTGGAGGTTTCTGCCGTTGCCATGGACGAACTGGCTGATCATGGTTTCGATCCTGTGTTTGGTGCAAGACCGCTTAAACGCGCGATTCAGCATTACATAGAAAACCCCTTAGCAACTTATTTGCTCGAAGGGCGTTATGTCCCAGGTGATGTCATCCAGGTGACCAGTGAGAGCGACGGTTTTGTTTTCTCGAAACAAACGGGTAATACTGGTACGGAAAACTGATGAGTAATCGATTATGCACAGAATACCTTAGCAGCAAGAAACCTGTTTAATCTGATTGGCATGAGTTCTGGCACACAAGCACGCAATGTGAGTCAGAATGTTTTAGCGGTTAGTTTGAAAGCTTATGAAATTAAAACAATGTCTTCTGGCAATGTTGGTAAGCACTCTTTTGTTCACGGTTGTTTTTTCCTGGCAATTGCAAATGGTTAATATAAACGCTATCGCAAAGGGGAATCCCACTTTCTATCAGTTTACGCCAAATTTGGTAAGATTTGCTGTTTGAAAATTGCAAACAATACCTGCTTAGGTATAATAGCCTTCCATAAAAATCAAGCGAAAAAGGCCTGATGTAATCTCTTATATCAGGCGTTTTTATTGCTGTCATTCCCGCGAAGGCGGGAATCCAGCCAGGGACGAAAAATATTTCGCCCCTAGCGCAGGATGACAGAGGGCAGAAAAATAGTCAGAGCCAATAAACGCTGGCGCGTATTCAGTATGCTTTTGTGGGCAGAAATGTGATCAACGCCATTTAGCAAGAATATAAAATAGACCAGAAGGTGAATAATGGCAGTAAGAATTCCAATGACAGTAAGTGGTGAGGCGGCATTAAGAGCAGAATTGCAAGATCTAAAAAGTGTGCAAAGACCTAAAGTAATAGCAGCTATTGCTGAGGCGCGTGAGCATGGTGATTTAAAAGAAAATGCAGAGTACCACGCCGCACGTGAGCAGCAAAGTTTTATTGAAGGGCGTATTCAAGAGCTGGAAGCCAAGCTTGGTAATGCGCAGGTTATTGATGTTACCAGCATAACCAATACAGGCAAAGTCATCTTTGGTGCCACGGTTAGGCTGCTTAATACAGAAACTGAAACTGAAATGACGTATCAGATTGTTGGCGAGGATGAAGCTGATATTAAAGAAAATAAGATTTCACTAAGTTCCCCTCTGGCAAGAGGACTTATTGGCAAAGAAGAGGGTGATGAGACCAGGATCGCTACCCCAGCTGGAATTGTTGATTATGAAATCATTTCGGTAGAATACCGATAAATTCAAAATAGCGCAATGAACTACCTGCTATTACTCATTATCGGACTGATTTGGGGCGGGCAATTTATTCTGATTGATTTATCTTTGTCTACATACACACCTGAACAGTTATCTTTTCTTAGAACCTTCTATGCCGCAGTTTTCTTGATTATATTTTGTCTTATAACCAGAAGAAAATATGCAAAAAGAGATCTCCTGAGCTGGTTAAAAGTAATTATCATTGGACTGCTTGAGGTTGTTATCCCGTTTGTTTTGATAATGTGGGGGCAGCAATTTGTTTCAGGGAGTATGGCATCGATTTTAATGGGAACTATTCCATTTTTCACGATTGTTCTGATGCTTTTAACGGGAGTTGAGCGTGCAACAGGTGTTAAATTTCTTAGTGTACTTGTGGGGTTTGCAGGTCTTATCGTTTTATTTCTTCCAGATTTACGCAACGGATTATCCATGTCATACATGCCACAAATAGCCATTTTGATGGGAGCTTTGTCATTTGCCTTAGCCCTTATTGTGATTCGTAGTTTGCCGCAGGAGGATTCTTTTGTACTATCACGCGATGCGTTTATTGTGGGCAGTATTGTCATGTGCGTTATTAACTTAAGCAATGGTTCGCTATCAAATATTCACTTTTCAATATCTCCATTTCTTGCTTCATTGTCGCTTGGGGTATTCTGCTCAGGTCTGGTTTATGTGCTATATGTCAGTTTAATCAAGCGTGCGGGGGCAGGATTTTGCTCATTATCTAATTATTTGGTGCCATTATTTGGGAGTCTGTTTGGTGTCATCATTATGGGAGATCATATCAGCATAAATATGATTTTTGCATGTGTATTGATTCTATCATCAATTGCGATTGAGCCTATTTTGCGTTACGTTAAGCGAAGAAAAGTTTCAATACTAAGTGGGAGAGTTTGATGAGTTATAAAGAAAATATACGTTGGCAACAGCGTTTTTCTAATTATCGAAAAGCGTTAGCGCAGTTACGCCAAGCAATACAAGATTATGATGATAGCGCTCCAGATATAGTTAAAGAAGGGGTGCTTCAGCGCTTTGAGTTCACACATGAGCTGGCTTGGAAAGTACTTAAAGATTTTTTGGAATTTGAAGGTCATCAGAATATTACTGGTTCACGAAGTGCAACTCGACTGGCATTTAATCTTGGCTTAATTAAAGAAGGGCAGATATGGATGGATATGATAGAAAGTCGCAATCGCACTGTACATACTTATGATATAAATTTATTACAGCAAGAATTCACTAAAGTTCATGATATTTATCTCCTTTGTTTTGAGCAATTGGCGCAAACGATGAGTTTAAAGTTATGACAGAACCAGTAAAGTTTGGTCTGGCGCAGAGCCTGATAAATATTTTTGCTAATGTCTTTACCCAGTTTCCTGAAGTAGAGCAAGTAATTATCTACGGATCACGTGCAATGAATAAAGAAAGAGCAGGATCAGATATTGATCTGGTGTTAAAAGGACAAAATATCAATCAAGAAATACTGGATAGAGTCTCTCAAGAATTGGATTCGTTAAACACCCCTTATTTAATCGATTTATGTAACTATCATACGATTAGTAATCTGGCGCTTTTAGAGCATATTGATCAGTGTGGTCAGCTTTTTTATTGGAATCAAAGCAAGTGCTAAGTTGGTATTTATAAAATCATATGATATTATTTTGATATATCATATGATTGTGGAGTTTATAATGATAGCAACATCAGTAAAGCAAGGCGATTTTTGGGCATTTGTCGGCATGCCTTCCCGTGGTCAGGATTTATATCAAGCGATACACAATGGCTTTAGCTGCGATGTTTTTAGCAAGCTTGCGGTCATTTCTGGTCTTGAGAAGAAACAACTGGCAGAAATCACCACCATTCCATCAGCATCTCTTAATAGAAGATTTAAATCTGGGTTCTTCACAGAAGCAGAAAGTGATAGGTTATATCGCTACGCTGAAGTATACAAAGCGACGCTGGACTTATTTGAAGGTCATAATGAAAAAGCAAAAAGTTGGCTGCAAACCTCTGTTGCTGGCTTAGGCGGAAAACGCCCTGTGGAGATGTTAAGGACATCAGCGGAAACCGAAGCTGTTTTAGATTTAATTGGGCGCCTTGAGCATGGTGTTTTTGCGTGAGTACTGTTTATGCGTATAGGTTAGTTAAAACCAAATGGCTGAGTAATGCTTTTACTGGCGATGGTGCAAAACTATATGGAGGCAGATGGAATAGTAAAGGCATGCCATGTGTATATGTAGCAAGCTCTGAATCACTTGCTATTTTAGAAATTTTCGTCCATCTAGAAGATTATTCCTTACTGCAAAATTACACACTATTGCAAGTTAAATTGCCACAATCAGAAATTCAGTATGTTGATCGAGAACATCTACCCAAATGCTGGCAAGATCAGCCTGCTCCACCTGAAACCGCTGCTTTGGGTGATGACTGGCTTAGATCCTGTCAAAGCATGGTGCTTGCAGTGCCAAGTGCGGTTGTCCCCAGGGAATGGAATTACTTACTAAATCCTGAACATGAGAAATTTAGTCAGGTTGTGAAGAGCGTTGAACAGCTTCCCTTTTTAGTCGATGCAAGGTTATGGCGTAAATAAATAGTATTGTCAATCCTCTATAAAAATGTAATACACTGATGCACAGCAAAAAATGCTGCAATTTGTAGGCGATATTTTTTTAGAGTCAGAATGAAAAGAGTGAAAAAAATGAAAAAAATTAGAGTAATGTTTGTCTGTATGGGAAATATTTGCCGCTCGCCAACGGCACATGGGATTTTTCGCCAGTTAGTAGAAGAGGCAGATTTAGCGGATTATTTTGAAATAGAGTCTGCAGGAACGCACTCAGATGGATGGCATAAAGGGGATGCAGCTGATCCAAGAACGATTGCAACTGCCTTGAAATTTGATTGCGATATTGGTGATTTACGCTCAAGACAGCTGGTTACATCAGATTTTGAGCACTATGATTATTTGATTGCAATGGATGATAAAAATATCCGTGACATGCTGTCTATAGCTCCAAAGTCTGGCATGGTGAAAATTGTCAAGCTTTTGGATTATGCTCCTGAGTTATCTATTGATGATGTGCCTGACCCTTACTATAACGATGGCTTTGATCAAGTGTATCTAATGATCGATACAGCATGCAGAAATCTACTGGATCAGTTAAAAGCAAATTTAAATAAGTCAAATAATTGAGAGCAATAATGAATTATCGTAATGCAAAATATTTAATGGGCGCATCTTTAGTGGAGCAGTTGCCTGATGATTATGGGATTGAGGTAGCATTTGCAGGGCGATCAAATGCAGGGAAATCAAGTGCATTAAACGCGCTGACTGAACAAAAGAAACTGGCACGAGTCAGTAAAACCCCAGGTAGAACGCAGTTGATTAACCTGTTTACTTTGGAAGAGCACAAACGCCTGGTCGACTTGCCAGGTTATGGATATGCCAAAGTATCAGAAAAAATCAAAGCCAGTTGGCAAAAAACACTTGAGATGTACCTCACCACAAGGCAATGCTTAAAAGGAATTGTATTACTGGTTGATTCACGCCATCCCATTAAAGACTTCGATTGTATGATGATCGAAGCTGCTGTTGGGCGTGACCTGAATCTACATGTTCTATTAACGAAAGCCGACAAGCTTAAGAATGCTGAGAAGGCTAAAGCTGAACGCTTGATGCGTGATTATCTAAAACAGCTAAGGGTACGGGATAATATCAGTTTTCAATTGTTTTCAGCGCAAACAGGTACAGGCTTAGAGAAATTTAAGCAAAAACTGGATGCGTGGTATGAATTACCATTTATTGAACTTAATGATGGGATAGAGGAAAACTAGCGATGGGAAAAGGTAGGGTTGTTTTACATGTTGTTGTCTTTTCACCTGACAACACAATCTAACGCTTAATCTGCTAGGCATTTAGGGTAAATATTGGTATCCTTATGCCAGTTTTTAACAACGAAATCAGTAAACAAAGGTAATACAATGAACGCAAAAATCAGCAATGTTGTTGCAAGACAAATTTTAGACTCTCGTGGGAATCCAACCATTGAAGCGGATGTAATTTTGGAGTCAGGTGCCTTTGGGCGCGCAGCGGTGCCTTCTGGTGCTTCAACTGGCGCAAGAGAAGCACTTGAGCTTCGCGATGGTGACAAAAAGAAATACCATGGTAAAGGGGTGCAGAAAGCCATTAATAATGTCAATAGAACCATTAAAAAAGCCGTTGTTGGATTGGATGCGTTAGATCAGCGTCTAGTGGATCAAACGATGATTGACTTAGATGGTACCAAGAACAAAGAAAAGCTCGGGGCTAACGCCATTTTGGCAGTATCGTTGGCATGTGCGAAGGCGGCTGCATCACACCTAAGAAAACCGTTTTATCGCTACTTGATGAATTCAAAAGAATATATCATGCCTGTTCCCATGATGAATGTGATCAATGGCGGCGTACATGCTGATAATAATGTTGATATGCAAGAATTTATGATCATGCCTGTGGGTTTTGAGAAATTTTCAGATGCACTTCGTTGTGGAGTAGAAATTTTCCATACGCTTAAGAAAGTCCTGGTAAAAGCAGGTTACAGTGTCACAGGTGTTGGTGATGAGGGCGGGTATGCGCCCAACTTGCCTTCAAATGCCATGGCAATAGAGATGATTTTAAAAGCCATCGAGGAAGCAGGCTACAAGGCTGGTGAGGAAGTTTACATTGCGCTAGATCCTGCCAGTAGTGAGTTCTACAAAGAAGGAAAGTACGTCTTAGCCTCAGAAAACAAGGTGTTAACATCGGCAGAATTTGTTGATTACTTAGAGGACTGGGTTAATCGTTACCCGATTATTTCGCTTGAAGATGCCATGGCTGAAAACGATTGGGAAGGTTGGAAATTACTGACTGAACGTTTAGGTAAAAAAGTACAACTCGTTGGTGATGATTTATTTGTGACTAATGGCAAAATTCTACGTGAAGGTATAGATAAAGGCATCGCTAATTCTATTTTGATTAAACTTAATCAAATCGGTACGTTAAGCGAAACTTTTGAAACGATGGCAATGGCAGCTGAGGCAGGATATACCTGTGTGATTTCTCATCGCTCGGGAGAAACGTCTGATACAACTATTGCTGATTTAGCCGTGGCAACAGGAGCGGGTCAAATTAAAACGGGTTCATTATGCCGCTCTGATCGCGTCTCCAAGTACAATCAATTATTGCGTATTGAGGAAGAGCTAGCCGATAATGCCATTTATCCAGGGGTTAAGACTTTTAATTTTAGCGATGATTTTAATGCTGCTGAAGAAACAGTCATCATCGTTGAAGATGAAAAAAACCACACGACTGAAGTTAAGGGGCATATTGCCAGGGTTGAACATGCTGTATCAACGCACGTGCCAGAGGAAAAAGCGATTGATCTTTTGATAGAAGAAACCAGGGACAATCAAGAAAAAGAATCTGTAGGCTCTCAAGAAGATCAACCTAAAGCATAATGATTTCGCGTTATACTCTGTTTATTGCAATTCTGCTTATTGGTATAGCAACCTTACAGTATGACTTTTGGTGGAGTAAAACGGGTTTTTTTGCAGCGCGGTCCCTAACAGAAGCTGTTAATATCAAGCAGGCGGACAATGGCGTCTTAGAAGTGCGCAATAAGCACTGGTATGCTGAAATTCTTTCTTTGCGCCAGAATAATTCAGTTTTGGAAGGTATGGCACGAGAAAACCTGGGGTTTATCAAGGAAGGTGAAGTTTTTTATCAAATTGTAATGGTTCAAAATAAAAAAGTTTCACTACAGGAAGATAATTGATGAGGCGAATCCTGATTATTCCAGCAAGTGGTATTGGAAGTAGAATGCAGCAAGAGTTGCCTAAGCAGTACATTAAGCTGGATAATGGCTTATCCATTCTGGACACGGCAATTTTTCGTTTATTAAATGAGCCTTTTTTTGATTTAGTGGTGGTTGTGCTTAATTCAAGAGATCGTCATTGGAAAAACTCCATTCACATTAGTAATGCACGCGTTAGGATATGCGCAGGAGGCAAGGAACGCGGTGATAGCGTGCGTAATGCACTGATGTCGTTAAAAAATGTGGCTGAAGATGATGACTGGATATTTGTCCACGATGCTGTAAGACCCTGCGTGAATTTAGACGATGTGAGAAGACTGTATGCAGCAATCCGTATAGAGAACACCATAGGTGGGATATTGGCAACTGCGGTATCTGATACGGTAAAATTAGTTGATGAACAACAGAATATTGTCAAAACCCTGGATCGCAGGTGTATTTACCTTGCGCAAACTCCACAGGCTTTTCGCTATCGCACCTTGCTTATGGGATATTATTTCTGTCTACATAACAACATCATGGTAACCGACGAAGCTTCAGCCATCGAGGCGTTGGATCATCAGCCACTTATTGTCAATGGTGATAAGAGAAATATAAAAATCACAATGCCCATAGATTTAGTATTGGCAAATTATTTCTTATCAACGCTATAGCTTATGCCTTCGGCTTGATTGGCTTTAATATTCAGTGTTCTTTGTGGGAAAGGGATTTCGATATTGTTTTCATCAAAACAGAGTTTGACTTGTTCTGTTAGCGCCCATTTGGTTTCAAAGAAGTCAGCGCGTTTAGTCCAATAGCGCACAAGTAAATTCACACTGCTATCGGCAAGCACATCAACACGAACAATGGGGGCTTTGCTGTCGTCTTTGATGATTTTATCATGGCGTTCGAGAAGTGATTGCAATAGCGCTTTTGCCATTTTCAAGTCACTATCATAGCTAATACCAACAGTAAAATCGTTCCGTCTGAATTCATTGTTGGAGAAATTAGTGATAATGCGTGCAGTCACCAAGCTATTAGGAACTTTAACTTCCAGTCCATCGGTAGTGCGCAAAGTACAAAATACAAAGCTGATACTTTCCACAGTACCAGTGACACCCCCAAGATCAACAAACTCGCCAATTTTGAATGGGCGTGTGGAAACAAGCATAATGCCAGATACAACGATATTGGCTGAGTTTCTTAACGACATGCCAATCCCAACGATTAAAGCAGTAATTGCCGCGGTTAGCGGAGTTGTTGATATGCCTAGCTCACTAATAGCAATTAAGATAACAAAGATAATCAAAAAAATATGCAGAATCTGCATCAAAAACATAGTTACGGCTTTGTCTAACTTGGTTTTAAGCAGCAGTTTTTGGGTGCTATTCTTAACGATTTTGGCGATGATGAAGCCCGCAATAAAAATAATGATTGCCAGTACCACATTAGGTAAATGCTCCAAGATTAAAGAAATAATCCACTGAAGGTATTGATTGAGATTTTGCATATGAAGTTCCACGTGTTTGCTCCAGTTTTTGTTCATTTCAAGTTTAATGGCACTTTGGATCGTTAGTGTGCCAAATTTTTTAGAAACTAAGCTCTCCTGAGTTCTGATTGTTTATTTTAACAACCTCGATGACTTGCCCATAGTATTTCGGGATGGTGATCGTTAAGGTTAATAAAGCGTGCTAATACAAACAAATAATCTGATAGTCGATTAAGGAAACTTAGAATCAATGGATTATTAGGCTGCGTTTTATCTTGTATCAAAGCCACGTAGCTTCTTTCGGTTTTGCGCGCTATGGTGCGAGCCTGATGGCACAGTGCCGAGCATTGCGAGCCCCCTGGTAAGATAAACTCTTTCAAGGGAGCAAGACTTTCATTCCAATCATCTATTTGTTTTTCAAGCATTGTAATCGAGTCAGTATTCAATTGACTAAATTCAGGAAAAGACAGCTCACCGCCAATATTAAATAAATGCTGCTGAATGTATTGAAGCTGTTCATTAATGACAGTGTCATGAGAAAAAGCGACGATCACACCAATGGCAGCATTAAGCTCATCAATTTGCCCAATGGTTTCAATAATGGGTGCGCATTTTTCAATACGGATGTTATTAGATAATGCTGTTGTTCCCTGATCACCAGTTCTTGTGTAAATTTTTGATAATCGATAGCCCATAGTTGTTCCATTAACGTTTATTAAAACCAATAACATACACCTCGCGCGAACGGGCACGTGAAGCATCAGGTTTGCGAATTACCACTTTCTGAAATTGTTGTTGTATTTTCTTAACAAAAGCATCAAAGCCCTCGCCCTGGAAAACTTTTGCCAAAAAATTGCCATGAGATTTTAACACGCTATCAGCAAAATCAAGAGCAAGCTCCACCAGATACATGGAGCCTGCCTGATCGGTATTGCGATTACCGCTCATATTAGGTGACATATCCGAAATAACCCAGTCAATCGATTCACCTGCGGTAAGCTGCATCAATGCCTGATAGGATTCATCTTCAGTGAAATCACCCTGGATAAAAGTAACTTCAGGCAAGGGATTCATTTCAAGAATATCCAGCGCAAACACCTTGCCCTGGCTGCCTACACATTCAGTTAAGACTTGTGACCAGCCACCAGGCGCAGCTCCAAGATCAACCACCGTCATACCCTGATTAAATAGCCTGTCTTTCTCCTGGAGCTCAAGAAGCTTGTATGCGGCTCTAGAGCGAAAGCCATCTTTTTTCGCCTTTGCAACATAATGGTCGCTATGATGTTCATCTAACCAGCGTTTACTGCTTTTACTGTGTTTGTTTTTCGACATTGAAGAATTTTTAAGGAATTGTCCTACACTTTTGCGCCTTAGTATAACGTGAGTTCGATGCAAGAAACATTGAAACACACGCTCAAAGCAAGTATTTTTAAGCAGTTCAGGGCTTTTGCACTTTCCCCCGGGCGTATTTCCTCCTTTTTATGATGGTTATTTGTGGATATGGATAGATAGGGCGTGAATACTATTGTGCATGAGATCTTCTAAACAGGCGTAGATTTCCTGGTGTGCTTCGAGTGTACTAAGGGTTGCAAATCTGACACTAGCAATGTGTAATTTAAAGTGTGATTTCCGAGTTTGAAATTGTTTGTGCTGCTTATGTTTATCTGTCTCATCTATTAGTTCAATAAAGGTCGGAGCGAATTTTTTATCAAGCCTTTCAATAATTGTGTCATAGAGTGTCATATTCAATTTAGCGAATGATTCGTGTTGGGGTAATAATGGCGTCCATTTTAATGTCCCATTCATTCATTGCAAGAGGATGATGCTGTGATTGCTCAAATTGCTGTTCATCAAAAGCGATACCAACAAACTCCGTGTTGTTGAAAGCTTTACAAAGCGTAAGTGAGCTGTCATAAAAACCACCCCCCATGCCGATGCGATTTTTTGCCAAATCAAAACCGACTAATGGCACAATGATCATATCAAGCTCCCATGGTGATATCGTTTTATCAGCAATAAACAAAGGCTCTTCTAAGCCATATCTGTTATGGCAATGCCTTATAGATTCTCTCACAAATAAAAGCTTGCGCTTTTTAAAAGGATGCAGCACAGGGTAGTAAATTTCATGTTGCATTTTGAGCTCCTGGTCAATCAAATGGGGTGAGATTTCTTCGCTGGAAGCATAGTAACTGGCAATTTTTTTAGCCTTGGATTTTAAAAGGTCAGCATAACAGCGGGAAAATTGTGCGCATAGATCTTTCGCATATTGCTGTTTCTGTGCTAAAGAAATGGCTTGCCTTTTATGGCGCAACTGCCTGCAGATAGTAGCTTGCATGATTGAGTACTTATTAGCAACATGGGGTGTTAAATATCTGTTACCCAACCCACTTGCGTGCATTCATAAATAAACGCATCCATGGTGAGTATTCGATATCTTTATTTTTCCAGTCCGCAGGATACCATGACATTTGTACTAATCTAAAGACACGTTCAGGATGTGGCATCATGATTGTGGCGCGCCCGTCAGTAGAGGTGAAACTCGTGAAACCGTCTTTAGAACCATTAGGATTAAGTGGATAATACTCGGTGGGATTGCTGTGGCTGTCGATAAAACGCATCACGGTTTGCTTATTGGCAATTAAAGTGTTTAAGTCATTGGCATCCCGATACTGCGTTCGCCCCTCAGCATGTGAAACAACGATGGGCATTTTTAAGCCATCCATGCCTGCAAAGACAATTGAAGGGCTTTTAAGTACTTCGACCATTGATAAACGTCCTTCAAATTGCTCAGAGAGGTTTCTGACAAAGCGTGGCCAGTGTGTTGCCCCTGGAATAATGTCTTTTAATTGCGATAACATCTGACAGCCATTACACATACCAACGCTGAAGGTATCAGGACGTGCAAAAAATGCAGCAAATTGATCTAAAAGCTTAGGATTAAATAAAATCGATTTTGCCCAGCCGCCTCCCGCACCAAGTACGTCACCATAAGAAAATCCGCCACAGGCAGCAAGACCCTTGAAATCGTTCAGGTTAATACGATTGTTTTGTAAATCAGTCATATGTACATCAATGGCATCAAAACCGCTTAGGGTAAACGCAGCTGCCATTTCGTTATTGCTGTTGACCCCTTGTTCGCGCAAAATAGCAACTTTGGGTTTAATACCAAAATTAAGGTAAGCTGCTGCAATATTTTCTTTGCAGTCATATGCAACCTGGGCAAATAAACCGTGATCATTAAGCCCATTGATCAGCTCATGTTCCTCATCGGCACACCTCGCATTATCACGCATTCTCTGGATTTGATAGGAGGTTTGTGACCAAAGTGTCTGCAGTTCGGCGCGCGTCATGGAAAATAGCTCATCAATATCCTGGCTGATGATCAATTTGGCATCGGCTGTTGAAGCATTGGGTCTACCAATGTGATGTGCTTTGAGTTGAAAGCTTGCAAGCATCTGCATCACGATGTCGCAATCGGTATTTCTTACTTGAATCACAGCCCCCAGCTCTTCGTTAAAAAGCACAGCATGAGGATCGTCACCCAAGGCATCGATATCGACGTCAAGTCCGCATTTTGCCGCAAACATCATTTCACACAGGGTGGTAAATAGACCACCATCGGAGCGATCGTGATAGGCTAAAATTTTATCTTCTTTAACCAGTTTGTGAATGGCGGCAAAGAAGCTCTGCAATAGTACGGGTTCAATATCTGGTGTTTCATTGCCAAACTCGTTATAAACTTGAGCAAATGAAGAGCCACCTAAACGGTTTTTGCCTAAACCAAGATCAATGAAAATAAGATCAGTTTCAAATGCCAGACGCAATTGTGGGGTCAGTGTACGACGAATATCCTGCACAGGGGCGAAGGCCGTGACAATTAAAGAGACAGGAGAGGTAACCGCCTTTTCGCCGTCTTCGTCACGCCATGTGGTTTTCATCGATAAGGAATCTTTACCAACAGGGATGGTGAGATCCAGTGCTGGACAAAATTCCAACCCAGCCGTTTTAACCATTTCATAAAGTCTTGCATCCTCGCCTGGATGTGAAGAGGCTGCCATCCAGTTGGCTGAAAGCTTAACATCAGATAAATGGTAGATATAGGCCGCGGCAATATTGGTAATCGCTTCACCTATAGTGATTCTTGCAGCGGCTTGAGGGTTCATCATCGCCAAAATTGGGCGCTCGCCCATTGCCATGGCTTCGCCGTGATAGTCGGTAAAGCTTGATGCTGTTACGGCAACATCAGCCACAGGAATTTGCCATGGTCCCACCATCTGATCGCGTTGGGTCATCCCACCAACGCTGCGATCGCCTATGGTAATTAAAAACTTCTTACTGCCAACAGCAGGTAAACGCAAGATGCGTTTTGCTGCATCAGTCAAATTGATTTTACTGTAGTCCCAATTGCTATAAGCATGGGCGGTTGTTGTGACATTTTTTACTGTTTTAGGCGCCTTGCCCAGTAACAAAGATAAAGGCATATGGATTAGATCAACGGTGGAGTTTGAATCTTTAAGAATAAGCACCTGTTCTGTGGTTGCTTCACCAACGATGCTGTATGGGCAACGCTCACGCCGAGCAATCTGGTCAAACGTAGCCAAATCATCCGCTGAAATAGCGAGAACATAACGCTCTTGAGATTCATTACACCATATTTCTAAAGGGGATAAGCCTTTTTCGGCAACTCCAATTTTGTTAAGATCAAAAATGGCACCGCGCTCACAATCAGCAACAAGCTCGGGTAGCGCATTGGATAAACCACCAGCACCCACATCGTGAATGCTGATGATCGGGTTATCCAGTCCCATTGACCAGCAACTATCGATGACTTCTTGTGCGCGACGCTCGATCTCAGCGTTATCGCGTTGAACTGAGGCAAAATCAAGTGTTTCGTGTAAGTCCCCTGCATTCACGGAAGAAGCAGCTCCGCCACCTAAGCCAATTAACATGCCTGGTCCGCCCAGGACAATAATTTTGGCACCCGCGGGAATTTTACGTTTTTCAATATGTTCTTCTTTGATATTGCCATAACCTCCAGCAATCATAATAGGTTTATGGTAGCCCCAAACTTCGCCGTTATAGTATCGCTCAAACGTGCGGAAATAGCCGCACAAATTGGGGCGCCCAAATTCGTTGTTGAAAGCAGCTCCTCCCAAAGGTGCTTCAATCATAATATCAAGCGCTGAACGAATGCGATCAGGTTTGCCATAAGGGAGTTCCCAGGCTTGTATATCATCAGGAATGTTTAAGTTTGATACGGTGTAGCCTGTGAGTCCCGCTTTTGGCTTGGCACCTCGTCCAGTAGCGCCCTCATCACGGATCTCGCCTCCTGCTCCTGTTGCTGCCCCTGGGTATGGTGCAATCGCCGTGGGGTGATTATGTGTTTCCACTTTGATTTGAATATGAATAGGCTCACGCTTAAAGTGATAGAGTCCATCTTTATGGCGCTGCAAACGCTCAGCGGCATAACCTGCAATAACCGCAGCATTGTCATGATAGGCGGACAGGATATTTTCTTTATGGTGTTCATAGGTATTTTTAATCATTGCAAACAATCCGTGTGTCTGTGCTTGAGCATCGATAATCCAATCGGCTCTAAAGATCTTATGGCGACAATGTTCAGAATTAGCTTGTGCAAACATCATCAGTTCAACATCGGTGGGATCGCGATTAAGCTCAAGAAATCCAGTCTGCAAATAATCAATTTCATCGTTGGATAAAGCAAGACCAAGCTCATCATTGATTTTCTCTAAGGCTATGCGCCCTTGGGCTAACAAGGGAACAATGCGTAGTTTTCCTTCTGCATGTGTGTTTGTGAAGGGATTGGTTTCAGCCAGAGAAAAGGTAACGCTTTGCATCATGCGATCGTGCAACGTTGCCGTAAGTTGCGTTAAAGTATTCTGCTCCAAAGGGTGTTTGCTTTGGAGGTAATAAACGATGCCACGCTCGATACGTATAATCTCTTTAAGTCCACAGTTATGCGCGATATCGGTAGCTTTCGATGACCAGGGTGAAATCGTTCCTAAGCGCGGTGTGACAATAATTGCCTGTCCTGTTTTCTCGGTCAGTACACCCTTGTCACCGTAAGTTAAAAGTGCCTTGAGTTTGCCCATGGCATCTTCTGTGAGTGTCTCTTTAGACTCAATAAAGTGAATATATTCCGCCTGAACCTGTTCAATACCAGGGATGATGCCTTGCAATTTAGATAATATTCTTTGTTGATCAAACGAAGATAGTGCGTTATTGCCAAAAATTTGTAACATCTTTCTACTCATACAGAAGGTTTGAATGTCAATATTCTGATAGATTTAAATGGATTTATAAAGGGTAAAATGCGAGTTTATTTTTGAGGTAAAAAATTCTCCCTCATCCGCCAAAACACGTTTTGGCGACTTCTCCCATCAAGGGAGAAGTAAAGACCTGGAACCACTTGAAAATACTTGCTTTGAACTTACGCTAAAATAGATTGCTCCATATTTCCTGTACTTCTAACATTCTCTGTTTACAAGTATCTAAGGGAACAACGGCTTCTTGTTTGCGAAGGTAGCATTTAAACCCTAAATCACGGTAATAGCAATAGTTATCAATCAGCACGTTTGCCGTTTTAGTATCAAGTAACTGTGCAGATTCCATGGTTTGGATAATGCGAATACTGTCGCTGTAGTAACCTATTGCAGGAACTTTATGGCTATAATAAAGCGCAAAAAACTGGGCAATAAACTCAATATCCACCATAGCACCTGGGCTTTGTTTTAAATCAAATAGATGCGAAGGAGCTTTAAGTAGATGAGTGCGCATTTTTTGGCGCATCTCACGAATATCTTTTTTGAGCGCGGGAAGCGCACGAGATTGACACAAAACTTGAGTACGCAGTTGATCAAATTTCTGTTGAATACGGGAGGCTCCACAAATGAAGCGTGCGCGCGTTAATGCCTGGTGCTCCCAAGTCCAGGCAGAGTGATAAAGATATTCCTCATAGCGATCAAAACCTGGGGCAATAAAACCATTATCTCCCTCAGGACGCAGGCGTAAATCAATATCGTACAGGGCGCCGTGATAGGTTTTAATTTGCATAAAATGTACAAATTTTTGCACAGCGCGCACAAAAAAGCGTGAGGATAATTCCGTATGGGTTTTATCATGAATAAACACCAGATCCAAGTCAGAGGCAACACTGAGCTCAAGCCCGCCAAGTTTGCCATAGGCAATGACCGCTAGAGAGTCTCGATAAGCTTGCTGTAGATCGGATGTTATATCGACATATCGAAAAATCTCACGCCATGCTCCATCAAGGGCAATTTCAATTAAAACGGTTGCCAGATGACTGAATAAATCACTGGCTTCCATTAAGGATATGTGCCCTTGTGATTCACTGACGATAATGTTAAATATCTGTTCAAGCTTAAATCGACGCAAACATTCTAAGAAAGCCTCGACATCCTGAAGGTTAATAGCTTGGAGGTGTCTGTACAGTTTGCTGCGAAGATAAGCAATATCGATATAGACTTCGTCATGGTGTTTGTATATGAATGCGCGCTCAAGTAAAAACGGGTGTTCCGTTAGTATTTCTACGATTCGTGCGCCTTGATTGAGTAAGGTCAAAAAATCCAGATGATGTGAGCGATATTCAAGGAACAAAAATAAATAAGTTTGTCGTTTGCTCAAGTTATGCAGCAGCTTTAGTAGATTGGTTAAAAGCTGTGGATAGCGCTCTACACACAGGTTAATTAAGTCTTCAATAGCGGGTAGAACTTCTTGGGCAAGGATATGTTCAGCAAAGAAGTTGTTAATTTCGGCAGTGACTATATTTCCGCCAATTGCTAAGTGTGAGTTGTGAGTGTGAGTGTGACACTGATTACTCACACCGATACGCTTGGGCGAATTATTTGTACAAGCCTTAATTTCCGTATGATTATAAGCGCAGGCGGGGAGAGTGTTGTCCGTCATCAAGGTGGCAGAGATTGCTGAGTCTTGCATTTGCTCAACGTTATGGAGGTTAAAGCGGGTGAGTTTGTCAAAAAGCCCTGCCACTTTTTCCCTTGTCTGGGTGATTTGTGTGATAAGCATTTGCCAGTCATCAAAACCGCATAAGCAGGCGATGGCGTTCTGTGTATGCTTGCTGCTTGGCAGCTGATGCGTTTGTTGATCATCAAACATTTGCAGGGCATTTTCAACGTTGCGCAAAAAAACATAGTGCTGATAGAGATATTTTTGAGTATCGACAGAAATAACCTCAGCATGGGTTAATGAACGCAGTGCTTGTTTTAGCTTACGATGTTGCAAAGTGATATTTTGACCGCCATAAATCAACTGATAGCATTGACAGATAAACTCGATTTCACGAATGCCACCACGACCTAATTTTATGTTGTCTGTTAAGTTTGCCTGTTTCATTTCGGATAAGATTTTTTGTTTCATCTCACGAATAGCATTCAGCATGCGATAGTCATGGTAATGGCGATAAACAAACTGCTTGATCATGTGATCTAATATCTCTTTAACCTGATGAGATGGATGTAAAATGTCGCCTTTAATATAAGCATAGCGCTCCCAAGCTCGCGCATGATTCATAAGATAATGTTTAAAGCTTTCTATATCGATGACTAAAGGTGCGCCCTCACCAAAGGGACGCAAACGCATATCAACTCGATAAACAAATCCATCGATTGTCGTTTCATTAAGTAAGGCAATAAGCTTTTGACCAAGCTCAGTATAAAAACGCATGGCGCTATAGGTTTTACCAAGGTGGTCTGTCAATGGGTCGTTATTTACCTGGATGAACACAAGGTCAATATCAGAAGAGAAGTTAAGCTCATTTCCACCGAGCTTTCCCATGGTGATGATACCGAGATCTTGCGGGAGTTTATGGAGGGTTTTAGTTTCACTTAGTTTTTTTAATAAATATTGTTGTGCGTAAAATAAAATATGCTTTGCTATAGCAGAAATAGTCTCGGCAATAGTCTCAAAGTTGGCAATCTTAT
>JACCDZ011614822.1_pt1 | contig 17653 bp, 16 predicted proteins | sample 7449551 | NCBI WGS metagenome assembly JACCDZ01 (sample SAMN15323452, study PRJNA562643) | freshwater metagenome | isolation source: river surface water | place: USA:Blue River Watershed | collected 2017-08-18
GGAGGAATGATTAAAACTTCTAAAGCTAAAATCATCTACTACCAAACTGAAGCAGGAGCTATAGATGAAGGAAGAATATGTGACGCAATGGGTGTAGACGCTTCTGAAATCTATATATCTGAAAAAGGTAATGTTACTCAGCAAATGCTTGATAATTATACAGTTATAGTTATACCGCCTGAGATAGCTTCTGTAGAGCATTTAAAAATGACTGAGTTACAAGTAGCAGAAGCAGGTATAATAAGAGAGAAAATTAAAGTTAAATCTACTAGAGGTGACATCATAACAGTAGATGCTCCTATTATATGGTTAGTAGATAGTATCACTTCTATCACTACTATAGAAAGAGATGAAAGAAACCAAAAAGTAGCAGATAGTGGTAAGTTAAAAGATGCGGAAGCCTTAAATCAAGAGGATTTAAAAATAGGTAAAGCATTTAAAGATTACTTAGACGTTTGTAGTAGACACTGGGTTAAATCTAACTTCGTACATTTCTTCTTAGCCCATAAAGGTGAGAAGTCTACAATGGGTGGAATGCCTCCAGTAAGAGAATTTAAAAATATGAAAAATACAGACACATGGAAAGGACCTAAAAAGACTCCGTTCTATTGTGGGTTAGTATTAAGTGGAACTAGATTTACAGAAACTAAGACGGAGAAGATAGCAGAGAAGTTAGGAGAGACTAATACAGAAGGTCTTAACTATAACTCTATAACTGCATGGGGTATTATTAAAAACAGACTAGGTCCCGATGTAGCTGAAACTACACTTGACTTCGTTCATGAAATCAAATACGGGGTACTTGCAGATAAATCATTTATGATGATGCTAATGGATAATCCTTTAATGTCTGTATGCGATTTAAAAGGAAGTATGTATACGACTAAATACTACGTTAAACCCGATGGAACTCAAAAAGCTTTCTATCTTAAAAACTTCTCGTCTTTATTCACTGAAGACTCTGAGTTTAGAACGGCCGTATTTAAAAGATTAGGAGAGAAGTATTTTGGTAAATGGTGTTTCTCTAATTACAACAGAAGTACTATAATGGACTTAGTAGATGACGTATTTAATTTCTAATAACACAAGTGAGATGGCTCGTTATCGAGCCACTCTTACTTCAAGTTGAGTATATATTACACAACTGCTATAAAAATACATATAAAATTAGGAGGTTACACAAATGAGCTTTTTAGAGAAATACAGTGAAAGAGAACTGGCAAGATTATCGGAAGAAACGAATATTGTAACTAAAAGAGATATCCATGGTTTCGATGTATACTGTGCGGGAGAAGACTCGGCTTTAGCTAAAGTTAGAGTTGTGTTTAATCACGGCTCGTCAGTAGATGAAGTTGAAGGCGTTCATCACGCATTAGAACATATGATGTTCAAAGGAAAGAATAAAGCACTAGTTGAAAGGCTTGAGTTCTTAGGGGCTATTATCAATGCGTCTACATCTATGTTTAAAACCGTGTTCATATTGGAATGTAGCGTATTCAAATTAATGGACGCCATACCTTTATTTGCTAAACTATTCGAAGACTTCAGCGTTAACGCAGATGATTGGGATAAAGAAAGAAGTGTAATACATAGTGAGAGAATACAGTGTGAAACCGACCATGACTCCATAGCATGGGATAATGTAACACTGGCACTATACGCCGATGATGTTAAGTCCAATATTCTAGGGACGGAAGATTCCATAAACCGTATAACTTTAGAAGACTTGACTAAAGCTTATGCTAAAATGGCGTTCAGACAAAATACATATGTGGTTCTGACATGCTCTAAATCATTGCTAATGCCTGCTGTAGAGTTATTAACTACATCATTAGCCGAATACATCGGGATGAAACGTAATATAGCAGTTGACGATTCCATCGGCGTTAAGTTAAGAGGTAGTGCGTTCTATCTACGTCAAAAACAACTGGAATACATACAGTATAAAGATTTAACTAAATGTTACGTGCTTGACTTAGACCCAATGAACCCAGTGCATGATTTAGTAGCTTACTTTATTTCGACGTACATTAGTGGAGGATTATCATCGCCTTTATTTACTGAGATAAGAGAGAAGTTGGGAAGCGTATATAGTTGTAACACATATATCTATAGAAATCATATAGGTTTAACACTGTGCTTTAGTGTTGGTGTACATGCCGAAGACATAACACCTTATGAAGATGCTGTAGACTGTATAATGGATGACATAGAAGTTAACGGGATTACAGAAGAAGGATTCGAAAGGACTAAAAATGCATTAGAATATTGGTTTGCTAAATCATCGGAAAGGGGCGTTATAGACCCTATAGGTTATTATGCTAGTGTAGGAGCGGATAAAGTCTACGAAGCGAGTCATATGATGTATATGCTGTCCGACATGAGTTACGAGACGATGAATAAGTTGGTTAGTGAAGTTATAGGAGATATTAAATCTACAGTAGTTACTAGATTACATCCTGTAGAAACGGGGGTGACTACACCATGTACAGATTCGACGTTAATTGCATCAAACCGAAAAGTGTAAAATTAGGCGAATGTAATAGTCTAGGTGAAGCTAAAGACAGAGTGTTCAAGCACTACGAAGAGTCGACAGGCGAAACACTAAGCGGTGTGGATAGAATAGTCTACACTACATCACTTATGGCACTTCATTCGGCGGATATAGGAAAATACCGTTATATATTAGAAAACAAGTAAACTTAAATAATATCGGAAGGTGGCATAATGAGTAGAAAGAAAGAAAGAACTTATAGAGAGAAAGACGGGACTTACAGAAATGGTATCGGTAGACTGAATATAAACTTAGCTTCTGCTAATAAGATACCCTTCACTCCTGCAGTATCGGGGAACAGGGTTCTCTTATACATGTCGGGAAGTAAACAGTCAGTACCTTTAAGACACCCAGAGAGAGCAATCATATCTACTGCTTTCTCTAAAGATTTAGAAAGAAGTATGTATGAAAAGATGTCAGAAGGCGACTGGCAATTAGTGGACGAAATAAGCAAAGTTATCGATGGTGAAGTTGTGAGAAGATTCTATGTGTTTAAAGATGTTGATACTAAACAGATAGAAGTATTCGAGTGGCAAAGATTCAAGCATACGGCAGATAACTATGGTGCCGAAATGTTCGATGCTATTCATGACGCCATGGTTGAGTCAGGTAAACCTGATGCAGACCCTTCAGGGCTTGTAGCCGAAAAAGGGACTGTGTTATCTGACAGTACTTCATTCAATCACGGCGAATATAATGGGGGACTTAACTTTGTTACTATCAATATGATTTCAATAGGAACTACAGAGGATGCTCAAGATGTATCCTCTAGAGTTCTAGATACAGAAATGATATATAATGAAGTGGTGGAGTTTGAACTTAATGCAGATGCTTACTTAAAGAACATATACGGTAATAACGAAGAGTATTATCCTATACCTAAGATAGGTCAAGCAATAGCTAATGATGTCGTCTATGCCCAAAGTAGAGATGTAGTTACATTTAGAAATGATGTTAGAGTTCAACTAGATGATAGTTGTAGGTATATGGATAGCGGTTATCAGTTATATGACATCGAAGTATTCTACGGAAGTGATGCACCTATAGCTAATAAGTACTTAAAAGCTAAGTTTGATGAGAACCAAACATACATGCAAAGAGTCCACTTGGTATTAGACAACCTTTCTAAAGTTTCGCCTTTAAGTATGGAAGCTCAAAGATTCAAAGAATTATATGGTTCTAGAGTCAATCCTAATGAAAAGGGCAGAAGAAACAGATTAAGAAATGAGAAGGACGAGATAAGAGAGAATAAGTGTTACGTTAGAGCTTACTTCGCTAAATATGCTACACCCGAAGCTGGCCAAAAGACTACGGCTAGATACGGAAATAAAGGAGTCATATCGGCATCATTCCCCCATAAGTCTATAAGAAGTATAGGTGTTAATGAAGATAAATATGTGGACTACATTCAAAATGATGCATCTAAGTACTCAAGAACTATTTGGAGCGGTCAGTGTGAAATGGAAATCAATAGAATCTTTGATGTATTCTTCACTGATGTAATACCTGTATTAAAAAATAAAGGTTGGCATGAAAGAGATATGCTTGGCTGTATTATTAAATTAGTTAAATGCGTAGAGGAGAGAAGTGCCGAAATATTAGAAGACGTCTTTGCTATAGCTAGTGACGGGGAAGTAACCGAATGGTTCAAAAACAGAAAGTACTTAGACCTTCGTTTGAATAGTATTAGTATTCCCGGACCACAAGGGATTTACGACATGTTCTCTTACATTAAAGAATGGGCTGGTAAAGAATTAAATATCAATAAACCTACGGACTTAAAAGAGATAGTGGAAATAAATGGTATACAGGTTTGTAGAGCTGTAGTAGCACCTTGTTATATTCAGTTCTTAAGACAGTGCGGTAAGAAAGAGATATCAACTAGGGGTGTAGGTACTAAAGCTAAATCGGGAGTACTGACTAAGAATGATGACTTCAAAGATTATAAGGTTAGAATGAGAGAAACCCCTGTTAAGAAATCAGAAGTTGATACTACATTAGATACAACGTTATTTCCGCCTGAGATACTAACGCTTTACTATGACAGAAAAAGTAGTGCTGTTAAAGTACTTAAAGCTTATATATTTGGGCTAGGAAGAATACTAGAAACTGATTAGTTCTTGATGGGACTTAAGTAAATACGATTATATATTAAATTATCGCTTGATAATAAAAATATAAAAACGGAGGTATTAAATGAAAGCTATTATGGCTAGGCAAAACATCGGTGTAGCAGATGATGGTAGGCTACAGTTACAAGACTTCGGGAACATTTCCGACTTAGTTAGAAATATTAAGAATAACAAGAAGTACAGAATTGATGATTTATTAGTTCTTATCGATGAGGAGAAGGATAAGCAATACCTCATCCCTATCAATAAGAAAGCCCAGTACATTAGATTATCTAATGGTACTATTGACTATGATTCAGATATAGAAGATTTCTATATTGATAACTTCGAAGTTGATGGAGAAGTAGTCGAGTACGAAGATTCGCAAAAAGTCAGAATACCTTTAAAAAGAGATGACGATGACGCTATAACGTCTAGAAGAAGAGGCGATAGAAACGGGAATGACGGAAGTGACTACATATTCCCTGAAAGTAATTTAGCGGCATTAGAGCTTCTAGAGTCTTATAGTGAATTATACATAGCTAAAGACCCTGCGACTAGAAGACAGTACCAAACTTATGTGAGTCAATTAAAGGACGGCAAGTTGACAGAGAAATCAATGAATGCATTATTGGGAATGTTGGGAGTTAAGAAGTTTACTGGTTTCTATATAGAAGGAACTGGACATGTATTCTTACCCGACATGGCTAGTAAAATATTAAGTAGAAGAGAAAAGAGAGATAGAGAAAGAAGTAGAGAAAGGGACGGGAGATAGAAAATGACTAAATTAGGAACTGCATTAGAAAATATATTATTGGATGGAACTGGAAGAACTGGACTACATGAGGTATTAGCAAAGTTTGCTTTACCTGTTAAGGATATAGATACAAGCATAGTTACGACTATGTTCACTACACTACTTGCACAAGGAGGTTTATCTTCGGCGGATTCATCGGGAATAGGGTATGCTTCTAAACCTGTAACATTAGCAAGTGGAGATAGAGCTTACATGTCATTGAAAGTATCTAGAAAAAGAACTCAAAGAAGTATAGTTCCAAAAGTAGATGTAGCATTCGCTTCTACTTACAGAGGAAATGCACCTGAGTCTGACGAAAGTTATAAAGGAACTTTATTAACTTCGGATTACTTAGAAAGAACTTTAGGAGGAGATGTTTCTGCTATAGCTGAATCATTAGTAGCTTTCGATAATCTAGTAGCTAACATAATAGACGAACTAGAGCAATTTGAAACTGACCCAGAGTTAAAGAATGACGTTTTAGACCTTTATGATGAATTGATAGGCGATAGAATCATATACAGAAGTGGAGGGTTACTTTTCATAGCTGAAATAGAATTCACTGAAAATGGACTTCCTACTGGAGATATACTAACATCACTAGACTGTGATGAAATAGTAACAAACCAAGTATTCAAATCTGATAGACTTGGTGTTAAGAAAACATCAGTAGATGCATACAGAGATTAGATTCAAAACAAAGGGTGTTCATACGCCCTTTGTATTTTTTTAAAAGAAAGGTTGTGACCATTTATGGGTGTACTATTAGATAAAAGAGATTTAAGAGGAGACATTTGTCTAAAACACTGTAAGGGCGGAGAGTATATACTGTTGCAAAGAATAAGTTACGAAGGTGACCCTCACTGGTTATACGCAAGATACACACATAATGACGTTGTAGACTTTCCGTTATCGCTGGACGGCAGATTAACGAGTATACATTTTGACTTCTTCATAAGACCCGAGTATATGTTTTTAGAAATGCACGATACCATAAAAGAGCCTAGATTCTCTATGATACAAAACCACACGACGACTAAGCTATATAAGGACTTCGTGCTATCCGAATTCTATAAGGATTTAAGAAACTGGTGGTTCACTGCAACTCATACAGAAAAAGGGGTTAAAGTGAGAGTTAACGGAGACGGTACTTACGCATACATGTCAAAACGTAGACCTATAAAGGAGTAATAAATGAACATAACTGAAAAATATATGGAACTAGCTTGTATTAAAAAAGATAGGACTATACCACCAGTAACAGAGAGCATAATTAGCAATTTAAGTAACTTCTTATATGCTTACGAGATAGTAGGTTATAAAGTATCAGTACCCACTCATATATTAGAAGATAAAAGAGTATTGAGTGACTTTAGATATAAGAAACCTAAGTTAGAAGAGGTAACTACTATAAACGTAGCTGATTCGAAACTGCTATACTTGGAATTATTAGTTCTGATAAGACCCGACATAGTTTGTAAGACTCAATCTGAGTTAGATATGTGTATACAAGCTACTAAAGCCACAGAGGCTAAGTATATAAACGGTTACAATATAACTAACCGTAAAGCTATAGATGAGTTATACGACAGAAAGAAAGGTCCTGATGTGAGTACACTGAAAACTGATGCCGAAGCATGGGGTAAACTAGATTTCTACATACCTGCAGAAGAGAATGGTATAATGTATATAAAAGGAAGTAGGTATACTAGAAGTATATGTTATGTGTCGGATGTACAGCAGTTAAATCAAGATGACTCTGTGGGTGTTATGATGATAGCCACATCTTACAACATATCACTTAAGTATGATAAAAGGGTCAACGACTTAAGAATCATTTACTTTAAGAACCACTTAAACCCTCTATGTCTTATAATGGGATTCGAGAATGAAATTAAAAAGAACTTAAACTTTAACGAGTTTAAGAAGCTGTTCCCTGAAACTAATACGTTGGAAAGAAAAGCACGTAATGGTAATAAGGACGCTATTGAGAAACTCGAAGTAATTGAAAGAATGATAGCTGATTTTAATAAAATGAATAACAGCGAAAGAATAGCTGAATTCAAAACTAATACTATCATAAATAAACATTTAATCAATAAAGCATTGAGAGGGTTCATAGATGTGGCTGAGGCTAGAAAGAATTATACGTTCAAGTATGATGCAGCTAATGTATCTTTATTAGCTCAAGAGATAGTGGACAGTATAAGGAATAAATTCTACGGTAAGAACTTAAACATGAAGACCATGAGGAACAAATTAGGAAGTCTTCATCCAGACACATATTTACAAAAGTTAAAGCAATCCGTTGATACTAAAGGTGTATCGGCGACCAATGAAATTGCTGGAATATTTGATTATGTTAAATACACTTATACGGATAAGAAGACTAAAACGAAATCACCTTCTTTGTATCCTAGGTTTCTTAAGATTGAAGACTATGGTAAAATATCGCCGTACGATACAGCTCAATCAAAAGATAACGTTGGGTTTAATATGGGTATCTGTCCGTATGATGACAACGATATTGACGAAAGTTAATTAAAGGTTTAGGAGGTTATAATGGGATACTTAACCATCGCGATACTAGTGTTTCTAGTATTAATTGATTATATTCAATTTAAAAAAGGAGGTTTAATCTACATAACGGGAGATGCTATAGCTTTAAATAAGTTATCGTTGGACGTTAAGGTTAAGATTAACAGCATACAAGCAGTCGATGTAGTCGTGTATGAAAAGACCAAGAAAGCTTATTACTTGATAACGACTTACAATGGTATGAAGTTCAAAACTGCTAAAACTGTAGTTGGTAGTGCTAAGTTCAACAGAGCTGGAGCATTATTCACTAAATGCGGATTTACAAATTTTAGAAGAATATCTAAAGATTAGATGACCCTTTTGGGTCGTCTAATTTATTTCACCTACTGTCGGGTGTAGATAGACAGAATCGAAAGGAGATACACAAAATGTTTACAGTAACTAAACCAAATAACAGATACGAAGAGACAAAGCTTATTAGTACATTGAAAAATACACTGCCTAAAAGTTTCGAGGTGTATATGGTTCAAGACGTCAAAGGAGACTACAAGATATACTTAGAAGATAGAGAAGAAGGCCAATATGGTAAATACAGTTCAGGGCTTGTATACGTGCATACAATAGAAACACTAAATGCACAATTTGAAGGAGAACTATGCGAACCTATAGAAACTCCCGACTGGGTTGACGGAAGAAAAGGATTTAGCACTATATTATATAAAGGTTCTTACTGCCATAGACCTATTAAGGATTCCAAAGAAGGCATGCATGTGTTCGATTACACAATACCTAACCCAACGCATAGTTTATTCAAAGTTAACTGGGGTGGAGCTAACAGCCCTTCTAGAGGATTCATAACGCCTCCTGAGTTCGAAGATAACTTAATATACCTTAAAAGAGCTGAGAGTAACGGTGGAGGAAGAGGATTAACTTACGCTATTATTTCTGACGAAATGTTATTGCATCTTGAAGACACACAAATAGAAACAGAGGTGTAATCGTGCAACATACTAAAATATTCACAGATAGACGAAAGCTCGCGTATAAAGAATCCAAGGTTAGTCGGATGAGTCAAGCCGAGAGATTTGAAAGAATAACTACATTAATATCTACTCATCAGTTCGATACGATTAATCGTGACTGGATGCTACTAGAGATATTGAAGTTATCATGTCATGATGCTGAGGAGTTCGCATCGACTTGCACTGGATTAGGGAATCCCGTCAAGGAATAGAGAAGGGTTTAATTATACCCTTCTTTTTTACCATTTACATCGACAGAATATTGAACACGAAATAATAGTAGAGAGGTGTGAAACCATTGATAATATTAAACAGAATAAAGTGGACTAACGTTAAATATATAGAAGATGTCGATATAAGATTATCTAGAGATAAGATAAATGTATTGAAAGGACCTAATGGTAGGGGTAAGACTGTTATAATGAACGACCTTAATATAATGCCTAGTATACATCAGTTTAAGAATGAAAGAGTAGGAACTAAAGAAGTTGAATTCATAGCCGACGGAAAACCATATGTTGCCGTGTTTACTTATATACCTAAGAAAAAGGAAAGAGGTCATACTGTTAGTGTATCACTTTGTGATATGTTAACTGGCGAAGAATTGAATGAATCGGGAATGCCTTCACACTATAAGAGCTTCCTAGAAAGAGAGTTAGGTATAGATACTTATAACTCAGGTATAAGTCATTTAACCCATGAGAGCCTATCGTTTATATCTAAGTCGCCCGCTAATAGATTAGAGTATGTTAAACGTATCAAGAAATTAGATAAGTTGAATGACTATGATAAAACCTTAACTAATAAGATGGATTACTATAAGAAGGTATTAAACTCTCACGAGATAGAACTCATGAAGCTCGGTGGAGAGGAATCTTTAAACGATAGGATTAAAGACTTAAAGCTTAAGAAGGATAGACTCGATATAGATATGACCATGCTTCGTAACCAACTTAAATCTATGGAAAGTTTAATAACTAAGAAGGAGAATATAACTTACAAGTTACAGAACTTAAGAAGATTTGTAGATTTAGCTGATGTCATACTTAATAGTAGGATGGTTGTACCCGAAATAATGGAAACGCAAAAGCTAGAGCACCTTACTGAGTTATTTGAAGAGAAGATAACTTCTTACTCGTCTATAGTTGAAGTGTTAAATGAACGTCTAATAACCACTACTATAGAAAGAGCTAAGTTAGAAGAGTCACTTAATATGGAAAGGCTTGAGAAAGTTCGTAAGGATTATAATGATTTAAAATATAAACTAGACGCCATAGGGATGGTGGAAGATACTAATGTAGAGAACCCTTCATTATTTAAAGCTAAATCGCTAATAGATGAAATACAAAATGTGTCTCAATCTGATATATACATGAGTAATAATATAGAGGAATTAAATGGACTAAGAGATAAGTTGGTCTATAACATTAATGAGTTGCATAGTGAACTGGATAACTTAAGCGAAATGTCTAGCCTACTTAACTTTTCTTTATATCCTAAGTTATATGATATGGCTGTAAAGGAGATTAACAGAAACAGTATATCAGAATATATAATATCAGCTCATGAAAACCGTTCTAAAATCACATCACTCGACGAACTTATGTTCAAGAAAGAAGATGCATCTGAGAACTTAAAGTTAATAAATAAATGCTTAGAGGTTCTTAATTACATAGATACATTAAATAAATTCATGAATAAGAACTTTCGTATCGACGCTCTTACTATAGAGGGTAAGATGGCACAGATAGATAAAGCATTGACCGAGAATAACAGGAAAGCCGAGAAGCTTATATTGGAGACATCTCTAGATAGTTATAAGTCTATAGCATTCCTTACTGATGATTCTGGGTTAAATGAAGCCTTAGCCGACTTAAATAAAATGGCCGAAATAATAACCGACTCTAAAACTGATTTAGAGCAAGCCACTATTAAATTACAAGAGGTTAAGAACCTCAACGATAAAGCTAAAGTCCTTATAAACGAATATGATGATATAAAGGAAAAGAGCTTCGACTATTTGAATGACAGAAGGCATATGTCGGCTAGAGAGATAGAGAGTAGCGAGATGCTCCTATCTAGTTTAGGGATAGTGGATGAAACAAAACTTAAGCGTGATTTGGATTATATGAAGAAAGACTATGATGGAACTATATCTGATATAACCAAAGGTGAAATGAACCTAGAGGCATTGAAGAAGATAGAGAGTTCTGTGCTGGATACTAATAGACTACTTAATATAGCCAAGGAGTGCAGAGAGGCTATTAGGAAGACAATCCCAGAGATAAAGATAAAGAACTTCATGACGGACGTTATAAACGATACAAATGAATTCTTATCAACTATATCCGATGTAGCTATAGTAGACCATATAATACAGGATGGGGAGTTTAAACTACTCACTAATTTCCATAATGAGGTATCGGAACTATCTACGTCTTATAGAACGTCAGTAGCTACGGCTCTGTCTATATCTTTAAATAATAGATTATCGAAATACAGAGTATTGAGATTAGACGAGGTTGATGGATTCTATGATACACATAATAGGGAGAACTTCGTAGATATGGTAGCTAATGCTTGTAAGTTAGGGTATGTCGACCAAGTAATAGTGATAACGCATAATCCTTATTTTGATGATATAGACGCAAATGTAATTTATATATAATGAGTTATATATTAGACTTTTGCTATAAAAATAAATATAAATTTAGGAGGTTACAATGAACGCGGTTAAGAGGTTTAAATCAAAGAAGAGATTGATTAAAAAGTTAAAGGACAAAGCTAGGGAATACAGGATGAAAGTGTTCGGTGCGGATTCAACTAACGAAATAGAGAAACCATGGCATCTATACAAAAAATGGGCTAAAGAAAATGAGAAGCATGCGAGAGATATAGAGAACAGTTGCACTTACAAATGGCAGAAGGATTACGCTAAGAACAGAAGAAAAAAAGGGAGGTAGATAAGATGCATAATAGAAAGTACTTATTAATGGAGGTCAATGCAGACCTCTCTTTAAGTTTGGTCGGGCAAAGTTTAAATTATAAAATTTATAATCCACAAAATGTAGGTTTGAAAGCTATAAAACCTAAAGATGCATTTAAAGCAGCTAGAAGCGTGTCACTAGCTAATCACTTCTTCAAATATATATGCGACGAGAAGACCGATGAAGATTACGACACGATAGCTAACGCACTTATCAACTTCTTTAGCTCGGAATCATTAAATGGATTCGATAACTATCTTAAGAAGTTAGACCAAGATGATAACAGGTCGTCTATTAACTTATTCAGAGATTATGTATTTGATGTAGTTAGAAAGAACCTATTAAAAGATAGTGTGTTAGAGTTACTTTTAGATTATGTTGAACATTACACATACGCTACTGACTTTGAAGAGGACGCTAAGTATGGTTCAATCTTGAGACTTGAAGATATATTCATATTCACTATAGTTAGTATAGTACACAAATTCATTAGTATATTTATACAACTGATGATACTCGACTCTAGAGGTCTAACAGCATCAATTAATAAAACTATCAAAACATACTCACTTCTTAATACAGCGGATATAATAGAAAGCTTTATCAGTGATAAGTACCCGAATAGTAATAGTAGCCTTAAGTTTGTCGAAAGGGTTTATAAATTCATATCATCTACATCTGAAAGAAATGTACTTAAGAATACTACGGAGATTCAAAGTAAGTTCTCCTCAGTAGGTAGTGATGCCGATACTATAATAGATAGTATATTTAAAGAGGTTATATTATCGACTGGTACATTCTCCGTTAGAATAAATTTCAATAACGAAATGTCATCAAAAGAAGAAGCGGATATAGTCGCATCAGAGAAAGAAAAGTACATGCTTGAAGCGGAAGCATCTGAATCTGCCGTAGTATATGATGAAGCTCCAGAGTATGATGAGGACGGAAATGTTAAAGAGAAGAAGGAAGTTATAACTGCTGCTAAGTTACCTTACAGAATCGGACTTAATGAGAAACAGTTCGGATTCAATGCTAAGAATACTGTAGGCTATATTCAAACCGTTAGAACATCTGCCACTAACACTAATACAGTTATGAAGAAATTTAAAGTTATAACTGACACGTATGACGGCGAGATACACCATATCATTCAAGCCAATGAATCAGTTAGAGAAGATAAAGTATACGAAGAAAGATTGGATGAGTGGGTATTCGGTAAGGTATTAGAGAAATTCGGAGATGCCACAAAGGAGAAGTTTGACGACTTCATACTAACTGACAGAATCAAACCTAACTCTTTAAGTAGATTTATAATAAGGCAAGTTATACTTGAACAGTTCGGAGTATCATTATCTAGAATGAGTTATAAATCCCAAGTAGCTTACATTATATATGCTACATGTTTACCTATAATGGAAAAGAAAGAGAATCTTGTAGCTGCCATGTTAGGCGGTGAGCAACATGGTTCGGTAAACAGTAATGTGTATATTGATTTCACTGGAACTCCAATGGAATTCAATGAAAGAGCTAGAAACCAAATCTTAGCTTTAGTTAGAAGAGGATATGTTTCGTCTGAAAGAGGGAAGTTCATACCTGCTGACGGATTAGCATTAGAAATGGAAGACTTCATAAGGGGGATTTAAACATAATGAAAGAAACTTTAACATGGGTTTACAATAATGTAGACCCTGACTTAATCACAACTATACTACTAGCTTTAGGTATAGTGACATTGTTATTCGCTATAGTGCCACCACACAGTAAAACAAATGATAAAAGACTCAATATGGTTGTGGCGTTTGCTATAGTTGTGTTCGCTGCATACAATACGATGAATCTTAAATGGCATAACTCGTTCGCCACACACGAAAGACGCGCGGGTATGAATAAGGTTGTTTATATAGGTTCTGAGTTGTATATGGTGTCTGAAACACCTAGTGATGTCATAACATTAACCCGTATAGATGTATATAGCGAAGAGTTTGCTAAACGATATGAAGAGACGTACGGGTGTGTAGGAAATACCGACGTACTTCTTATCGATGTTAAACCTAAAGAGCGGAGCCTCGATTGTAGTACACCAAAATAGTAGATTCAGGAGGTTAGTGTCATGACCAGTGACATGAGAAGTAAAATAATGAAAGCTTTAGAGGGTGCTGGACATATAGTCAAGTACCCTAATAGAGAGTGGATAGGGCTTAAATGCCCTTTCTGTAATGATGGACGTAGCAAGAGTAAGCACAAGGTTCATTTCAATATGCTATTATCAACAGACCGTGAAACTAATATAATAGTAGGGAACTGTTTCTTACCGGGTTGTGAACTACAGAAGCCTAGAAAATTAACAGACCGTGACTTCTCTGAGAAGTTTCGTATCAATGACAAAGAAATACTCAAATGGCTCAGGTTAAATAGTAACGGTTCTTTAAAGAAACGTGATATGGACGCAGAAGATAGAGTGAGCGGTTATAAGTGTGAGAAGATTATAAGTAGACCTCAATTAGATTATATTAACGAAAGAAGTAGGTCTAGAGACCCTTATAAGTTCTTTGACCGATATAACCTTATAACGCAGTTCCAAGCGTTCGCTAAAGACAATGCTGACTTAATACCTACATCAACTAGGATGAAATTAGAAACGTTGTCAGACGAGAATTTCATAGGTTTCCTTAATAGAACAGGAAGCCAGATATACATACGTAATATGGATAGAACCAAGAGAGAGCACATTAGACTGCCTCTAGTTAGAGATTTCAAGAATACCAATAGTCCCGCTGTATACGAAAGGGACTTCGACGAATATATTTTAGATTCAGAGAAACCCATGCGTATATTCTTAACAGAAGGTATATGGAACCTAATCAACCTATCAGAAGCATTTGCTTGTGAAGAGAGAGGTATATTTGTATCAACTGGTTCATTCAAAAGTATACTACCTATATGGGAATATATGAGCGGAAGGTACTATAACGTTGAGTGGGTGTTTGTATTGGATTTAGACGTAGTTGAAATGTGTATGGACGAACACAGAGTGCCATTCTTTAATAAACTGCCTATGTTTAAACATATGAAAGAGAAGTTCGGATATAGATTCAAAAGACCTATTCTTATAATATGGAATAAAGCCAGTAGTGACGTAGGAGACTTAAGTAAACCTATAGATATTAAAATGGAGCACTTGGATTTACGGACTAGATGAAATAAGCACTTCGGTGCTTATTTTTTGCGGTCATATTACGAATTAACGACAAACCCTTGAAAAGATTAATAATATGAAGGAGGAAATACTTATGTTACATGAAAATATAAAAGAGTTAGCCAGACGTAGTTTAATAGCTGATAAAGTTATGTTTGGTGAATCTCGTAAAGCTCATCCGTTAGGGTTTGACGGATTCATGGTGGATGCCACAGTGGATAGAGCACTTCTACAACTTAACTCATCTGTATATGACTCGGCTACATCATTACAGATAGAATGCGGCAATATCGTATCAATGCTTAAAGAGTCATTAAACGTTAATGTGTCGACAGGAGTGGCTAGGCTGTACAAAGAGTCTAAAGTAGGCGAAGTGTTTAAGAAGGTGATAGCTTATATAAAGAAAGCTTTGAACTTCTTGTTCGTTGAACTACCTAAGAAGATTTACAATAAGATAAAGTCATTCTTTACCAAAAAGAAAGACTCTACTGGAATGGCTAAGAAAACGGCAGAAAATATTAAGAAAACTGAAGAGTCGCTTAAAGCTGTGCAGAAAGAAGCACAATCTAAAATGGCAGAAATGGCAGAGGTGTTAAATGAAATGCACGATACACTTAAAGCCTCTGAAAAAAAGATAGATGAATCGATGAAAAATATGCAAGCGACGAAAGCTACAGTGGGCTCCAATATTACGGCAAGACATGCCGAGGCCAAAGACACCATACAAAAATCCATGGCCAACATACACGCTAATCTCGAGACAATCGACGAAAACAAAGGTAAGTCCAGCGACAAGACCGGCAAAGTTACAAAGGGCACTAGAGCTGGAGGGAATGCCGCAGTCTCTGATGCTTTGAAAGAGATAGATGATATAGGGAAGGAACTAGACGACCTTTTAAACTCCACGAATAACGATACCAAGTATGATAATAGCGACACTATGAAATATAGAAACGCTGAGCTTAAAATGATGGCTGACACATTGTTATCATCTATAGAAGGCGGTAAGGTTAAATTAAACCCGACATTTTTGAAAGACATAGGTTACTTCAGAGATTCGTACATGCCGTTGATAGTTAATGATTCGAGAAATGAGTTTGGTAGTTCCGACCATTTCGACCTATTCGCTATAAACATGCTGGTGCGTTCTGTAGATGCAATACCATACACTACACCGACGTTAGCTAAGTATTTTAAAGAAAAGTTTAAAGTTGAGATTTTCAATCCTTTCGATACCGCCGCTATGGCGCCTAAACAGTCGGTAGCTGTAGCGTATATGGTCGACCAATTGAAATCAGTTAATAGATTGTGTGACTCACTAAAGATGCATGGTATGCCTACTTTTGATGTAGAAATATTCAATACAAAATACATCAGTGCGTTTTCAAGTTCGCTTAGAAGACAAGATGCGACTAAGCACAGAATCAGCTTGGACACACTTCAGTCTATATCACATGAACTGACTACAGTTCATAAGAATGCTGATATTTCGACATTGAAGAATCTAGAAAAACCCTACGCAGAGCTTTATGATGCTGTCAAAAACATGAACATGTCTATTATGTTTATGAAAGGCATGTCTTTCGAAGATGTTGCCGAATATATAGGCGTTGAAGCCAGTGCCGATAATACTGCTCAAATAAACGAGGGGATGGCTAACATACTGGAACTTATAAAGGTTGTGATGGACTCATCTCAAAAAATAGCAGTTGCATCCATGCGTTGCATGTATTCGTTAGTATCGGCGGAAGAAAAAATAGTTAAGTTCGTTGTGTCTAATGATGACTTCGTTAGCTCTGTAACCATGTCCCAACTGGCGCATTTCATATCCAATGATATGCCATCTGTGAGAAGAGCGTGGAAAATAATTCATGCGCAGTAAACAAATAATAAGAAGGCGCCACGCCTTCTTATTTTGCCCCTAAAAATAACATAACCCGAAGGTTATGTCAAAGTAGTTATATATTAATATATTGAGTGCGAGTGAACTGAAAGGAGGTATCACCGTGATTAGCGCCATAATAATGCTTATTGCTTCCGAAACAATGTCAGCCATTACCGAGAAGTTCGGTAAGCATAAATACAAGAAGTTCGTATCTATATTCCTATTCACCGTAGGATGTATAGCCGTTAACTACCAATGCACTGACTTGATTTTGGGAGCATTAACACTACTTCTCAAACAGAACTTAAACGACGATACCTTTAAAGGTTAGTCACACGCAATACTATACAAAATCAGGAGCAAGCACAAAGAAAAGAAGTATTTTAGTGTGCATGTTATGGTGTGGCGCCTTTGTATTATAATCTAGTTCACTCAAACTCAAATAAATGTCAATGGATATTTATTTTTTTTTTACTTAAAAATAACATAACCCGAAGGTTATGTCAAAGTAGTTATATATTAATATATTGAGTGCGAGTGAACTGAAAGGAGGTATCACCGTGA
>JACCDZ010991033.1_pt1 | contig 17643 bp, 21 predicted proteins | sample 7449551 | NCBI WGS metagenome assembly JACCDZ01 (sample SAMN15323452, study PRJNA562643) | freshwater metagenome | isolation source: river surface water | place: USA:Blue River Watershed | collected 2017-08-18
GCTTTTCTCCTCATTGTTTGGTGGGCGTGGTCTGCTAAGCGGCAGCCAGCAAACCGAGAGTCTGCAGCGCTCCCCTTTGATCTACCCGATGAATTTTCTGAGGATAAAAAATGAGCGACTTTATTGATGCTTATTGGAGTATTTTTATTGCTGCTATCACCTTAATTGGGATAGTGTGGTGCGTCTGGCTACTGTCGTCTCAGCGCAAGGTAACGGTAGAGCAAAATGCAGATGGCAGCGTTGCTGATACGGGGCATGTGTGGGATGGGGATCTGCGCGAGCTGAATAACCCATTACCGCGTTGGTGGGCTTGGATGTTTTTAATCTCCTGTATTTTTGCCCTCGCTTATCTTGTACTTTATCCCGGCCTCGGATCCTATCCCGGCTTGCTGGGCTATACCAGTCAGAACGCTCACACAATCTCAGTTGTGAAAGCAAATGAGGAGCTCGAGCCGATTTATGCGAAGTACATGCAGCTTAGTGTGCAGCAGGTGGCTGCTGATCCGAGGGCGCGAGAAATGGGTCAGCGGCTCTATTTAAACTACTGCGCGCAATGCCATGGTTCAGATGCTGGAGGCTCAAAAGGCTTCCCCAACCTTGCAGACAATGATTGGCTATATGGCGGCAGCCCTGAGATGATTAAGACCGCTATTTTGCAAGGTCGTAATGGGGCAATGCCAGCATTTGCGCATCTGAGTATAGAGAGTGTTGCTGACTTGACTAGTTATGTCCGAGCTTTATCAGGATTATCCGTCGACCAGGAAAAGGCAGCGCGGGGTAGTGCATTGTTTGCTACAAATTGCATTGCTTGCCATGCGGCTGACGGCAAGGGCAATACGGTCATGGGCGCCCCAAATTTGACCGATAAGGTCTGGCTTTATGGTAGTACCGATGCAGCCGTAACGGAGTCGATTACAAAGGGCCGCAATGGACAAATGCCAGCGCATGATGCCATTTTGACACCGGAAAAAGTGCAGTTAATCTCTGCTTATGTCTGGAGCTTGACGAATATCCGGGTAGATCAGGTAAACAAATAGTGCTGAAGGGTGCACCCAATCAGAGCGTCATACCGATTCAGTCGGTAGAGGAGTCGCTGTATGAAGTGCGTCGCAAAATTCATCCCCGATCAGTGTCAGGCGTTTTTGCTCGGTGGCGTGTTGTTTTTGTTTTTCTAACCCAAATTGTATTCTATGGTTTGCCGTGGCTTAGCTGGAACGAGCGTCAAGCTGTACTGTTTGATTTAGTTCAGCGCAAGTTTTATATTTTCGGCTTAGTGTTGTGGCCTCAGGATGTGATTTACCTCACGCTCCTGCTCATTTTGTCAGCATTGGGGCTGTTTCTCTTTACGGCTGTTGCAGGCCGACTCTTTTGTGGTTATGCGTGTCCGCAAACGGTATATACCGAGATATTCATGTGGATCGAGCGCAAAATTGAAGGCGACCGCTTTGCGCGCATTCGTTTGGATGGGCAAGAGTGGCCTTGGAATTTTTCCAAATGGCGCATCAAAATCACAAAACATAGTTTGTGGCTGATTCTGGCGTTTTGGACTGGTTTTACCTTTGTTGGGTATTTCACACCGATTCATACATTAGCAGGCGAGATCCTGACGGCAAGCTTGGGGCCATGGCAGGCATTCTGGTTGTTCTTTTATAGCTTTGCAACTTGGGGTAACGCTGGATTCATGCGTGAGCAGGTTTGTAAATACATGTGCCCCTATGCGCGCTTTCAAAGTGTAATGGTAGATAAGGACACGTTTGTTGTAACGTACGATACCTTACGTGGTGAACCACGTGGCAGTCGCAATAAATCAGAGAATCATAGCGCAAAGGGATTGGGTGACTGCGTTGATTGCGGCATTTGTGTGCAAGTCTGTCCGACGGGCATTGATATTCGCGATGGATTGCAATATATGTGTATTGGCTGCGGTGCGTGTATTGATGCTTGCGATCAAGTGATGGGTAAGATGCAATACCCTAAGGGATTAATTCGGTACACAACGGAGCGAGCCATGCTCGAGCGCGCGCCGACCAAAAAAGCTATGCGCCAGGTACTTCGCCCGCGGATTATTTTCTACGCCTCGTTAATTATTGTGTTGACAAGCACTTTCTTATTTTCCATCGTGACTCGCAACCCCTTGCGCGCTGATGTGATGCGTGATCGAGGCGCCTTGGCTCGCGAGGTAGATGGTGCTCGCATTGAAAATGTCTACCGTATTCAAGTGATGAATTCATCTGAAAATGCAATGCGTGTTCAATTTACGGTGACCGGCTTGCCTGATTTGAAAATTTTGACCTCCCAAGGAAAGCCTTTAAATGATGTAATGATCGGTCCTTCTAGCAATCAACTGATTCCGATTCGCTTGAGTTCGGAATTGGGTAGAGTGGCACCAGGCAATTATCCGATTCATTTTGGCATTGAAGGCGTTGAAATTCATTCGGACGCCGCTAATATTGTTCGAGTTCGAGATGAGAAGTCGACATTTATCGTGCCGCGTTAATTGAAAATATGTAATAGGAGATCAAGATGACAACCAAATCCGAAGTGAAACCCTGGTGGAAGCAATTGTGGCCATGGTTGCTCATTAGTGGACCTGCTCTCGCAGCAGTGGGGTGCGTAATCACCATTTGGCTTGCCCTTACGCGCCACGCTGACCAGCCGATTCTGGATGGGGTTACCAAGCGAGGCCTAAAAATAGAGGCTGTCTCCAAATGAGATTGCGCCTATTGATTTGGGTATTATGGCCCTCGTTCTTGATTGCCGTTATTGCCGAAGGTATTTTCTTTACCGTCATTCACCCTGAAGAAATTCTACTCTTTGGTGAGCCTTTAGCAATTTCAAGTGAGGGAATTTATACCCTCGGATTTTTTCTTATCTGGGCATTTTGCGCGGCATCCAGCGCACTCACGGTGTTTGTATTGCCAAAGTTGGGGGAGAGACCTAAGCTAGGCTCTGATGAGTCTGATCTGATTTAGCTGCAGGCTTGAAGGGGAGTCCTGTTTTCTACGTTGGATAGCCCAGCTAATTCATAGAGCCCATCCATATCAATTAACTTCACGTGCCGCTGCTTCACTTGGATTAAGCCCGCCTCTGCAAAACGCGAGAGAAGTCGACTAACGGTTTCAATTTGGATGCCTATGTAGCTCCCAATTTCTTCGCGACTCATGCGCAAGTCAAATTCGTGATTGGTATAGCCGCGGGCGGCGAGGCGCTCTGATAGGCTAAGTAAAAAACCAGCCAATCGCTCTTCTGCTCGCATGCTGCCAAGGGCGAGTAAGTGGCGTTGATCTTGTGTCAGCTCCCGACTTAAAATACGGTGAAATTGATTTTGCAAAGCAGGTATTTGACGGGCAAGAGATTCAAATTCTGCAAAGCGGATAATGCAGGCTTCACTGTCTTCGAGTGCAATAGCATCCGACTGATGGTGGCCATCACCAATTGCATCAAGCCCCAGAATTTCTCCAGGCAGATGAAACCCGACAACCTGTGAGCGTCCATCGGAAAGGCCGTGTTCTGTTTTGAGGGTACCAAAGCGAATACTGTAGACCGAAGTCATCAAGTCGCCATGGCGATAGAGGCTACCCCCTTTTTTTAAGGCGACTCGCTCTTTTACCAACGCATCAACTTTATCGAGATCGGCGTGACTCAAACCCACCGGCAAGCAAAATTGACCCAATATGCAAGTAGAACACTTGTTGAGTGAGCTTGTCTTTGGAAGGGCGTTCATATTTACATTTTGTAGTTAGTACCTATTCTATATCGATGTACACTATTTTTCATGCATTTTGAATGGAATCATGGTTACAACCAGTTTATTTGCCACTCTTTTTTTGAGTACCCTTGTCAGTGGCTGGCATTGCGCTTTGATGTGCGGCGGTATTGCTGCAGCAATTGAGCGCCCACACGGTTCTGAAATAGTCTTAGTCTCCAAATCAGCGCTGTTTTGTCAGCAACTGATCATGCACCTTGGCCGATTGACAACTTATGTTCTGTTGGGGGCTGCAGCTGGGCAAATTGGCGTGATCGTATGGCAGCAAAATGTGCTGCCAATTCAGAGACCCCTATTTGCGCTCAGTGCACTCATTTTGATTGCAATAGCCTGCCGTTTGTGGCGCCAGCAACAACCCAAATCGTCCTCGTCTTGGTTGGGACTTAAGGGAGCAAAGCTTTGGTCAATGTACATTGGCAGTCTGGCTAGCCGGCCAGCGCGTTGGTTTAGTGGCATCCTTTGGGGGCTTGTTCCATGCGGCTTGGTCTACAGTGCTTTGCCTTTAGCGTTTTTATCCGGCAGTCCGCTTTCAGGGGCTAGCCTCATGTTGGCATTTGGTCTGGGGACTTTACCGAACTTACTGTTGATTTCACGCTTTTCCGCGAGCTTAGTCCAGTTCAGCCATTACGCTCAGGTGCGCTACGTAGCGATCGCCTTACTCATGGGCTCAGGTATCTATGGCCTCTACCGCGCCTGGACACTACCCCAAGCCTTATTAGAGGGTGGCTTTTGTATTTCCTGAGGATGTCATTTGCGGTATTGCAGCCGAAATGTCAACTTAAAGATCTTCGCAATCGTTTCCCCTGTATTGACCCCATGCAAAATCTGCAGGTCGAATTAGTGAGGCGCTATCGATCAGGTATGTATGACAATGGGGCACAAATGGGTATTCATATCGTCAATTATGATGAAAATCGCTTCAATTTTATTCAACAAAATCAACGGGTTACAGGAACCAAACCCCACCGTGTAATAAAACGTGTAACGCGGGTTTGGCGCTGTGGTTGCCAACTCGCAATCCGAACTCCGTTTTCGAATATGTACGCTTGACAGATATATACGCTTTGCGTTAATATTAAGCTTGTGTCAATAAAAACTTTTAAATGTGCCGATACTGAAAAGTTGTTCTCGGGCTATTTGGTTAAGCGTTGGGTGGCGTTCGAGCGCCAGGCGCTCAGAAAGCTCGAGCAACTCGAGTGGTCCGAAAGGCTTGAGGATTTGAAAGTGCCGCCGGGCAACCGCCTTGAGGCACTAAAAGGTAAAAGAAAAGGCCAATACAGTATTCGAATCAATGATCAGTGGCGTTTGTGTTTTCGATGGACAACTGATGGTGCTTCTGATGTTGAGATCGTAGACTATCACTGAAAGGAAAATGAATATGAGGCGAATTGATCCTATCTCTCCGGGGGAAATGCTGGAGGAAGAGTTTTTAAAGCCGCTCGGCATCACCAAGTATCGGCTTGCAAAAGATATCGGTGTTCCGGCGGGGCGCATCAGCGAGATCGTGGCAGGCCGTCGTGCAATTACAGCGGACACAGACCTGCGTCTTTGCAAGTATTTCGGCTTGAGCGAAGGTTGGTGGTTACGTGGGCAAGTCCGCTTTGATACCGAGATGGCAAAACGAACCCTTCAAAAGGAACTCGCTCGAATCAAGCAGTGTTCATTGATCGCGGCCTAGAGATGAAACAAAAAGCTCCTGCGGCCATTTAAAAGTGGTGGCGATTCAGGGATTCGAACCCCGGACCTGCGGATTATGATGAAAATCGCTCCAATTTTCCACAACAAAATCAATAGGTTACAAGAGCCAAACCCCACCGTGTAACAAAACGTGTAATGCGAATTTTATGCTGTGGCTTGGGCTTTAGACTATCACTTTGCGTAAAGGGATCAATCAAAGCGCTAGGGCGGCGATCAAGTCTCGCCCTCTTCTTTTTAAACGATATATAGTTAATCAATGCCTTCTGATTTACTCTACTTATCGGCGCTGGCGCTCGTCGGCAGCTCCGCAGCACTACTTATCGGCGGGTTCTCGAAGGGTTCCCTTGGTCTTGGGTTGCCGCTAATCGCTATGCCTATCCTGACTTGGTTTGTGCCAGTACCACAAGCAATTATCATTCTCACGATCCCAATTTTCGTTACAAATATTTGGCAAGCTTTTCAGGGTGGCAATTTCCTAAATGTAGTCCGTCGCTTCTGGCCAATGGCACTCGCATTGATCATTGGCATTGCGTTAGGAACCAGAATTCTACTAAGTCTCGAGCCCCGCACGCTTTACTTACTCGTTGGTGTGTTGGTGTTAATTCAGCCAGTCATTCGCGTGCTCAAGCCAGCGTTTCAGCTTCCGCCTAGCAAGCATCGTCAAATTGAAGCGATAGTCGGGTTCTTCAGCGGCGCTATTGGAGGGGTATCGGGATTCTTCGGCCCCTTTCTCCTAGCCTATCTAGCAATGCTCAAGCTTGAAAAGAACTTATTCGCAGCCACGGTCGCAGTGATGTTTTTTGTGGGTAGTAGTGCACTCGCTCTATTTCTTGCGCAAGCGGGCGTTATGAAAATCGAGGATCTTGTCACATCATGCCTAGCGCTCATCCCCACATCAATTGGAATCGTGATTGGGCAGCGGGTCAGAGGGCACATTAGTCAACATCAATTCGATGGTGCAATTACAACTGTCATGTTCGTAATGGGTATGAGCCTTATCGCAAAAGCGCTTCTGTTCCATTAACGACTCACTATAGAATTTTCCCCGGATTGAAAATGCCTTGTGGGTCGAGAGCGGACTTTATTGAACGGAACAAACCCATCTCTATAGGTGATTTGTATCGTCTCAGTTCTTCGACCTTCATACTGCCAATACCGTGCTCAGCAGAAACTGACCCATTGAGTGCGTGTACCAAATCATGAATGCACAGGTTTACTGATGATTTTTGGATCATGAAATCTTCCGGGGAAACCCCTGGCGGTGCGGCAACATTAAAATGAAGATTTCCATCGCCGACATGGCCAAATACAATCACACGAGACCCAGGAAAATCAGTCTTCAGGTGTGCCTCAATCTCTTTTAAAAATTCTGGAATTTTTGAAATTGGCAAAGAAATGTCATGCTTAATATTCTTTCCATCCTCTACCTGCGCTAACGGAATATGTTCGCGAATCTCCCAGAAACGACTCGACTGAGCGAGCGTTTGCGGTATCAATGCATCTGTCACTAGACCTGACTCAATCGAGCTTTCGAGCAGTCGCTCAAGCGATGCGGTCGCGTGATCTTCGCTCTCATGATCTGTAATTTCAAGTAGTACAGCAAACGGCGTCGAAGTTGAAAACGGATAGGCAAACTGCGGAAAATAGTTGGCAACCAGTTTTAGGCAGTCGTGGGAGATCAACTCAAAGGCAGTAAGTAGCGAGCCAAGTGTCGATTGGGCCTGACGAAGCAGGTCAACCGCTTTGTCCGGGGACTGCACGGCAATCATGGCGGCTAACTGTGCTTTTGGTTGCGGAACTAGCTTGAGTACTGCGGCAGTAACAATACCCAAGGTCCCCTCAGAACCTATAAACAAATCCCTTAGGTCGTAGCCAGTATTGTCTTTTCTCAGGGCGCGCAGACCATCCCAGATCTCACCCGTTGCAGTTACAACCTGTACCCCTAGACACAGATCCCTCGCATTGCCGTAACGCAAAACGGCCGTTCCGCCAGCATTAGTCGAGAGCACGCCTCCTATCGTGCAACTCCCCTCCGAACCCATATTGAGTGGGAATTCGAGGCCGTTCTCTTGGGCAGCCTGATGCACTACCGCTAACAAGACCCCAGACTCAACAGTCATGGTCTTTCCGGCTGGGTCAATATGAAGAATTGCATTGAGACGATCAAGAGCAAGAACGATTTGTTTGCCCGATGCGTCCGGAAGAGCTCCCCCTACTAGACCCGTGTTACCCCCTTGTGGAACTATTGACACGCGATGAGAAGCGCATGCTTTAACAACGAGTGAAACCTCATTAACTGAGGACGGCCGGACAACGGCAAGCGCATTACCTGTGACGCGACCAAACCAATCTGTAACGTATTTCGTCTGAGAGCCCCGTTCTGTAAGCACATAAGAACGGCCAACGATCGCCACGAGAGTATCGAGAAAGTTAGTCATATTACTCACTGGTGCCGGAATCGAGCACGAGTAAACCAGCTTAGCTGGATTGGCTCTGCGACATGCCCCATCGTTCAATCGTGACCTTCTCTAAACGCTTCAGAAATAGCTTCTCGATCCCGATTCCGATCAGACCTATAAAAACCAATGCGGACAGCATAGATTCTGTGTCGAGAAACTCTCGGGCATCAAAAATTATTTTCCCAAGGCCCCAGTCAGGACTAGCCAGCAGCTCCCCACCAATCACCGCGATCCATGCGCGGCCAAATGAAATCCTCAGCCCAGAGATAATGTAGGGCATCGTCCCCGGCAACATTACTTTGAAAAGCATCTGACGGGAATTTGCACCCATCACTACTGCAGACTTATACCAAATCTGATTAATCGCCCGGACGCCTGTCCAAGTGTTAAAGACCATTGTAAAAATTGACGCATAGATCACCACTAGAATTGTGGAGAAGTTTCCTATTCCGAACCACAGCACAAATAGCGGAACCCAGGCTAAAGAGGGGATTGGCATCAAAACACTGAGTGTGGGCGAGATAATTTTTTCGACCGTTCGGGAATTTCCCATCCAGATGCCGAGTGGTACCGCGATCACGAACGCGACCGCCAGCCCTATCAAGACCCGGGCCATCGTGACCAGGGTGTGTCCAAAAATCATACCGGCGGAGATCATCTCTGTGAGCTTTGCGACCACTGCACCGAGCGGCGGTGTCAGCGCAACCGAGAAAAGCCCGCTTCTCGCAAATACCTCCCAGAGAACTAAAGCGCCTGCAAGCCCAGCAATCCCCCGAAAAAATGCAGATCCAAATCGCCGTGGGGTCGATGACGCTAGGTTGGCTGGTCTGGTCATGTACTTCTCACCATGCCCCATCGCACTACCGTTCTGCGTTCGATGCGCTCGAAAATCTGCTTTTCCATCAGGACGCCGATTAGGCCGATGAGGATAATAGTCGCGAGCATGACATCAGTGTTCAGAAAGGTCTGAGATCCAAAAATCATCCATCCAAGCCCAATCTTTACCGACATCAGCATTTCAACTGCCACGAGAATTCGCCAGGCGGCTGCCAAGCCAAGCCTCAGTCCTGACAAAATAAATGGGAGTGCACCGGGTAAAACAATTTTCCTAAAAATATCCGATTCTTTGGCGCCCATAACGGTCGCTGATCGAATCCAGACAGGCTTTACAGCCTTGACTCCCTTCCAGGTATTCATAATGACGGGGAATACGGAGGCAAATGAAATCAATAGTATTGATGGCAAGTCACCTAGGCCAAACCACAGCACAAATAACGGTGCATAGGCGATTCCTGGAATTGGGTAAATAAAACTAATTAACGGCAGCAGCGTTTCCTCAATAACCCGGTATCTGCCCATTAGTATTCCAACAAAAACACCAACGACCCCAGAGATCAGAAATCCAAGCAAGAGACGATTTAAGGTCGATGCTGCTGAGGAAAGCAGAATTCCTTCATTCAAAAGTCGAAAAAATGTTTGAAAAATCTGAGAAATACTTGGAACGAGCTTCTCGGGAAAACCACCATAAACCGCGAGAGCCTGCCAAATGCCGATCATCACGACAAAGGGCAGGCTCGCAAGCAACAGATCGCCAAAACGACGCATCAGAACACCAGGTACCCAGGCTTAAGCACGCTTAATCTGCTGGACTAATGGATTAGCGAGAAGCTGTGCCCAGTTCGGCATTGCGGGAATCTGCTTACCGGTTACCAAGAGCTGCGACTCTTCTTTGAGATAGGCCTCTAGGCCAGGCACATAGTTTGGGTTGGCTTCGAGTTTACCTAGCATTGTCGCAATCGCGGGCTTGGACACTGTGAAACCCATCTTTGTGAAATTCTCTTGAACAATTGTCGCAGCGCGATCAGGCGTCTTCTTAAAGATATCGATCGTTGCGACCCATCCACGTAAAAAGCCAAGCACAGCATCACGACGTTTCTCAAGCACTGGCTTATTGATGCCGAGCCAGACAGGCACCATGTCGAAATCGTAATAATCGAGCAGACTCGTCCCAATCCCCTCAGTCACTGCAACCGAAGGAAATGGCTCTACGCCCGCAAACGCGTCAACAGATTTGCCCGCTAAAGCCGCCACATGATTTTCAAATTTAGAATTGACCAGCGTTACGTCTTCTTTCTTAAGCCCATATTTCGCAAGTATCTTGGTAACAAATACAGTATCTGTAGCAGAACCGATTTGAGTGCCAATTTTCTTTCCTTTTAGATCTGCAACAGAGCGGATGCCGCTGTTTTTTCCGACAACTAAGGCGTTGGTACGACCGGCATACATCGCCATCGCAACGGGTGCGACCTCGCCCTTTGCAACGCCTACGATTAGAGGTGTTGTTCCGAGCACGCCAATATCCACGCGATTGGCGATCATCGCATCACGAACTGCTTTGCCTGAATCGAAGCGGTTTATTGTGACGGCAACCCCCGCTTTTTTAAACATATCCTCAGCTTCGGCCACCATCCCGATGGAGCCCCACGAAGTGTTCTGAAAACCAAAGCGGAGTGGCTCAGCTGTCTGGGCCTTGGCGCTTGTAACGATATAGGGCGCTACTGAGAGTGCAGCAGAGGCGCCAATGAAATTACGCCGAGAATTTGATATTTTTTTCATAAAAAGTCTCCTATTTTGTAATTAACCGACCTAAGTCAGTGCCCAAGAGCATCCAGAATTTCCCTCTGAATTCCAACAAAATCCGCCGATAAAGGGTCGCGATAACGCGGCAGATTGATATTAATGATTTTTTTTACGGAGCCTGGGTGGGCCTTTAGCACGACCACCTTATCGCCAAGATAAACCGCTTCTGAAACGTTGTGCGTTATGTAGACGACGGTCTTCTTAGTGGCGCTCCATATGTCAGTCAACATTTTCTGCATCTCGTCTCTTGTCATTGCATCGAGCGCGGCAAACGGCTCATCCATCAACAATACCGAAGGGTTGTATGCTAACGACCGTGCAATTGCAACACGTTGTTGCATTCCACCGGAGAGTTGGTGTGGGAAAGATTCTGAAAATTTTTCAAGCTTGACGAGCGCAAGAAACTCCATTGCCGTCTCGGCACGCTTTTTTGCCGGCGTTTTTTGCATTTCCAGCCCAAATTCAACATTTTCTCTAACCGTTCGCCAAGGAAATAATTGTGCAAAATCCTGAAAGACAACTGCGCGATGCGCAGGAGCTCCGCTGACAGATTGGCCACCCACAATAATCTCGCCGGCTGTCTCGTGAAGAAATCCAGCCAACATATTTAGGATCGTGGTTTTGCCGCATCCACTTGGGCCGACTAAGCATACGAATTGTCCCGCCTCTACGGAAAAAGACACATCGCTTACAGCTAACACCTCTCGGTCCGCCGAGTAGTAGGTGTAAAAAACGTTTTTTAGTTCAATTCGCTCAGCCAACTCCGAACCTTTCAAAGAAACTTTTCCCCTGAAGTGACGGTACTCGCTACAATGGAATAGATCAATGTGAATTTTTTCATAAAGTCTATAAATTCTGTCTATATGAACACCCCTGGGGCACCATGGAACTAAGGCACCTGCGGTATTTTCTGAGTATCGTGAAACTAGGTAGTTTCACTAAGGCTGCAGAGGAGCTTTCCGTAACTCAACCCACCCTCTCTCATCAGATTCGTCAGCTTGAGGAAGAGCTGGGGTGTGAGCTACTCGATAGAACGTCCCGTAATGTTCGCCTCACCAATGCTGGCGAGATATTCGCCAATTTTGCTGGAAGATCGGTAAAGGAGGTTGAAAACGGGAAAGCTGCAATCCAGGAATTTCGGGGCTTGAGAGTGGGTAGCCTCGCGATTGGTGTGGTGTCTGCTTTCATCAATAACATCATGCCGTCTGTCATCTCAAGATTTCAGTCTGAGTACCCCGGAATTAACCTGAAGGTCCTCGAGCTTCCCACCGGGGAGTTAGGTCGGCAAGTGAGCGCGGGTGATTTGGCTTTCGGGTTTGCGTACGGCCCTTCGTCGACCGATCAGGTTGTATGGGAGGAGCTCTTCAAAGAGCGCTTGTGTCTGATCGTCTCGAAGAGACACGAATTTTCAAAGTACAAGTCCGTCAGCTTTGAGGAGATTTCCAAGACGCCCCTTGCCCTATTAACCCGCGAGTATCTATCGCGAAAAATGATTGATACCGCATTCTTGGAGGCGGTCCGATCTCCGCAAATCGGGATAGAGATGAATTCGATTGAGGCGCTTCTCCAGACGGTCGCCAATACAGGCCTTGCAACGATTCTTACGCCAAGGATAGCGAGAGCCTCCCGCAATCTAGTAGCAGTGCCAATACTCCCCGCCGTGGAGCGGAGCGCCGGGATTTTTACACGGCAGGGCGCGACCTTGCCACCCGCAGCGCGAGTGATTGTTGACATGATTCGCCAGGTCGCCCGGGAAGATAGCCCCGGATCAAAGGATTGATGCGCTCTATGAAACAAATAAAAAACAACGATTTGATCTATTCTCTGTCGACGACTATCGTAAGCCAGCAAAACTAGAGAATCTATGTCAATCAGCTACTCTGCCAGCCCTGTCGTAACGCCCGTCACAATCCTTACCGGATTCCTCGGCAGTGGCAAAACAACGTTTTTAAACTGGCTTTTAACCCAGCCTAATATGGAGAATGTTGTCGTAATCGTGAATGAGTTTGGGGAAATCGGGCTCGATCACCTGCTCATTGCGACTCCATCTGAGAACATTGTTCTGCTCGAGGGGGGGTGCCTATGCTGTGAGGTGAGGGGAGACCTAGTCGAGACACTGACCGATTTATGGGAAAAACGCGACGCAGGCTTGTTGGCGCATTTCGACAAAGTTGTTGTGGAAACCACTGGGCTCTCCAACCCAATTCCGATTGTTCAAACTGTCTTGTGCGATGAGTCGCTCAGGGAGAAATTTCTACTCAGTAAAGTTATCACTCTGGTTGATACCGTAAATGGTCCGGCACAAGTAGCAAAATATCTTGATGCAGTTCGACAAATTACAGTGGCGGATGTTCTATTAACCAGTAAAACCGATCTGCACACTGATCACAATGCGGCAGAAGCGTTTCTTGAGACTCTACGTCAGCTAAATCCGTGGATTACGCCAATTCCCGTTGATCATGGGGTGCCAAGAGGCTTAACCCCCCAGACGCTCCTCGATCGCGACCAGGTGAGAGAACGCGATGAGATTCTTAATTCACTACCAAACGATAGCGGCTTTGGCCATGCCGGCGTAATGACTGGTCAACTATTTCAGAACTCCCGACTAAAAACAATAGAGCCGTCTCTTCAATCGCTGGGTATTGAATCATTCTCGCTACGCCGAACAGGAGAAATTAGCGCCAATAACATGGTGGTTTGGCTTAATCTACTTGCTACGATGAAGGGTGAAAATCTTCTACGACTCAAGGCAATTCTGAATGTCGAGGGATCTCCTGTTGTAATTCATGCTGCGCAAACCATTGTTCACGAGCCGATCCAGCTCTCGGACTGGCCCTCGTTGGATCGAGATTCGAGGTTTGTCGTGATCTCTAATGGGTCAATGCGCCATGAATTCGAAGAGTCGCTGGAAGCATTACGCAGCGAGATTGTTTCTAGGGATGCTGGGATATCGATGATTGATCCCGTAGCCTATAAGAATTTTCTAAAAATTGCCGAAGCGTTTAGCGCTAAAGGGCATAACTAATTTGTTATCTAAGGAGTCATCATGAGTAAAAGTACGATGTATCAAAAATTCGTTCAGCCGGAGGAAAATGGAGCCGCGACTTATATCAAGGGCGCTCGAATGATTGATGTCATCGCAGGAAAGGTCATCACAGATCCTGTGATTAAAGTGCAAGGCAGAAGAATCGCCCAAGTCGGCACTACTAGCGATATCGTAATTCCCAAGGATGCCTCGGTACTCGATTGCTCCGGTCTGACGCTAATGCCGGGAATGATTGACTGTCATCTGCATACGATGATGTTTAACTGCCTTACGTTTCACAACTACCGGGTCGCGCAGTGGGAAATTACTCCAGAACTGCAGCAAATGTATGGCGTCTTTCATGCTCAACTCTGCTTTGATATGGGCTTCACAACCCTTCGGGATCTCGGTTTGGCCTCAAGCCGTGGCTTGATGACGGCCCATCTCTGTGCGGTGCGGGACTCAATCAGCGCCGGAATTATTGAGGGCCCCCGGATGCTAATCGGCGGGTTTACTTCGATAACGGGATCCCATCTGGATCTGATCAACCCGAGAGCAATGCAGCGCTTCGGTTTCCAGACGGCAGATGGGCCATGGGAGCTTCGGAAGCTAGCCCGGCAGAACATGCTCATTGGGTGTGACGTGGTGAAGACTTGTGCTACCGGTGGTGGGGGTACTGACAAAGAGGAACCGGATATTCGAAATATGACGCAAGAAGAAATTGATGCCATTGTCGACGAAGCGCATGCATTCCATAAAATAGCGGCCGTGCATTGCTTTACGCCAAACGGGCAGAAAATGGCACTGAAGGCGGGGGCAGATACGATCGAGCATATGGTCTTTTCGGATCAAGAAACTGCTGACCAAATTGCCGCTTCTGAGGTTTATATGACCCCAACGCTGCTTCATCGTACAGACCACGCTATTGAAATGCGTCGTCTCCAGGGCACATCAATGTTTGTCATCAATAAAATGAAGTCGATTCAAGCAAGTTGCTTTGAAACGTTTCAAAGGATGCACAAAACTGGAGTCAAGATTGCTATGGGTACAGATATGGGGTTTGATCCCGAAATGGGAACAAACGCAAAGGAGCTCGGGATATATGTAGACCTTGGTATGAAGCCTATGGAAGCCCTTCAGGTGGCAACCATAAATGGAGCAAAGGCGATAAAACTCGAGCGCGACATAGGTAGCATCGAAGTCGGAAAGTTCGCGGATATTCTTGCGATTGATGGTGACCCCAGTACTAATATTGCTTGCCTACAGGAGAAAGCCAAGGTCCAATTGGTGATGAAGGAAGGGCGTACCTATGCGGATCGGCGCAAGGGACACAATAAGAACGTTGTATCAGTTAGCCCAGGGGATTGGAAGAAAATCGACTACTTATGATGGGCTCAGAGTTGGAAGACCTCACGGTTGTTGTTACGGGCGCAAGCAGTGGTATTGGCGCAGCAATCGCGCGCACTATGGCAGCGAATGGCCGTCGAGTTATCACCATTCAGCGCCGTCCACCTGAGCGGGTCGGCAAACAAGGAGCAGGTTCTATCGAATTTATTGAGGCTGATCTCGCTGACTCGGTAGCAACTCGTGAGATCGCCGAAGAGGTGGCCCAACGATACCCGGTTGGCTTTCTTGTGAATAACGCTGGTGCGAATAGACCAGGCGGAATTGAAATTGTCTCTGACGTCGATCTCGATACCGTATGGCAACTGAATGTCAAGGCGCCAATTCGGCTCATCAAGAGCGTGCTTCCGCAAATGCAGGAACGAAGGTTTGGGAGGATCGTCAATATTTCATCTCGGGCGATCCTCGGAAAGACACAACGAATTGCGTACGCCTCTTCAAAAGCGGGCGTGGTGGGCCTGACTCGTAGCCTAAGCCTCGAAATCGCCCCGTATGGTGTCACCATTAATTCCGTTGCACCGGGACCCGTTGAAACAGAACTATTCACGAATGGCCATCCAATCGGTAGCGAGAAAAGATCCGCGGTAATCAGAAGTATTCCGTTGCAACGCGTAGGCACCCCCGAGGATATTTCCCACGCCGTTGCATTTTTTCTATCTCCGGATTCGGGGTTCATTACTGGGCAAACGCTCTTCGTTTGCGGCGGTGTGAGTATTAGTGGTTCTGGTGGACTCTAGCGTCAGATGGTCAATCTCGGGATTATTGGTCTAGGTAAGTGGGCGGGCGTACTGGCTAGGGCCGCGTCTAAGTCAGAACAAATAAAAATCCTCCAGGGTTTTAGTCGATCAAAAATTACTCAGGAGCAATTCTGCGCTGAGCATGGGGTATTGGGCGTACATGATGCAACGGAGATTTTAGAAAATCCCTCTATTCAAGGGGTGATACTGACTGTTCCCAACGAGCTGCATTTTGCTTATGCAGAAATGTGCGCCAAAGCAGGAAAACACGTCTACATCGAAAAACCGATAGCAAATACGCTTAAAGATGCAAAGTTGCTTAAGCAGGTTTGCGAACAACACGGCGTCAGAGTCTTCATTGGTCACTGCGCAAAACTCTTGGCGGGCGTTCAGCGGATAAAACAGGCAATCGACGCCGATGAGCTTGGCGATATATGCATAATTGAGGGCACATTTACAAACGAACGGGCACTCAGCCTGACTCCTAAGGATTGGCGTTGGTATAGCGACAAAGCCCCTGGTGGGCCATTGAGCCAGATCGCAATTCATCAGTTTGATGTGTTGCGATTTCTTGGTGGAAAGATTGATACAGTTAGTGCAGTGTCTTCAAAAAGATCGCCGGTCGGCGCCGAGGTGGAAGACCAGTGGTTAGTCAACGTTCAATTTGAAAGCGGTGCCTTAGGCAACATCATAAGTTCATGGACCGCAGCAGGACTATTTGAGGTTCGCGTAACTGGAACAAAGGCTACAATGCTTTATCAGATTGACCAGACTAAATGGGGGATGGCGAATCGCCTGCACGAGGGTGCCACGCTCGCATTTCAGCGAGTCGGAGAATCTGCGACCTCGGCAATCCGCCTTCCGGTGCTTGAGTCAGATATGTTTCTAGATGAGTTAGAGCTATTTGCTGCAATGGTCTGCGGCGCTGAACAAGACGACTTCAGCGCGGCCTATGGGCTTGAGATATTGGGCCTTGTAGAATCAGCGCGCCTCTCAGATCAACAGTCGGGGCAACGAATAAACTTCCCTCAATTCGTGAGAGATTATTAGACCTATGGAACTTAAAAACAAATCATTTCCCACCGAGAATCAGTTTAAATCCCGACTGCTTGATAAAGAATTGTTGCTTGGAGGCTGGGCATCAATGGGTTCTACCGTGGCTACCGAGATACTTGGTTTGTCCGGCTTAGACTGGGTCCTTATCGATGGTGAGCACGGTGCAAATGATCATTCATCCTGTGTTCATCAGCTACTCGCCCTAAATAATGGCCCGGCGGCGGCTTTTATTAGGCCCGAGGCAAATAATCCGATTCTTTTAAAACGACTGCTCGATTTTGGTTTTTACAACTTCATTATTCCAATGGTTGAAAATCGTGAGCAGGCGATAGAGGCGGTGCGCGCCACGCGTTATCCACCAGCCGGAATCCGTGGGGTGTCCGTTACCCAGCGGAGTAATCGGTTTGGCCTGCAGGACGACTACTTCTCGAAGATTAATGATTCAATATGCGTGGTTGCGCAGATTGAGAGCCAACTTGCCGTTGAGAATATTCAGCAGATTGCATCAGTTCCGGGGATCGATTGTCTCTTTATCGGTCCCCAAGATCTGGCAGCGTCACTTGGTTTTCTTGCAAACCCCGCAGCACCAGAAGTTCAGTCAGTTATTCGTTCTTTGATTGATTCAATTCATGCGCACAACAAACCTATTGGCATTCTTGTCGCAAATGAAGAAGAGGCTAAAAAATTTCAGGCGCTTGGCGTAACTTTTATTGGTATAAGCTCGGATCAGGCGATGATCAAACGTGGGGCGCAGCAGATTGTCAAGGCGATGCGCCCTTAGGAAATTTTTTGGTGGCGATTCAGGGATTCGAACCCCGGACCTGCGAATTGTGATGAAAATCGCTCCAATTTCCCGTA
>JACCDZ011012571.1_pt1 | contig 17631 bp, 14 predicted proteins | sample 7449551 | NCBI WGS metagenome assembly JACCDZ01 (sample SAMN15323452, study PRJNA562643) | freshwater metagenome | isolation source: river surface water | place: USA:Blue River Watershed | collected 2017-08-18
TATTTACCTTACTTTATGTTTTAAAGATAGTATTATACTATTAATAGATACCAATAATAAATACGAATAATATGAAAAAAAGAGCTTTTCAAGAAGGAGGAGTCATCGATGAGATGGATCTTTACGATGACATTAAGACTAGTGCTACTGGCCCAGTTACAGATGTGACCCCGCTTGGTGGTGAGAATGTAGGTACAAGTGACGAAGAAGAGGAAGACGAGAATCCTGATAACCCCTATACTGTACATGCAGATTCTGTAGATGATTCAGAGCTGACTGGAGTAGAGCGCTTTTTAACCGAGTACGGCGTTCGCGGAGGTATTATTACCTATGAAGACGGTAGCTCGGCACGATTTGAAGAACTTAGTGCGCCAGAGCAAGCAGAGATCTTGAGAAGTCTTGTGTTAGATAACGTACCGACAATAGAAGAAAAATATAATTTAGAAGATCCAGAGATTGACTTCTTAAATGCACTGAGAGAATCGGAGCTTTCTCCAGAAGAGTATATAAATAATCTAGTTGCTAGAAGAGCCCAGATCTTGGATGCTCAAAGAGAGGCAGAGGTTCTTGATTATTCTGAGATATCTGATGACGCCCTGTTTATTTTTCAATTGCAGGAATCCAACCCAGACATCACAGATGAGGAGATAGAAAAAGAATTAGAGACCGCAAAATCTCTAGCATCATACCAAACTACTGTAAACGTTCTTAGAAAATCTCTGGTTGCTGAGCAGACTGCCTTGTTAGAAGAAACTCGTAGAGAGCAGTCAGAAGCGTTTGAGCAAGAGTTAGAGGCTCAGAGAACACTGATTGTTCAGACGGTAGAAGAAATAGATAGCATTGGGGGAGCTCGTATTACCCCTGCTATGAAAGAGTATTTGCTTCATGATATCATGGAACTAAATGATAACTCAGATCCTATCATAATGGAGAGGTTATTTAGTGACCCAGAGATGCTATTTAAAGCAAACTGGTTCATTAACTACGGTGAAGCATATATGACTGAGATTGATAATTACTGGAGAAATGAGGTTTCTAAGGCCAGAAAAGAAGGGTATATACAGGCTACTAATGGTATGCCAGGGGTTCCTACTGATCTACCAGGGAGATATACTACTTCGCCAAACGGCAGTGTAGCTCCGGGTACATTTGGTAAAGTGGTTTCTGAAGAAGACCTATTTAGAGATGAGAAGTAACAAAAACAATAATTTTAATTTAAATTCACTAAAACATGAGAATTGTAGATCGTAAGTTTATCGACAAGAACATACACACTACACGTACTCGCCAGCATTTTGGGACTCTTTTAGGAGAGAAACCTCATGTTATGGGGCAAGTTGTGCGTATGTATCCACGTTTGACTATCAGTAACTTAACTGAAGGTTTAAGAAACGTGTACACAAACAAGAAAGCTGAAGGCCAGTTTACTCCAATTAACTCCTATGCTATTCAATGGACCATTGATGTTAACTTCATCAAGAAAGTTCGTTTTTCGGCTGATGCTACTCCTACATCGGGGATCTTCCCTGTGTACTTAGAGGAGAAGTATTATAACAAAAACGAGACTTTTGCTTTGGAAAACAACACGCAATTGATTGTGGTTGCTCCTCCAATTCAAAAAGGCTCTAAAAACTTTGAGTATCGCGTGAAAATGGTATCCAACAATGGTGGTGTACCAGACGCAGCTATGCTTAAAAAAGGACGTAACACAAGATTCCGTTCTAACTATCACCCAGAATTATCTGTTAGAGGGTATGTGAAGTATCAATTCAACACTGAGACTCACCGCAATTATATATCTAAACACAGATCAAGTGATGTGCAGTCAGCAGAATATGCTGCTTCTCAAGAGTTCTACGTAGAGAGAGGATCAAAATCTGAAAACGGTAAATTAGAGTATGAGTACTTTAGATTACAAAAATTAGAGAAAGATGTGTTAGAGTCTTACTTATGGGCTCGTGAGAACCACTTGTTGTTTGGAGAAACTAACTTTGACGCGAATGGTAAATGTACCATGCAAGACGAAAAAGGACAGGATATTCCAATCGGAGATGGTGTCATCAAACAAATCGAAAGATTCTGTGAAAAATTCGCTTATGCTGAGCTTTCTACCCGTTGGTTAGAAGACATCATGGCGTCTATGAGAGAAAAATCTCCGAACTCTATCGGGAATACTTATGCGTTTGTAGTGAACGAGAGACTCTATGACCAAGTAGGTAGATTATTGAGAGATGATTTACGTTTCAAAAGCGATACAGCAGATTACTACTGGACCAACAATGCAGGGAATAAAATCAAAGTAGGTGCCCATTACGATAGCTACACCTTCCAAGGTAATACTATTGTATTCATGGTAGACAAGATTTTATCTGATGAGTATCCGTTCTCTGGGTATGGGTTCTGTATTAATGTCGGGGTAGATCAAACAACTTCAAACTCTGGAATCTCTATGTTTACATTAGAGGGTCGTGAGATGTTGTCTGGTAAGCTTAAAGGTATGGGAGGTTTCTCAGGGAAAGAAAACAACATGGATCTTGCAACATCTGTTGATGGTAGCGAGTATCACTTGTTAGGCTACTCTGCAGTTGCTGTATTTAACCCATACAACGCAGCAATTGTAAAAGAATCATACAGCCCAGTAATGCCTGTATAGATTAGAATATTAGGGCCTGAACATTAATTTGGGCCCTATATTTAAAAAATGATTATATGTATAATAAAAATAAATAGTAAACATGGACTATTCAAAATCAACAGTAGGAATATCAGGTGCTCAGTTAGCTAACGGAACGCCTTCAGACAAAGTTTTTATTCTTAAATCTTTTTATAAAGATGATAGAGCAGTCATCTCACCGGCCAAAGACATTAACGGGAGATATCTAGGTATCAATACAAATATACCTGAGATTAAGAAATTAGAGATGGGATATGTCCCCTCTCCAGAAAGTAAAATAAAGTTGTACGATGGAATGGAAATAAACCTGAATGAAGGAGATTGGGCAAAAGACTGGGAGTGGATGAAACATTGCCAAGAAATTGCAGCTGATTACCAAACAGGACAGGCCTCTCCAGGAGCTTATTTCTATATCTACAGACCAGGAGCAGAGTCTGCTAAAACTGTTAGCGAGACTGAAGATATGGTGAGATTAATGAATTACGTACTTCAAGACTCTGTTGAGAACTTATTTAATAGAGCAAAAATGCTAGGTGTAGACATGACCGGAGGCGCTGTGTCTGATGTAAAAGCATTCTTGTTATCCCTAGCTACGGGCGAACCAGCTAGATTACGTGCAGTTTATGAAAGCCCCACACTTACGTTAGAGCTGATGTTGATGCACGCTATTGCTAAGGATGTTATTACAAATAGAAGTGGTATGTATACTTTTGGTGAAGTTCTTTTAGGGGTTGATGATAAGGCTGTTATAAGTTACTTTGCTAATCCAAAGAATAGTGCTACAACAAGAGCTATTGAATCCTTGACTTACGGTACAAGACCGGTGGCAAAAAACCCGCTTGAGAATGAGGTGAGAAATGACGAGGATTTTGAGGTATCTGCTGGATTTGCTGAAAATGGTGTTGTCAATGAGGATACGTCTTTTAAAGCATCTACACTAGAAGCTGGTGACAGCATTGCTCCAGGATTTGTCTCTGATGTAGACAAGTTTGTGCAGGATACAATCGCGTCTCAAGGTGCCCCTGTTACAGCACAGCCAGTACTGACTCCTCAACAAAGAGCGGCTCTAACTAGAAAAAATAATCAGCAAAAATAATAGTTATGCAAGTAACATCTAGACAGCTATATATTGACATCCTAACAGAGTTAGTAAAAGAGGAGTCCCCTACTTTATATATGGAGGATTACTTATACTATATCAATAAGGCGGTCAGTGATTATATTAAATCTAGATATGAATTGTATGAAACTACTCAGCAGTTATCTGATGATTTAAGGTTTTGGAAAAAGCCCTATAAAACAAATAAGTTGCAAGTTCCTATCAGTGATATTCACACTAAGGTGGGGGATAAAATAGCACACAGCTACCGTCACGTGCTTAGTTGTATTGTTGAAGCTGCTATTACAAGACCCATGATACAATGCCCTCAAGCCGTTGGTGAGAGGGTTATGTACAAAGCCACTAGAGTTTCTTCAGATACCAAGGCTGGATTGCTTGATAATGCCTATCTACAACCTGCGTTTTACAGGCCGTATTATGATATTATAGACAACTCTATTAGTATTAGGATAGGGAGGCCAGACCCAAAAGTAGAGATTACACAGGTTATTATAGAGTATTTATGTAACCCTACTTTAATAGAACTTACTGAAGAACAGGTAGAGGACGACGAGGATACTAGTGATGTGCTAGAATTTTCAAAAGACGTGGCTGAAGAAATTGTAAAGATCGCATTAAAATTAATTCTTGAAAGAGGTTCTCCTAACAGACTGCAACCGTTCATGGCCGTAAATGCAGCCATATCAGACGTTAGCACAGGTATGAAGGGAGGGAAGTAAATCGGGGAGACCAGCTCCGATAAGTTTACTATAAACTAGAGGTGTCTACACTGGTATAAGGCAGCTCGAAACTAAATCTATTTATTATGTTTAATTTAGGACAAAAAAGTATTGTCATCAATTCTGATGCATCAGTTGTTGTAAAGAGTCCTGCTGGGGCTGTCCGTGCAACTGAAGCAGCTGTTGTGGCTGGGGATATCGTTGATATCGCTGGTTTCGGTACATTTACCGTACCAACAGATGCTGCGGCTTTCCAGAGAGAAGGCTCAATTACTCCATCTTCTAGCCCAGTAGCTGGAGTGTACACAATCTTGGCGGCTGCCGCTGCTGAGGCTACTAAGTCATACATCCTGACTTTGAAGGTTAGATCTTCTAGGATCTTATCTAACGTATTTAGCGATGGTGATTCTTGGAGCTTCCAGTCAAAACAAGGCGGTATTGTTTTTGGTGCAGGATTCTCAGGCGCGCAGATTGCAGGTTTTAACGACCAATACGTAAAATTATCTGGTACAGGTAACAACATTGTAGTTACTTTTCAACCAGGTTACGAGGGGGCTGTGCTTGAGACAGCGACATTAACTGACTCTTCTGGGGTACCTGTTGCGATAACAAGCATCTCTGTTACTACGGCACCATCTGAAGGAGTGAACTTAGGCCGTCATATCGAAGAGAGTGTTCACAATGCTACAGAGGCAAACTTGGATCCTTATGGATTAGGGGCTTCTGATACAGTGGATGTTAGAGGTAGATATACTGAGATTGCATTTACTGCTGTTGCAGAAGATGATGATTCTCCAGGATGGGCTCCTCACGAAATGCTTGGCTATGGTGATGCAAACACCGCAGCAGCATATGCTCCAAGACGCTTCTCTGTTTACGTTAATGAAGTTTCGGCTCCAACAGCGCTAGCATTCTTGAGAAACTTGGTGTTAGGACCAGATGATGTAGTGTCTATATAAGAACTATAAAATCTAATATTAAAAAGCAATCACTTAGTTGGTTGCTTTTTTTGTTTGATAAAAATTAGTATTATTACACTATAAAATAAAGTACTATGACTCTAGATCAAATGGCGAGTGCTATACGTAATCACGTGGTTGACGGACTCAATGGTACCGCCACAGTGTCTTTTTCTATAGAGCAGCTGAAAGATGAGGTGTTACTTACTACATCGGCTGTTATTTTAAAACTTTCTGCTCAGGGGCTTGTCGATATTAACCGGCTAACACAAAGAATAGACGGCATAGAGGTCAGAGCAAAGGATCTATCCGCAAACTGCAATGTTGAATCAGAGATAGAGGCTCCTCACTTCGAAATTCCTAATATAAATCGTGGCGCAGCCATACCAATACCATACTTGGGAACTATAGATGGAGTACTATCCTTCAAGGTGTATCTGGATAAAGATTACAGGCTTCATAAACACAGATTAGCTACAGGTAGATTTCCTTTTGCCTGGGTAAGCACCACTGCTAACGAGAATGGGATGTACGATGTGTTCTTATTTAATACAGGTCGTTATAATCAGCTACGATTTATTACTATTGAAGCTTTATTTGATAGTCCTTACGACTTATACAAAACACCTTACTTTTCTCAAATAGATACAAGTGAGTTCTATGCCCCAGCATACGTGCAAAAAGAAGTTATTGACACGATAACCAAGGAGTATATTACGTATCACAGACAGCTACACATTAACCAAGCACCTAATACTCAGAAAACATAATGGAACAGAGAGCAGTAGCAAAAAACGAGCATACCCAAAACATTAGAGCAGGTCTGCCTGTGCTAAAAACTAATTATGGGTTTACTATAGATGAGTATGATTACTTGGACATAGCCGTAGATGTCTTAAGGGATATTAGGTATCTTGGGAGTACTGATTATATTGCATATAAAAAAGTAGATCCTGCAGGATATATTAAGGCTCCATGTAACCTAGACGCAATTGTTGCTGTCACTACGATGGAAATGGCAAAAGAAATATTCTCTGACCGAACTTTGCAGGAGGATGAATCCGCTTCAATGTACGCAGATGACGAGTACATAAAAAAACAGGCTATAGCCACATCTATTGGATTTGGTCAGATACCCGGAATAGCTCCAGCAAACAGTGCAGGATACATTCCATATAGCATAGATAGTGTTCATAATAGAATATATGTCGGTAACAAACACGCGAACAAGAACGTAGCACTTGCATATACAGGGGTTACTACAGATTTAGATGGGTTCCCCATGATTACTAGAAAACAGGCTAATGCTATTGCAGCAGTATGTGCTAGAATCATTTGTATGAGGGGTGCTAATAGAGGAGACAAGTATTTGATCAGCCTTATCGAACTATATGTAGGGATTTCTGCTAGATTAGTACAGGCGGCCTCTATGCCTGAGAACATTAGCGACAATGATTTGGATGCTATGCTAGATTGCAAAACATCATTCAATAGAAAGTCCGTGAATAGGCCGTCAAAATATAGCAGATAACATGCATAAACAAGAGATAAATGCTAAAGTATCGGCTCTGAAGAGAGATATTGTCGTTCCATGCACCAGGTTATTTGAGGGATCTGTTCCCAGAATAAATTATAGTAAAGGATATTCAAATAAAAGCATAACATCCAATCACTCAACAGAATATGCATACTCCACAATAATGTATAAATTATTTGAGCTTATAATTCTAGATGTTATTGCTGGAAATATAGTATATTTAGACTCAAAAAGAAAGGCAAAATTGTATGTGGACTCTAAGCCAGCTACCACAGAAATCATAATGGGTAAAAATGCAGAGAAAGCAGGTATATCTCTTATAGACTTCAGAGCAAGTAAGTACACTATTCCTATTATGATATTTGATACTGGGTATAAATCCTCTACTTTGATGCAATGCTTTCTTCCAAAATACCTCTATTCGGCCCTAGTCGATAATATAAATAGTGGGAAGAAATACCCAAAGGGCACTAAGGTTTTTTGGGCAAATAAAAAAGCACAATATGGAGATAGATATAAGCACGTATCGAAGAGAGTTGAGCCAGTACTTTCCAGGGGTACCTGAAAAAGAGCTGGATAAAGTGATTGGTACTTCTATAAATTTAATTAGACAGTATTGTAGAAAGGGAGAGGTTGCTTTAAAACTATCCTCTACCAACACATTAGTGAAGGATGGCAAAAAAGGCACCATAATATTCACAAGGATCTATGGAAGCAAGGCTGTCAACAACTTAAAAAAGATAAAAAGACTAAGAGATGAGCGAAATAAGCAATGTAAATAGTTTTGAGGGAGGGCTTACTCCAGATATACATCCTTTAAGCATACAACCAAATGCTATGACGGATGCCCTCAATCTTGAGATAATCACCGATGGTCCTGATCAAAACATACTTCAAAACATCCGAAGTACTGAATTTACCTGCGAGTTCCCTACGTACTCTGAGAGAAAAATACCTTTCATTCCGTTAGGATCAGCTACATTAAATAGCATTGCATATATTCTTGTCGGAGCTTTTGACAAGGATGGGGAATTAATTGTTGGCGGTGTTGGTACGTTCCCTAGTCCTAACTGGACTGATCTAAATGATCCTACTAAAGGCACATCTAGAATGGAGAATAAATTCTCTTTTTTACATAATTTCAAGGCCTCCGCCACCTCAGAAGGTGTAGACCCGTTTATATCTAGCCAATTTGACTTTACGCCTACTAGACATATTGATATTGTGTTACAATCTGTTTACGACGGCTCAGTCAACATCCTGTACACGGATGGATTAAGCCAGGCAAAGATTATAAATAGTCGTTTTAGCTTTGATTATTTTAACAGGGAGGCTAAGATAGCTAAAAGATCTTCTTTTACTAGGGAATCAAACATCTATTCTGACAAGGATTGGGACGCTATTGCTTTGGTTCAGAATGGCAATTACCCTATAGAGGTAAAGCACCCAGATACAATAAGAGGAGAGGGGTTTTCTGTAGAAGATGGCGGGCAGTTACGTGGTGGAGGCTACCGATATTTTATTAAATACGCCACTCAAGAAGGAAATACCACAGATGTTATCTATGAATCCCCACTAATCCCTATTTCGGGCAATGGTTTTGGAATTGATAAGGAGCAGTTTTCAAATAAACGTGTAAAATTTCATCTATCAGCGCTGGATCTATCCTATGCTGGCGTTGTTCTTTATTTTGCGCACTCGGACGGACTTACAAACCCACCAACTACAGAAATATTCAAGATAAATTATTTGTTCAAATATAGCGAAAGCACACTGATAATTACACATTCTGGACATGAGAAGGTAATACCAGTAGATGCCACGGAGCTGTCTGCTTCGTTTAGTGCAATAGAAACTATTGCATCTATGACTACAGTAAATGATAGGCTAGTATTAGCAGGTGTTAGCTCTAGCTTAGATGATAAAACGATTCGTGTTTTAGCAGACGCCGCTAGCAAAGTTACCTTATGGGAAAAGACAGAAAATCTAACCACTTCTTACGCAGATCCGGAGGTGGCTGCAAAAAAGGTAGGTTATTGGAAAGGGGAGGTATATGAGTACGCAGGTGTCTTTATAATAGAGGGCAAAGGACTGTCTCCTGCTTTTCCTCTTAGAGGTATGGATAATTTTTATGGCGTACAGGCTAGCCCTTTGTTCAATGCCTCTACATATCTAACTGCTAAGATAGAAGATGATGGATTCAGTAACACACATTTGATTAATTCTAAAGGACTATTCCGATTCTCTGCTCAAGGGCCTATATTTACTCCAGGACCTGGTGATGGAACCAGACATGTTACCTATGTTGAGGCGGATACCTCTAGCTTTAAAAGCGACGCTGCACTACAGAAAATAATTTCTGGTTTTTTTATAGTGAGAAGAAAGCGTAATAAAAACGTACTTCTTCAAGGGATGGCAGTACCTACTCTGAAGGTTCCTGCCAGACGCCCCACAACTGTATATTCTGGAATAGACGGTTGGGCACACGTACTGGATGCAATGAAAGTATATCTAAACTATTTTAAGCCTTCTTCACCTTGGTTAGGACTTAACTTTAAATATACATCTTTCAAAAGTGATAGAGTTCATTCCGCAGCTTTTAATACTGATTTTGATACTGTATTTTTACCACAAGCAACACAACAGATCAGAGTTGCTACAGAGGATCATGTATGGTCAGTTACTGGGGACATTGGTCAGTCATCTGCTGGAAAGTATGGGGAGACTATAGACGATGACGGTAAACCTATAGGTAAGTTTCATTTTGCTATTTTGTCTATTGAGCTAGATATCAATGGTGCTTCTATAAGTTCTTTGTTATCTGGCTTAACTCCAAAAATAGAAGTACAAGAACCTCGATATGATAGATCTCCTCTGGGTTTTGCGGTATCTAACACTCCTGTAGATAAGCCAGATAGATTTTCTACAGTGGCTAATAAAGTGGTGTATACCGCCGAGCAGGTTACGATGGATACTCCGTGGATAGCTGTTGATTCTGCCAGTGCTCTAACTACTATCATCCCATCGGGCACAAAGGCTTTTTCTAAAAATTCCTTCTCTGCCAGCACGGATAGATGTTACGGTTGTATGTCTAATAGTGATAGCGGTACTGAGGTTGACCCAGTGGATAATAGTACGACAACATACACTCCCCCATACTTTGTTTTTGGAGGGTTTAATTACACAACTAGAATAAAAAAAATCGAGCTGTTATCTGATTCTGCTAAGACAAATAGTGATAACCCTAGTAAGGCGCATAGTTCTTTTTATCCTTATTCGGTATTAACTCAAAAGTACTCTACTTACATAGGAGTGGAAGTAGATGTGAGAACAAACACTGATTTTAGGGCTAGGCTACCTTTATTTTTTTATACTCCATCTGTAATAACTGATATCACAACTTTGGCAAATGCAAGTAAAATATATGCTCCTAAGACCCCTAATGTATTATATCTAAATACGGGACACCTTACGAATGTATATGGGTCTTCTTTAGGTAGATGGAGCCAGGCTGATATCAGAAAACTATATATGTTTGATAGCGAGGCTGGGTACTCTGCTGCTACGCCAAGGATTTCTAAAGAAATACTAAATAAAAATTCTATTATAAAGGTCTTTAGAGGAGATACCTTCATAACCACGGCACTGAAAAAAACCTCATACAAACACGGTATTGCTAGTGCCCCAGCTGCAACTGAGGGCGACGCTGCTGTTTTTGGAACCGGGCTTCATAAAAGATATGCGCACGGCGGTAAATTAGAGGATATTCCAGAGCCTGAAAGAAAAGATGAAGGGCGTAATTTATTTGCGTCTGGAGAAGTAGTACAGATAGTATCTTTTTCTAATGTGAATGCCGATATAAGAAGTAAAGCCCCTCTTTCGGATGAAGATAAAAGTCTAAAACGTCTACCAAGATCTTTTTATCCCATAGACAAAGATGTTTTTTCAGATGGTAGACCTGATTCATCGTCATATAATTTTGGTTACTCTTCAGATAATTATCCGATAGAGTACTTTAGACTATCTGAGTCAGCGCCATTTTTAAGCACTCAGTTTCCAAACAGGATTATGTTATCAGAAAAGAGTCAAGCGCAGGCATTTGTTAACACATTTAGAAACTTTAGGGGCTTTAACTTTAGGGATTATGGTGTATCTCTAGGCCCCATAGTTAAGGTTATTTCTATAAAAGGCCTTTTACTTACTATACATCCCACTGGAGTACTTGGAATAGGCATCGATGAAAAGACTCTTGTTTCAGAAGGAACCAGCGTTGTTGTAAATACTGCTCAGGCTTTAAATCCAGAGGCAGAACCCATTTCTATAATGTATGGCTCCATACACCCTGAGTCTATAGTGCACACTACCGATACTATTGCTGGAGTAGATTATTCTAGGGATGCTGTATGGGTATTTGCTGGGGCTAGTCTTGAAATAATCAGTCAGTATTCAGTTACTACCGTGCTTGCTAAATTCAGACAGGAGATTAGCTTTGGGCTTTTTCCAGAGGCTATCCAAGGAGTAGTTTATAGACCTAGAGTATATAGTACCTTCAACAGAGCTAATCAGGCTCTATGTGTTACATATATAGCAGAGCACCCTGATACTGGAAGACAACACCACATCGGGGCTTTAGTTTACAACATGATTCTTCAAAAATGGACCACTAGGCTGACAGAAGGAGCTAAGTTTGTATATCCAATAAGCTCATCGATGTATGTTACCGGATTTAGCGAAATAGGCTCTATATGGAAAGTAGATGCTGGAAAAAGAACTGATGGCACATTCAGCAGAGGAGTATACTTTGGAAAGGCCGCTACCTATGAACTTGAATTTATTATAAATAAAGAAGCTTCACTGGAGAAGGTGCTAGATAACATACAGTTGATATGTAATAAATTTGTACCAGATACTGTGGTATATACTACCACTACTGATGTAAACGATGCTGCTTCCGATATCTGGAGTAACCAAAAAGAGGCCTCAACTCTTTCTCAAAAAATAATTACCAGAAATAACAGCCCAAGAAAAGCTAATCGACTTGGAATTCTTGATGAAAATGCGTATTATAAAAATAGTGGTTTATATATCGAAGTAGGCAAAGTAGGTTATACTAAGAGAGCTGCACGAGGTAACCGCCGTATCCGTGATAAATATATAAAAGTAAGATTTATTTATTCTGGGGATCATGATTTGGCAATTCAAGGGATTTTATCAACATTAAGTTTAAGCTACTCATAATGAAAAAAATTAGAAACATAATAGACAGTGAGCTTGTTATTAGAACAAATAATGTGAGGCTACATCAAGAATTCGGCGAAGTAGGTAATAGCTCTAAAATATCTATAGTAAATGAGGTAACTGTGTTTACCACTGACTATATTGTAAACAAAGTAAACTATATCACAGTAAATGGGGTCATGCTTACTGGAGGTGTTCATTATAACCAGCTGGCCCCAAATAAAATTGAAATTAGTAATTATGGAGCACCAGTTAGAAAAAATCCAACCATAATAACCAGCATTTTGATTAGCTATTATGCAGGAGAACCTGCCACTGCAGCGGCCAGAACGAGGATACCAGTAATTGGTGATTTCACTATCAGCCCTACGTCAGGTCAAAACGGTTCGATCTTATTTGATTTTACTATCGTTAAGAATGACGCCACTAACATTTACTGGTCTATTATAAAAGATGGAATGCATAATCCATTATTTTCTGGAGCCTCTTTGCAGACATTACACAGTGTCTCTACAGAAGGAGGTAATGCAACTACACTTAGATATATACTCACAGAGGCAGAATACTTACAAAGAATTGGCGATAAACTCCGCTTTACTTTTATTGTAGTGTATGACATGACTACTGATGGATCCAACTTAGACGAAAAAATTATGATTTCAAAAGAGTATCTCATAGAGGATAAGAAAGCATTTATAGGAACTATGACTGGTACGCCCACTAGCATAACTACTGCAAATTCCCAAAACAAGATAACTCTTAGCTATAACTTATTTGTGCCCGCCAGTAACTTTACAAGACCGTTTACTTGGAGAATTGAGAGAAAAGAGGGGGCGAACATACCAACTTCGATTCTTTCAGGTAACCATCTAAGCACTGATAGAACTGGTATATTGGAAGACCCCACAGCTCTTGTAACTAATTATGGGGATAACAAGCAGATTAAATACTCTCTTATAGTAGAGGAGAATGGAGTTGATTCAGTTTTGGCTACAGCAGTAACAGCAATCAATGTGCCTGCCTTGATAAAAGATGCTAAAGTAGGTTACCTAGATGCCTCTATAATGAGTTACATAGATACCGGCGGGGTTAGAAGAAAAATAGGCTCCCTAGGAACTGCACAAGATGCTGTGGAGTTTAGAAATAGGGTACCTAACAATATTTTTACAAAGACTATTCCTGTAGGCTATTTGGATACCGAAGAATTCATTAAGGCTTCTGTATATAACCCAGCAGGTACAATAGGGTATGTTCATTTTGTGATGATTGTTCCAGATGTATGGGGACCTATAAAATTCTACCAAACTCTTGGGATGGTTGATGCCAGCGCTTTTTATGCAATAAATTTAGGTGATGGTAATACTGCATACTTATATCACATTGCACCATCATCATCTTCATTACCATCAGATTACTATATTAAAAGAAGATAAGCCATGAAATATAATAACCCAACTAAAGCAGCTGGTGTACATGTGACAGAGGCATCCCCTCTAGATGACAGAGGCATACTTAATTCTGAGGCAGATGTTGCAGCACTCAGTGATGTAGAGCCAATGCCGGGTGTAATGTATGACGGTATGGTTATTCAATTTGCAGACACTCGACGCCAGTTTATTTGGGTAGAGAGTCTGTACGGACTAATGTCTGCAGGGTTTACCTACCCTGATTGGGCAGATAATATTGCAGGGCATAATTATGCTGGTAAAACATATAACTTGGTTTTATTTGAAAGCACAGCCACGTATACTGCGGTTTATGCTATTGATAATTCACAAAGAAGTGTAACTGTTCCTCTAGGCCATCTTACTTATCAGCAGCTACAAGACCCTTCTAATATAAGAGGTGTAATGGTTACCTCAAATCTTAGTGGGCATAAAGAAACCGAGTTTCCTGATACATGGGATATAGCTGCAGGAAAGTTGCATGTGATATTTACACCTGCACCAGCAATTGGAGAAGAGTTTAAAATAACTATATATTAGTAGTATGAAAGTAAGAGGAGAACTTAAAGTAACAGGCGGCCTCATATTAATGCCTCCCAAACAAGCAGACGACACATCTGAGGATGCTTACGTTTTTGGTAATGGAGATTCCTCTGAGGCTGAACTAATTCTTGGAGATCTTGTGGTTTTTAACATATCGTCAAAGATATACAAAAAGGCAGGCTCTTTTGTTAGATATGGAAATGACCTGTATATTTCCATAGTAAAAAATGCTCGCGGCGAGGATATTGCTGATGAGAACGTCTGGAGAAAAATCACAGTAGAGGGGAGTCAACTTACACAGAACCAGCTAAATGCAATAAAAAATGCTAATAACCCATCCGGAGTAAATGCTTTTGCGACTATGGAGGATATATCAAATCTTACCATAGAAGGCACGGCCCCTATTGATGTTATTTTAGGAAAGCCTGCTGCAGTAAAAAATATTATTTGGATATCCTCCAGTGTCGGGCAAGATTCTTTTGGTGTAGATGTAGTAAAAGGTGATGGCCTTATTAGTACAGGTACCGGCTGGAAGAACATAGGTCCTTTAGGAGCCACTGCTCAACAGTCAACTTTCATACATACACAATCCCCTGCTAGTGCTACTTGGACAATAACTCATAACCAAGATCGGTATCCCTCTATCACTGTTGTCGATGAGCTCAAAGAAAGCATTAGTGGCTATGAAAAATATATAGATAATAATACTATAGAAATAACGTTCAGTGAGCCTGTAGCAGGGGCAGCTTATTTAAATTAAATTAGGCATTATGAAAAAAAGATATTACCACTCCTTAGATATGGTTTTAAATCAGCTATTGAGACCTCTTTTTGAGAATCTTAGTTCTGATCCAGCCCCTACTAAGAGTAGATTCTATTATAATACGACATCTAACAAAGTTCGTTTTCACAACGGGAGCGAATGGGTATTTTTTATAGATTCTACTGACCCTAGATTATCTGATAGAAGAGATCCTAAGGCGCACGTACTAGCTACAGAAAGCGGACTTGGCCCAGAACATACAATCTCTGGGGCCTCTGTAGGCGCAGTGCTTAGAGCAATATCTAGCTCAGACGCAAAATTTGAAAAGCTATCCCACTCAGACTTACTTGACAAAGGCGCAAATAGTCATTCTGATATCGATGCTCATTTACAGGATATCACAAAGCATTTTTTAATAAACGACTCTGGTACCGCTACTAATGAGGTATTTTCGGCTAGTAAGGTACTGCAGCTTATATCGGCTGTAGCTCAAACAGCAACAGGGGAATTAACTTTTATGGGAGGATATGACCCCGTAACGAATACGCCTGCAATTTTAGGAGGTGCTACAGTTAGGAAGAATCACACCTACGTTATAACTACTGCTGGAAACTTTTATTCTACTGCGGTGACCCCAGGAGATATGATCATAGCACAGCAAGATGGTGCTAGCTCATTACCTCAATGGATCGTCGTTTCTAAGGATATCCCAGCAATTGTAGATGCAACTACTGCACAAAAGGGTGTTGTGCTTATAGCTACCGACGCTGATGTTATCACAGGTACTGACGACGCAAAAGCAGTTACACCAAAACAGCTCAAAGCTGCTATTGCTGGAAAAACAGATAATATAATAAAAGTCACCAAATACTTTTTATCTGAAATTGGCGCCGCTGATTTTACAGGTAATACAAAAGATTTTTTAGCTGCTCATGTAAATACAGCTTCTATTACCGTAGATGAAAATACTATTCAGCTATTTGAACTTACTGGGGACAATCTATCTGGTATTGATACTGTTTATAGAGAGGTATACTCTCTAAACAATAAAGGCAAAGGCCAGTTAACAGGGCTTACGGGAGACTCGTTTTTTATGCTGTCTAGAGACACTGTTGACTATCTAAATACAATCTTTGCGTTGCAGTCTCACACTCACGCCAGCATCGATGTTGAGCCAGATCCGAGAAAGGTAGACAAAGTAACTACCTTAGGAGATGAGCGCGTATATATCATAAATGCAGACGGTACTCAAGGAACAAAAAAGGTTTCTGATTTTTCGCCTGAAAACAAACTAGATAAAGATTTTAGCACTCTTCCAGCAGCGGTGTTGCCACTAGCAGGTAATGAGACAGTAGCAATAAACCAGGGGGGACAGCCAAAGACAGTGTCTTTATCTGAGATAAAAAGTACCTCCAACTTTATTCCTGAGGAATTTATTTACACGTCTGGCCCACAAGAATTTTACACTGGCTATGCTATTGCTCAGGTACTACTTGTATTTGTAGGGGGACAAAAAATTACTGACTTCACATATACAACAACATCCTTTAAAGTAGGAGCCACGTCAGCTATTGCTCCTGGGACTACTGTCTCAATAGTGTATATAGAACAGTTGGCAGGTGCTAACCTCTTCTATACAAAAGCTGAGGTAAACGGACTTATTAAAAAACCTCGCTTTGAAGTGTGTTTTAAAAAATCAGGTGATATTAATAGAGAGATTTCGCTGGAACCTTTGGGAACTAGATTTCTTAATGCTAGGTACACACTTAAAGAAATGTCCATAGTGTTTGATGAACAAGCTGTAGATACAAATAAGGCCATTCCTATTGTTGTAAGCTTGATTTCAACTAATTCAGGAGCCCCAACACCTTCTGTAGTATACACAGCTTTGTGTAACGCCGCCACTGGTCAGATATATAACAAGACATATGTGTTTACTATGGATCTTTTGCTTACTCCAAATACTATATTGGCTGTTACTACTGGAGCTTTTACAGAAGGTGCACAAGTACTAAAAGGATGCTGGGTAGCGCTAACACTAGAAGACGCATAATAATAATAACAATATAAAAAGTAAATTATGTCTGATTGGAGAAATAAAATACCTCACGGGCAGGTTGAGAGCGATCCTACTAAGCAAAATATTATAACAGGTCAACTACATAGACTGATAAAACTTGGGGTACTTATGCCAGAAGCATCTCAGATATCAGATACTGGTATTTATGTTACTATTGGACTGCCTAGTCCAACAGTGACCTCCAAGCTACAGGTGGGTGGTACAGTAGCTGCAAATGAGGCTGAGTATGACTATGAGTTAGCTACACTAGGTCAAGTGAAAGCATTAGCTGTACCTACTTTACCACAGTTAAAAACTATTAATAATGAATCTATAGTTGGTACTGGTAATATAGTCATTTCTGGTGGCGTAGACATAACTTTGGGTACCCAAAAAAACGGCCTTGTTTTGGTGGGTCAGGAGCTTAGTCTTGGGCTGGCTACTAATCTTGTCTCCGGAGCATTAAGTGATGTTGACTGGAATACCTTTAATAGTAAACAAAATGCTTTAGGATTCACCCCTGAAAATATAGCAAATAAGAACCAAAATAATGGTTACGCTGGGTTAGACTCAA
>JACCDZ011372481.1_pt1 | contig 17620 bp, 14 predicted proteins | sample 7449551 | NCBI WGS metagenome assembly JACCDZ01 (sample SAMN15323452, study PRJNA562643) | freshwater metagenome | isolation source: river surface water | place: USA:Blue River Watershed | collected 2017-08-18
ATCGTCTCTCTCTTAATTATATCAATACATCCATTGTGTACATAAGTCTTCGGAAATATTTGTCGACATTGATTAAATGGTTCTTTTACATATCCAAATCTATCAAATATTGGTATTAAATCTTTCTTTCCATCTTCTCCTTCATCTATATGATACATCTTATAAGGTGTCATATCAATCTCTATTACCGTCCTTAAACTATCATACTCCCTCTTCTCCCTCAAAAATATCTCTATTAACTCATCTAATAAAGTCTCCGAACGATTTGGATAAGTTGGTCTTAAATGTACCCATATATCTGGTTTATCCTTTCCATTCTCCTGTAAATATTTTAATAAATGTTGAAAACATTCTATATCGGTCGATAGATCACCTGATATCTCTTTTGGTCTTAAAAATGGTGCTTGTGCGCCATACTCTATTGCTATCTTCTGATACTCTTCACTATCTGTTGATACATATACATCTTCACTTCTTATATATTTACTCTTTAATGCCAATTCTATACTATGTGCCATTAAAGGTTTCCCAAAATAATTTTTTATATTCTTATGAGGTATCCCCTTCGAACCACTCCTCGCCGGTATTAATACTCCTACTCTCATTCTTATCTTCTTTCTATTTCCAAAAAATTATAAAAAAAAAAACAAAAAAAAAAAAAAATAATTATTCATTCTTTAAGAATTTGAATATAAAGAAAATTTTATTTTATTTTTTTATGAATCTATCGCAAAAATGTTCAAAAGATAATAGTGAAGATTGGATATAAATATAATTTAACTTTTATTATATTTTTAACACAACTTATTTTTTGTAAATATGTGCGATAACAAGTATTTAGTAAACTTTATTCAATAATAAGTAGCTGATTATATATACAAATATGTTCATTTTTCATACTATTTTTTGTAAATTGTACAGCCATACCCCTGAATAATTATTTTCTTTAAGTTCAATTCATATTCTCTTTCTTTTTCTTTTATTTAAAAGGAAGAGTCGTATAAAATAGATTTAAAAAAAAATGTAGAAGAGAAGGAAGAAGAAAAAAAAATGGAGAAGAGAGAAAATCATGTTAATATCATTGCGGAGATTGGTATCAATCACAATGGAGATATGGATTTATGTAAAAAGATGATAATGTTATCAAAGGTTGCTGGTTGTGACTATGCTAAAATTCAGAAGAGAACACCTGATTTATGTGTTCCAGAGAATCAAAAGATGAAGATGCGTGACACACCATGGGGTCAGATGACTTACATTGATTACAAAAAGAAGATTGAATTTAATGAAGAAGAGATCTGTGAATTAATCGAATTTTCAAAATCGATTGGTATTGAGTTCTTTGCGAGTGTATGGGATTTACCAAGTGTAGATTTAATGTCTAAATATACAAAAATTGGTAAGATTCCCTCAGCATTGATTAATGATATTGAATTGTGTAAATATGCGAGAGAGAAGTTTGAACTTTTAATTATTTCCACAGGAATGAGTACAGAGGAGGAGATAGAGAAGGTGATTGAAGAGTCAAAACCGGATGTTGTGATGCATACATGTTCAACCTATCCTAGTCCAATGGAAGAGTTAAATTTACAATATATTACCCATTTAAAGAATAAATGGGATGGTAAAGAGATTGGATATTCGGGACATGAATTTGGGTTAGTCTCTACATTTGCGACTGTGGCACTTGGTGTAAAATGGATTGAACGTCATATTACTATGGATAGAGATATGTGGGGAAGTGACCATAAAGCATCCGTTGAACCGATTGGTCTATTTAAATTAGTAAAGGGTGTACGTGATTTAGAGAAAGCTCTTTATTTCCCTCCTCAGGACCGTCTTCTCTTTGAAAGTGAAAAGAGTAAACGCGAATCATTACGAAAATAAAGTTTCAAGACCCCATCCATGATAAGGATTTGTTAAATCTTCACCTGTTTTATGATTTTTGTATATATATCGATCGAAAGAAGAATCATAGATTCTTTCGACTTCTATCTTTTCTGATTGATTTTCAGAATTTACTTTTTCAAATATCCATCTATCATAATTATCTATGATGGTTGAACATAAATCTGGATTATCACCATCTTCCATTATAAATTTACTTAAGTAAGAAAGAAATTCACCACTTTTTTTAAATTTAATTTTACAACCTTCTTCAAACTTATTTTCACTAATCTCTAATTCCATCTCTCTATTGTCTATAATTGTTTTACTATATAACAGATCATCTACTAGACGATTTGGAAAAGAATATTTTGTAAAAGGATAAATAAAATATCGTATTTTGTCTTTTTTACATTCAAAATATGATTTATTCTCTTTACTTAAAATACATTTATTCATTTTTATATCGTAATAAAGATATAAACCAGTATCTTCATGTTTTATATAATATTCATTATTTAAAATTGGATTTTTACATTCAATCAATTCCCAATTATCTTTTTCAATTTTTTTTTTGATATGTACAATGGGATATATCAATTCTTTTTTTGAAGATTCTTCTCTCTTTTTAAATAAATGAAAAGGTGAAAGATAAGATTCTACTAATTTTTGATACAAAGTATAATTTTGATTCTGTTTTTCAAATAATCTCTCTTGCATACCATAACTATAATGTGCTGTAATAAAATCACTCAATATACGATTAGGTCTTAACAATCTTTCTGGTATCTTTGAACTTAATTCATATTCATCATTCTTACCTACTTTTTGTATCTCTTTTATATCTTGACCATGTAAAAAGACAAAATTAATCGATATTCTTGTTGATACAAATACATCTTTTTCTAAATAATAATTTTCAATACTTTTATGATCCATTAATAAATCTTTTGTAAATTGATAATGTTGAATAAATGCTATTCTTGGTTTTTCAAATAAAGGTCCACAAATACCACCTCTTGGATACTCTTCTAAATCTTTTTCAATATTTCCACCTAAAATTCCTTTAAAATTATCTCGTTGATAATAAGCACATACACCATTATTGATACAATTTGAATGTATTAACCAAGATCTTTTATCCTCCCATCTCTCTCGACAAGCCTTTTCAAACTGATAAATATCAAAAAATAAAATATCATCATCACATTTTATAATCACTGAATTTTCATCTCCTATCTCTGTACCAATCCTTTTATAAAATTCATTCCATATCGATTCTTTCTCATTCTTTTTTATTCTTATCTCCGTCTCAACGCTGTGGTGTACCTTTATTCTATCCTCTCCATATTTTTTTTTTAATTCATATCCCAAATTTATTATATATTCAAAGTCTTTGAGATTTCTCGTAAAATTCATCATATGATATTCGTCAATCCATCCTTGGTCTAAACAAAAATTAATATATCTCTGTAAGATTGACATATACCTCTCTCGACCACAAAATACACAAAAGATTACTTTATATTCCCTCATTCTTCTTTCTTCTGAATATAAAAAAAATTATTATTTTAAGTTCATTTTTATTTAAAATGAATTTATATATAAAAAAAAAGTTGTGGATTTATAATTTTAACAAATAGTAGTGGACATATTGCAATCACAATTGAAAAATTCGTAAAAGTATTCTAATTGAAGTTTGGTCTCATTACAATATGAGACGTCGAACAATATCTCTTTTCCTATTAAACATTCTGGTATTAAATAGAGTGATAAGAATGCAATCAAGAATTGAAGTAAAGATAAAGGACTTGTCTCTGATATATTATAAGTGTAATATTCATTACCATTTAATAAATCATAAATAAGTGGACAATCATTACATCCAACTAATAATTTATTGATTTTATCATAAATACATAAATAATCTGTACCTTTCGTCACAAAAGCATTACGAACACCTGAATCATCGGTAGTGACGAAGACTTTTAAATATTCATAGATTTGAACTTTACCACATGGATCTTTGGTAATAAATAAGATAGGATAAACATTATCAGGTAAAATATCACTTGTTAAAGCTACACCTTGAGTCATCCATTGTAATAAATCTTTTAACATAATCATTGAATTAATCTGTGTATTGGATAAATTACATATATAAAAAGTATAGAAGAAGTTTATCACATGAGGTACTGTTCTTAAGATATATTGAGGAATACATAATTGATGAGAATTTACTGTTATCTCCAAATAACATCTTTCATTTGAACAGAATCGATTGTAGGAACATACTACTTCTTTTTTACAAGCTCCATCATAGGGGTCTCCACAATCTTTTGTTTCTACACATGGTTTACAAGGTTGGGGAGGACAAGGTGGAGGACAAGGAGGAGGACAGGGGGGAGGAGAAGGTGGATGATGATGAGAATGTGAAGAATCGGATGAGTCTGAACTTGAACTAGAAGTATAAGAACTAGAAGTACATGAAGTTGGTTCAGACGAAGAATAAGAAGAAGTAGATATAGAAGGACATTCACAATATGAAGATGCTGTATCACATGTTGAACAATAATCATCCGATGAACAGTATGAAGAGGAAGATGAGGATGTACATGATGAATTACCATCTTTATCAAACATTCTCATTAATATAACTATCACAACTATCATAAAAACAATATATAAATGATTACCTCTATCTTGACTTAATCCATTTGAATTACTAAAAACTGTTTTTTTTATTAAATTCGGTAAAAATTTCATCATATTTATTGAATCTACTATATTTAGTCACGATATTCTTTATAAATTAATTTACTCGTTTTTTCTTTTTTTTTTATTATAATTCCTTATAATAATTATGGGAAATCATATCGTCTGTGATAACTACTATTGTCAATCCATTCATTATAAACCTGATTGGATATCTAAACAATTTTATGATTTTTTTGTTGATAAAGATACTCATTATTCGATTGATAAAGGTATTTTATCTCTCTTACCTTCTACATCTATCTCTCTTCTCTTTCAAAAAAAATTAAATATTGATTTCTCTATTTATGAATTTATACTACCTATTCATTTTCAAATTGATTTTCCTTCATCTCTTCATTTATTTATTCTCTTAACACCATCTCCTATATCTTCTACAAATATATCCACTATTTTATCATATCAAAATTCACCTGATTCTTTCTTCTCTCATCTTCTTTTTGATAAAAATACATTTAAAATTCAATATTCAAACATTTTAACATCTTTTGAAGGTAAAATTCATTCTTCAAAAAAATACATTTATACTCTTCATTTTCAAGAGATTCAAACGAAGAATCCAAAATTATCACATTCTTTTGAATCAAACTCCAAAAAAAAAATATCATATTTTCATTCTTCATTAGAACCATTCTCATTTGTTCAACAAAAAGAGATTTATTTATCTATTTTTATATCTTCCTCCGACCCCTTTCTTCCTTCTCATTCTTTTCAAATTCATTTTGATTAAGTTTTCTTTCCTCTTCTCTTTTCTTTTTTTCTTATAGTGTATCCTTTCTCATGTTTCAATCTTTCTTTTCTAAACCCGAAGATATCCATTTTATATTTATACTTCCTAATATTTATGAAATTTTAAATGGTGTTTCCCTTAAATATATTAAATTTATTGATTACTTATCTTCTCTTCAAACATCTTCTCATAAAATTCATATTACCCTTCTTCTTACTCAATCAAAAAAATCAGATTCTACTCTTCCATCTTATCCAAATCTTAAACTCATCTTCCTTAAAGGTATCCGTCTACCTTTTTATAAAGAGATTAAAGTACCTATCCTTCATAAAAATGATATTTTACCCCTCATTCAACATAAAAACACAAATATTATTTTTCATGGTGAATTCATTTGGTTATATTCCATTCTTGAAAAGATTAAAAAAAAAAATCCAGATATTCACCTCTACCCAAACTGGCATACAGATTATGAATTTTATATACAAAATATTTACAAAATTTATAAATTTAGTAATAGTATTCTTCATAAACTTGAATTAAATCTTATAAATAAAACTTTTTCAGGAATTATTGTCACCGGTTATCCAATGGTTCTTAAATTTAAAGAATTCACACCTCACGTCTTTAATGCAAATGAACTTGATTTATCTACTTTTCATTTATATAAAATAGATGAATATAAAGAAAAAAAACTAAATATTATTTTTACGGGTCGTATATCAAAAGAGAAAAATATTGAAGGAATCTTCTCCTATCTTCATTCTTTATCATTCATTGTTCCTTTTCATCTACATATTATAGGTGATGGTCCTCATCTATCATATATTAAAAATTTATCTGAAAATGAATATCCTTCTATATCTTGTACATTTTATGGAAAGATGAACCATGTAAATATCTTTGAACTTTATCATCAATTAGATAATCGTATATTTTTATTTACAAGTCAATCTGAGACTTTTGGTAAAACTCCTTTAGAGGCATGTGCTTGTGGTATACCTATATTTATAGAAAAATCTCAAATTACACCTTTTATTTATACTCATCAAAAAAATGCATTTATATTTGAAAATCATGTTGAATTTACAAAATCGATTGAAACCTTTTTAGATTGGAATCAAGAAGAAAAAAAAAAATTTATTTATGAGTCTATTCAAAATTGTGAACCATTCCGTCAAGAAAAAATATTTCTATCCTGGTTTAAATTCCTTATTCAACACTCCCCCCTTCAAAAAGAATTATCTCTTAGTTATATAGATTATTTTACCTTCCATTCTTTATCAAATCTTATTCAATGCTCTTCTCATATTATTGGTGAAAAATAATCTTTTATCTATATATAAAAAAAATTTATTAACTATGATTAGATTAGAAAAAGATGTCTCTTCATATTCATATACCTCAATGGACTGATACTATACCTACTAAATATGCTTGTTTAAAATATGGTAAAAATTATTCACCTAAAATATCTTGGACACCTGTTGAAGGAACAAAAGCATATGCTCTCATTCTTCAAGATTTGACTGCTCATAATTATATACATTGGTATATTCCTTCTATTCATCATTCTTTAACTACTATCGAAGAACTGAATAATCAAATACTATTATCTATTCAATTAAATCAACTTCCAACTTTTTATCAAAAAAATATAGATATAAATTTAAAACAAGGTATGAATCACACTGGTTCATATGGATATTTTGGTCCTTGTCCACCCCAAGAGACAGGAAAACATCAATATGTATTTTATTTATTTGCTTTAAATAAAGATCCTTTTGTATCCTGTTTAAAAAATCAAACAAAATCAATTCAATTATTTAAACAGAAAACAAGAGATGAATTTATTGAATTTATGAAAGAATTAGGTATTGATATATTATCTGAAGAATCTTTATCAGGATATTTTGATTCTTCAAATATAAAAGTAAAAAAAAATAAAAAGAATTTATCATTATTGTAATCTTTAAGAGTAAAAACGAGATGACAAGTTATCCTCAAAAGAGGATAACATGTTGCTTTCTGGAAGTTCTTTAAAACTTCCCAAGAAAGCTAACCATTCATTATCTCTTTGATTTTGATCTTTCTAATTCTTCTAGTCTTTTTTTTAATGTTAAAAGTTCTCGTTTCTGTTTATCGATAACTGCATTCTGTTTATCTATCACTTCTTCTGACTTCTCCAATGCTTGCTCAAATTCTACTTTTAATATCTCTTCCGCCTTCTGTTTCTTAAAAAATCGAGTTGTATGTATCTTATTTCCATTATCATCATAAGTATATCTTTGAGCACTAAATGTCATTCCATTTTTACCCTGTAATACCACATATTCTTTATCTATCTTCTTTAATAATCCACCAAATCGAAAAACTTCTCTTCTTGTCTTTTTATCATAGGAAATATAACGAAGTAATTGACCTATCGTCATAAAATTAACATCTTCTTCCAATATCTCCTCATAATCTTTTAAATATTTTTTTAGTTCATCTTTTGCTTGCATTCTATCTGTTGTAGTTTTTGAAGGTCGCATATAATCCTTCGACATTGATAATCGCATCGTTGGTGTCTGCATCTTTTTCTTTTACCTATCTTTAAAAGATAATTTTTTTTTTTAAATTATATTCATTCTAAAAAATATATTCTTTTTATATAGTTGTGGTTCTTCATGAATTCTTCTGAAGAGTTAAAAGGTATCTATTCTTGGAAAATATCAAAACAATTTTTACAAGAAAATATAAAATCTATTATCATTTTTCTTATCTTTACTGCTCTCGCTTATCCTCTTGAATCAATCGCTGTTCCTCAACTCTATTCAAAATTCTTCGAATCTTTACATTCCAAAACAAAACCTGAAGTGATTATTCAATTCCTTATTATGATTGCTATTCTACTTCTTATTGTAAAAGCATCTGATGGTGTTATTCATTATATTGAATCTAAACTTATTCCATCTTTTAATGAATATATTCTTAATTATATTTATACAAATCTTCTTGTAAAATATCAAAATAATTATACAGATATAGAACTCGGTAAACTTATATCAAGAATTAATACTATTCCTACTATTATGAGAGAATTATCAACTGATATTACTATATGGGTCTTCCCGAAAGTCGTTGCTATTCTTATTATTAATATCTATTTCTTCTTCTTAAATCCTACTTTAGGATTTGTATCACTTATTCTAGTATTAAGTATATTCATTTTTAATTATTTTATGTGTAAACGTTGTGTACCCCTCTCCAATATGAGACATCATCTTCTTGAAAAAAATAGTGAAGAAGTTCAAAATAAATTATCAAATCTCTCCTCCATCTATTCATCCGGAAAAATGAAAGAAGAGATAAATGGTTATCTTAATTTAACTAAAAACTATAAAAATAAATATAAAGAAAATTTGGATTGTGTAAATACAATTCGTTATACAAATGGTATTCTTGATATTGTCACTTTTATTGTATTAAATGGTGTCACCGCTTATCTCTTTATTCAAAAAAAAATATCTTTCACTACTCTCATGGCTATCTTTATTACTATCATCTATTATTTACCATGTATATCAACTATCTCATCTTCTTTACCTGATTTAGTTCATTATTTTGGTGTTATAGGTGAAACAGATGATTTTTTAAAAGACTTATATAATCAATCATCAAAGATTCCTCAAAAACCATCGATTGAATTACAAACAGGAAAAATTGATATTCAAAATCTAAAATTCGGTTATCCAGGACGTGATCTATTATTTAAAAATTTCAATTTAAATATTGAAGATAAACAAAAAGTATGTATCATTGGTTCTTCTGGTAATGGTAAATCAACTCTTATTAAATTATTAATGGGTTATTATCCTATCGATGAAAATATGATTCTATTAGATTATAAGGATATTAAAAAATATGATGTAAATTCTGTTCGTTCACAAATCAGTTATGTAAATCAAAATAATAAACTCTTTAATGGTACAATCTATGAAAATATTCAATATGGTAATTCTTTAACCAAAAAAGAGATTGATAAATTAATAAATCGTTTAGAATTAAATGATATATATGGTAATCTTAAAGATGGATTTAATACCGATGTAGGTGTCGGGGGTGATGCTCTTTCTGGTGGTCAAAAACAGATTATTCATATCCTTCGAACTTTTGGTAAAAAGAATAAAATTATTATTCTTGATGAACCCACCGGAGCTATCGACCCTCATCATAAAAATACCGTTCTTAAAGTTATTCAAGAAGTTTCAAAGAATTCTACATTGATTCTCATCACTCATGATGAATCTATTATGAATATGTGCGACCGTATTATAACCATCGAAAACGGAAAAGTTGTCAATGATAAAACTTATAAAAAATAATTATACTTTTTTCTTTTTTACTATAAAATAATATCATGATTTTATATTACCATAATTATTACCATATATTTATTATTTTATTTTTTATTTTATTATTGATATGGTAATCTTTTAAAAAATCATGATTAACGATAAGGGGGGTATACAGAGATTCATTCTCTTTTTAAGATTAAATATAAAAAAAAAGATAGTAAAAGAATATATATACTTAAAATGGAGGTTAAATCAAAAAAAAATGGAAATTCAACAAAAAAAAAGAATATTATGATAGACGATTCATCTTTTTTTGGTCCACTTGCAAAGAATGTAGTACAAAAAGATCCTTTTCAATCATCTATATTAGAAAGTATGGTTCATAAAGAGGAAGAGGTTGAGGAGATTATTGTAGATTCCGATAAAGAAGACGCGATTCAAAAAAAAGAAGTATTAAAAATTGAGATGGAGGTAGATGTTGAGTTAAATCCATGGATACTTCAGATTCCAAAAGAAGAGAGAAATAAAGTCTGTAATCAATTCTTACGATTAGGACACTTAGTTCAAGGTATGACTCAAACAACAATTCAATCCGATTCTTTTCTTAAACCCATTCAAGAGAGTCTCGAAAAAAAGTTAACAGAATTAGATCATAAAAATGAATTGAATTTAAGTGTCATGAATACACGTGTATCTGAAAATTTAGATCGTGTTAAAACAACTATTGAAAAATTTACTGAATTCTCCAACAAATCTAGTTTTAAAGGTGCTATGGGTGAAAATTTAGTTGAACGTGTTATTGAACACTATTTTCCAGATGATACTATTGTAAATACTAGTAAAAAGACTGCTGAATCCGATTATCATATGAAATGCCACAATGGTGTTATGTTTTTAATTGAATCCAAATTTTATACATCCGTTGTCAATAAACAAGAATTGGATAAATTTAGAAGAGATTTAGTAAAGACTGGTTTTCCCGTTGGAATCTTCATCTCTTTAAGTTCAGGAATTGTAGGTAAAAAGAGATTTGATATTGAACGATTAAATGAACATCAAATGATATTATATATCCCCAATGCTGGTTTTGATGGTGGTTCTATTATCTGGTCTATTTTATTTGCAAAAGAAGTTTTAAAATATATAATTGAACATAAAGTTGAGAGAGAGATGGAAGATTTTCATGAAGTATATGATTCTTTCCAAGATATTTATCAATATTTTTCAAGTTTAAAACTTCAAATCTTTGATACAAGAAATCATGTTCAAAAACAGATGGATGATCTTTATCACAAAACTTTAGAAATTCATCTTCAGATTCATCATTTAATTGCCAAGATGAAGAATCAGATACAAAAACGTCTCTTTATGTTAGGAGATTTACAAAGAAGAGAATTGGAGAATGGTGTAGAAGAAAGTTTACAAAAGATGAATGAACAACAAGATGAAGAGAATCGTATTTTATATCAAAGATTAAAAGAATTTTGTGATGAAAAGAATATACAGATTGAAGTTGATTCTTCGAATCTTTATCAATGGTCCGGATTTTTAGGTTCTGAAGAGGTCTTTCGTATGAAGTGTCTCACAAAAAAAAAGGAGATTATCATTCTCAAATATAAATGTACAATGTTATTCAATATTGAAAATATAGAACTCTTAAAAAAGTTAATTGAATAAGATAAATTTCACTAAAAAATATATTGATTATCTTTATTGATAAAATGTTTACTCCCATTCGAGCGATACATACATTTATAAAAAATACTTCAAAATATAATACAGTAAATTTACACCATCATCAAACTCTCTTTTATGACCAGATGTTAATAGCCAGCAAAATTCAATTATCACCTCAGATTCATTCTCTCTTTTCAACTCCAACGACAAAAAAGATTATCTTTGACAAAATTCATTACTTTCCTATGGAGGATTTGAGTTTAACACTTAAAAAAAAAGATATTGAACAGATTCGACTTAAATATCAATTGTTATATAACCATTCTCGATTCATTCCGACTACACCTTTTCTCGGTTATCAAATTATTAATCCAACTCATAAGAATTGGTATATATGGTCATATACAGACGTAAATTTTGTAGATGGAAAAAAAGAATTTATGGATAAATTGTATGATTTAGATTATACGAAAAATCCATTCTTTGAACATTATATATTGGACTCTCTTATTCAATATGATTGTAAAAAAAATAAATAGATACGTTCTATATTTATTGTAGAACGTAAAAGCACTCTAAATTGATAAAAAATGATAGCTAAAATACCGTGTTATTTTTTTTTTTAACTATATATTACCATGTTCTGATTTATTTCCTACTTTTTATGAGTGACACTTTATGTGTTTATAGGATTTAATTCTTTCATAATTCCAAATCTTCTATCGCGATAGCGTGAATTTCATCATCCAAATAAAAATCGGTATGACTCTCATATACTATTTCTTTACCATTCTCTTCATTATCATAAAATAGATAATGAACTTTAAGTATATTCGTTCTACCAGGACGTTGAGCTCTTCCAATCACTTGTTTTTCAATTGTAGGTTCCATCTTATGCATAAAGATAATATCTGTTGTAAATTCCATATTTAATCCACATCCAAAAAATGTACTATTACTCAATAATACTTGACTCTCACCTTCTCGATACTCCTTTACCGCTTTATCTATCGTCTCTATACTTCCTCCATCTAATTCCAAAAATTTAATCTCCATCTTATTTAATAGATCCTTAATAAATCGGAATGTATTATAATAATCAGAAAAGATAATATATTTCTTCTTCTCAGGATTTAATTGGTTCATCTTAAAAATTGTCTCAACCCTCTCCAATTTCGTCGTTCGATCCTTCTTCTTCTCCTCCTTTCCTCTTCTCTTTAACATTCTCATTCTCTTACAAATATCATATTTTAGCTTCTTATCACACTTTTTACATTCAATCTCTATATCCTCAAAATCTTTTTTATAATCTCGCTCTTTTTCAACATCGTTTGTATCTGAAGTTTCCTTCGACTCTTCTTTTTTCTCTTCAGGAGGGGGAGGAGGAAGAGAAAGATTCTCTTCTGTTGTGAGACCCTGGCGTCTCTTCTCTTTCTCTTCTCGTCTTCGTTTTAACTCTTCTTCTTTCTTCTTCATCTCTATTCTTCTCTTCTCCACATCAAATAGATAATGTATACAATCTATACAATAATCCGTCTTACAACACTCAGTACGAAAGATCTCTTTCATAAATTCCTCATTTACCTTCTTATTTTCAATATCTTGATAACATACCATACAAATACGATTTTTAGATACCTTATTTCGAATTAAATCCTTCTTCTTCTCCACATCTTTCATATTTATCTCATCTTTTTTAATTCGAGTCATATATTCTTTATACATCTGAATACGAGGATCTTGGTCATCACTTCCTTCTTCTTCTTCATTAATCTCTAATCCATCTTCATCTATATCCCTCTTTAATCGTATCATCTCCTTCTTCATATCTTCTATTCTCATTCTTATAAATTCAAGTTCATTCCTATTCTCCTCCACCACTAATTCTACTGCACCCTCATCATTATATGGTATCTTCTTAAAATATTCATTCTTCATCTTTGTATAATCAAGTGCATTCATTCCTTTTAATTCCTCCTCATTCACTAATGTGACCAATGTTTCATCCACATATTTATTGATAGATACATATTTTGTTGTCTCTGGTTCTTCAAGAGGAAAAGAAGAACGAATAAATGCTTCTTCACATTGTACACTTACTCTCTCTACTTCTTTATCACTTATTGTTGAATAATAAGTCCCTATTCTATCATTCTTAAATGATGCCGACACAAACCATACGTTTTTACATTTAATCTTATTCTGAATCATCGATGAGATTGTATCTATCTCATCAAAAATAATTCTATCCCATTGTATCACCTTATCTTGAAGTGTTGTACAGATCATATTATATTGAAGAGGAGTTATTAATATAATATCATATTGATATAACATTTTTGTATTTTTATAAAGTGCCATCATATCTTCATAATTAATTAACTTTTTAAATTTCAATTTCTTTTTAAAATATTTGTTCATCGATTCAATCCATTGTGATATAATATTTTGAGGTACAACTATTAAAGATGGAGATCTCTCTTCCTCATCTTTATCCAAATATGGATTCTCTTTTAATAATTTTAATTTTAATGCATAGATATGACCCAAAACAACATTTGTCTTACCTGCTCCTGGTAAGTCAGCTAATACTAAAAATCGCTCATCTTTCTCTTCCCCTTCCAATTCTAATGTTCGATATATAGATGCTAATTGATGTGGTTTTAATGGTATCGATAAATCCTTTAATGGTTCTATTCTTGGGGATTCTTCTGTTATTAATCCTGCCAACTCTAAAGAATTTGTGTCTGGTATTTGTTTTTCATTACTCTTAAAGCGAGAAAATATATTCATCATCTTATAAGTACTCTATCTCTTTCATTCTGATTTTTTTTTTATATCCTTAAACTCATTCTTAAAACGAATTTTATTTTTTTTTTATTAAATTCAATATAAAAAAAGGATATAAAATTAGAAGAATGAAATCGAGATTATCGATGTTTGGAAAAGAGAAGATGCAAAAGATGTTTATATATGGTTGTATTTTAGTTGTTATATTTTTTCTTTTATATTATTTATATCTTCAATATCAACCAATAGATAAAGAAGATTTTAAAAATCAGAAAAAAAAGGTACCTGGTATGATTGATGCAAATATTCAAATCATTGGAAATCCAGCATATCAAGGATATCTTGATTATAAATGTGTCTCTGGATTAAAGAATTTTGTCTCTTATTATTTAACTACACAGATTAAAAAAGATGATAAGAAAGTGGAAAATACTACACCTACTCAAGTACCTCTTGTGGAATGTAATAAATTATTCCATTTTAAAATGAAAAACTCTACTCCTCAATTTTGGAGTTATATTGTTTTGAAAAATGAAAATATGGATACTCAGAAGAATATAGTTCCACTTGTAATGGAGATTCTCTTTAGTGAAAGTAGTAAATATTATGTAGACATTCCTACAAATGTTTATGAAGAACCTTTAACTTTAAATTTACCAAATAGTGAATCTGTTGATGTTATAAAGAGAGATGATATCAATATATTATATCGTGATGAGACGAAGTTAAGAATTATATTAAGAAATGGTCCCATTGCCATTCCCTTAGTATTAAAAGAAAAAAGTAAACAAAAATTCTCTTATGATGTTGATGTGAATCATATATATGGTAAATCAGATCTCCTAAAAGAGAATCGACTTGCTAAGAAGAGTATATTCCATATTGAAAAATGTATGTATTTAGGTGACGATAAGAATGTAGATGAAAAAATGAGAAAACAATATTATTGCAAACCTAGTAAATATAAACTATGTTCGAATCAAGGAAGTTCTACTACCATTTTAAATAAAGATTTCTCTGGATATCCACTTGATAAATGTATCATTACAAAAGAGAAGAAGATATCATGTCCTTATGAATCTTTACCAAGAGGTTTACAAGGTTGTAAATATCCTAAAAGTGATGTATCCGGATTTGATAATGAATTATCTGGATTATATAGTGATGATGTATCGGGTGTAGATATATTAAAGAATAATCCTCGTGTCGTCTGTTCACCTAATGCTCTTCAGTTATGTTAATTTATAAATAAAGTAAAATAGAATTACTCAATAGACCAATCAATCGTTTTACCGAGTTTCTCTTCAATTTTTTTAAAACAGTTGCTTCCAAAGAATCCTCTGGAAGCACTTAAGGGTGAGGGATGAGCACACTCTACGGTTCTCTCATTATCTTCAATAATTGATTTTTTACCAATAGCGAAGTTTCCCCAAAGTAAAAATAGACATTGAGTATTATGGGATTTAATGAATCGAATGACGTCATCCGTAAAAGGTTCCCAATATTTCATAAATACTCCAGGTGAACTCTCTTGAACAGTGAGAGCAGCATTCATCAGGAATATCTTTTGATCATTCGACCATTTAGATAGATCTCCATGGGAATAAGTATAATTTCGTTCAGGATATTCATCTTGGAGTTCTTTATAGATATTACGGAGGGAAGGTGGTATTTTGACACCTTTGTTTACGGAGAAGGCAAGACCATTCGCTTGACCGGGTTGATGATAGACATCTTGACCACAGATAACGATTTGAATATCATGGACGGACATTTCGAAGACCCGAAAGATATTCTCACGGGGAGGATAGATGGGTCCAGGAAAGGCATCCACAGTAGTCATAATCTCTTCAATCTTTGAAGCCCACTTCTCAAAGAGTGGCTTCCAGGATTCGTGGATACGTTCATACATTTTTCTTTTACTTCTTTTTTCATAGTAGAGATGAAAGAAGAGGGAGAATAAAAAAAAATTCATTTTTTATATCGATTTACGTTATACATTTAAAGGAGGACGTAAATATTATTATTTTTTTTGAGATTTTCTCTTCTCTTCAATCATAAGAATCTCTTCAGGTGTTAATTGTATAGAATTTTGAGTATTAATATATCTTTTGGAGTTTTTATCATTAATATCACGAACACAATAAGATATTTTACCTTTATCCATACTATCTTTAATTAATGAAAACCTTTCGTACATGTTTTCATCAGGAGGTATGATTGATTTTAATTTTTCATAACGTTCATTCTTATAATCATCATTTTTAATGTTTTTAGTAAATTCTTTTTCTTGTTCATTTATTTCAAGGTGAACTACATTTTTTATCCGATGAGTTAATGATGGATCTTGGATAGTTTTACTATAAATAATATTTTTACTATCTTTATTATATTTTTTTAATACATCTTCAATATTTGTTCTTTCAAATCCTTTTTCAATAGAACGAAACAGAACAACATCATTATGTTTATCATCATTTAATAAAATGTTGTGATTTTTAGGATTTTCTAATAATTTATCAATAAATTTATCATATTTTTTTTTATCTTTTCGAATAATATAATCTGTAATATCTGCATCGCTAAGATGACTATAATCAAGTGTCATATCAAAAGGTGTACAACATAAAAAATTAAATATATTAACAGTCATATTATTAATAGTTGTTTGTGGACTTTTTTCAGAAGTAGTTTCAGGTTCTAATTCTTGATATGGAATACTCTCCATCTCTTCAATAATTGGGTTCTTTTCATATTCTTCTTTTACATGTTGTGTTTTTTGTTCATTATCATCGCTTTCAGTTTTTTTTAATTCATATTCTTTTTTACATTCTTTAAACTTTGATAATGTAGATTTTTTTTCAGATTTATTATCATCAGAAGATTCAATATCAGAATCTGATTTTTCAGCATTTTTTGATTTTAATTTTTCTTCTTTTTTCTTTTTTTTCTCTAAATATAATTCTTTCATCTGTTTTTTAGTAAAGTTTAGTTTCTTCATTCTTTTTTTACAAGTCTCTTCATGTTTATCACGATTTGTTTTATCTAAACAATTTTTAGAACAGATTGTACATATTTTTGTTTCTATATCAAATGTTTCATTAAATAATTCATCATGACGTACTTTCATTGATTCTTCAATTAATTCTTCATCAGTACGAAAATCTAAAAAATTATCTCTTTTACATTTTTTTTTTGTATTTAAATGGCGAACAATATTATTTTTTTTGTATGTCATATAATTACATCTTTCACATTTGTAATAAGACATTTTGAATAAAGCTCCTCTATTTAATTTATATACTTTTTTTTTAAATTAAATTTAAATCTCTCATTTTAGTTAAAAAATATTATTTTATTATTATCATATTTTTATTTTTTTATTATTGATTTATTATTTTATAATACTTTATGATAATGA
>JACCDZ010433111.1_pt1 | contig 17616 bp, 15 predicted proteins | sample 7449551 | NCBI WGS metagenome assembly JACCDZ01 (sample SAMN15323452, study PRJNA562643) | freshwater metagenome | isolation source: river surface water | place: USA:Blue River Watershed | collected 2017-08-18
CAAGATGATGCCGACGTTGGGTCTGAACCCTTCTCGGTCAAGCATAATCGAACCTCAAATTTTTAAACTGAGTCGATTATGCACAGAGCTGCAGCACTTCACTCAGAATTTGCCCTAATTTCCCTACTAAATTGACGATTCGATTGCACGCATGAAAGCCTCACAGTTTCTCATTTCCACCCTCAAAGAAGCCCCAGCCGACGCCGAAGTGGTCAGCCACAAATTGATGATGCGTGCAGGCTTGATCAAAAAGCTCGGCGCTGGCATTTACAACTACATGCCTATGGGCTTGCGTGTGATCCGCAAAGTCGAGGCCATCGTGCGCGAGGAAATGAACAAAGCGGGTGCGATTGAGCTGACCATGCCTGTGGTGCAACCTGCTGAGCTGTGGCAAGAAACGGGTCGCTTTGACAAGATGGGCCCTGAGCTCTTGCGGATCCAAGACCGCCATGGCCGCGACTTTGTGGTGCAACCCACCAGCGAAGAAGTGGTGACGGACATTGCCCGCCAAGAAATTCGCAGCTACAAACAGCTGCCTAAAAATTTCTACCAAATTCAAACCAAGTTCCGCGACGAACGTCGCCCACGTTTTGGTTTGATGCGCGGTCGTGAATTCATCATGAAAGACGCGTACAGCTTTGACCGCGACCAAGACTCGGCCAAGCAAAGCTACCAAGTCATGGCGGCGGCGTACCGCAACATCTTTGACCGCTTCGGTTTGACTTACCGTGCCGTGGCCGCTGACAGCGGTGCCATTGGTGGCGACTTGAGCGAAGAGTTCCAAGTGATTGCGGCCACCGGCGAAGACGCTATCGTCTATTGCCCCACCAGCACCTACGCCGCCAACATGGAAAAGGCCGAGGCCTTGGCGCCCACACAAACACGCGGTACTGCCACACAAGCTCTGACCAAAACCGCCACCCCTGGCAAGAGCACGTGCGAAGACGTGGCCGCCTTGCTGAATGTGCCTTTGAACACCACTGTCAAATCATTGGTCTTGGCCACCGACACACTCAACGACAAAGGTGAAGTCATCAAGTCTCAAGTGTGGCTCTTGCTCTTGCGCGGTGACCACGACATGAACGAAGTCAAAGTGGGCAAGCTGCCAGGCTTTGAAGGCGGGTTCCGCTTTGCCACCACCGCTGAGATTGAAGACCACTTTGGTTGCAAGCCCGGTTACTTGGGCCCTGTGAATTTGAAGCAGCCTTTGAAAATCGTGGCCGACCGCGATGTGGCTGTGATGGCCGATTGGATTTGCGGCGCGAATGAAGTGGACTTCCACATGACTGGCGTCAACTTTGGCCGCGATGTGGCCGAACCCGATTTGGTGGCGGATATCCGCAACGTGGTGGCAGGTGATGCGTCACCCGACGGCCAAGGCGTGCTCGCCATTGAGCGCGGCATTGAAGTGGGCCATGTGTTCTACCTCGGCACCAAATACAGCGAAGCCATGAACGCCACTTTCTTGGATGTGAACGGCAAGCCGCAATTCATGGAAATGGGTTGCTACGGTATTGGCGTGACGCGCTTGCCCGCTGCCGCCATTGAACAAAACCACGACGACCGCGGCATCATTTGGCCTGATGCGATTGCACCTTTCACCGTGGTGGTGTGCCCTGTCAACATGGACCGCAGCGAAGACGTGAAGGCGGCTGCGTTCAAACTCTACGAAGAGTTGTTGGCCTTGGGCGTGGACGTGATCTTGGACGACCGTGGCGAGCGCCCTGGCGCGATGTTTGCCGACTGGGAACTCATTGGTGTGCCGCACCGCGTGACCATTGGGGACAAAGGTCTGAAAGAGGGCGTTGTCGAATACCAACAACGCCGCGATGCCGAGTCCACCAAAGTAGCCGTGGCCGATGTGTTGGCGCATGTGAAGGCCAAACTCGGTTTGTGAGTTTGATGGTTCGTCGCATGCGTCTTTTCAGTCGTGTGCTGCGTGCGCCATGGGCGAAAGCCTCAAAGCGGCTCTCTTGGGGGCCGCTTTTGTTTTTGACGTGTATGGGGGTGTCTGTACAGGCGGGCACTCAGCGTGAAGAACCTTTGATGGATTCGGTGCGCACTGCGCTGAGCGCGGCGGTGCATCAGTCGGGACCTCCGACCTTAGTTCACGCGGACGTGAAGGCAGTCAATGCGTTTCAGCAATGGCTCACGCAAGCTGAGGCACGTTTAGAAAAACAGCTGCAACGCCGTAAAACCAACCCTGCGCCGCAGGGCCTAGCGGTGGCCGAGCCCACACACAAGGGGCTGACGAGTGGCTCGCCTGACGTTTTGGCGCATGAGTTGGCCAGCCCCCATTTGCGTCGCGAGTTTTTGCAAACGGTTTGGTACGAAAGTCAGCGCGCTGGCCTTGATCCGTCCTTGGTCTTAGGGCTGATTCAAGTGGAGAGTGGTTTTCGTAAGTTCGCCATCAGTAGTGCAGGAGCGCGAGGGTTTATGCAAGTCATGCCGTTTTGGACCCGTGTGTTGGCCGAGGGAGATGCCAGTGTGTTATTTCAAGCGCAAACCAATTTGCGCTTTGGCTGCGTCATCTTGCGGCATTACTTGAACGTTGAGAATGGAGACCTGACCTTGGCATTGGGTCGTTACAACGGCAGCCGAGGACAGATGCAATATCCAAACGCCGTGTTGGCGGCGCAAAAGGGGTGGCAATGAAAGTGTGGTTTCTCCTGTTGGTGACGGCGCTATTGACGGGGTGCGCCACAAAGGCTTATCGCGCAGTTGAGAGTGAGTGCGCGCCGCAAGCTTGGGCTGATTACCCTGAGAGCAAAGTGCAAGTGGTACAAACACGCCAGCGTGTGATTCATGTTTCCACAGGCATGCGCAGTTGTTTCTCGACGCGTGATGGCGCACACACCAGCACCATTTGCAATGACATCACACGCCCCGAATACATTCCCTATCAAGAAACCGTGGTGATTGACCAAAATGAAGCGGTGCGCAAGATGGCCATTGAATCGTGTGCAGTCAATTTGTGTGTGCAGCGTTATGGCAATGCCAAATGCAAAACCGACCAGTTGTTGGTTCCTGTGCCGTCCATTGCTCCAGCACAATAAAAAAAGCCCGCCATGCAGCGGGCTTTCGTGTGTGAATTTGGCAGAGCTGCGTGACTTAGCCGTTGATGGCTTTTTGCAATTCACCTGACTCGTACATTTCCATCATGATGTCAGAGCCGCCAATGAACTCGCCCTTGACATAGAGCTGTGGAATGGTGGGCCAGTTGCTGTACTCCTTGATGCCTTGGCGAATTTCTTGGTCTTCCAGCACATTCACAGTCTTGATGGCCTTGGGGTCCACGCCGCAAGCTTTGAGCACTTGCACCGCACGGCCCGAAAAACCACACATGGGGAAGCTGGCGCTGCCTTTCATGAACAGCAAAATTTCGTTTTGTTTGACCAAGTCATCAATGCGTTGTTGCGTATCGCTCATTGCGTTTCTCCAAATCTAAAACTACGTACATTATTTCACTGTTGGCCAACGCCCGCCGCTGCATCGCAAGATGCCCGCTAGGTCGGCATGGCTTTGCACCTGCGTGAAGCCCGCATTGCCCAGTAGGTCTTGCACGGCCTGGGCTTGGTCGTAGCCATGCTCCAGCAATAACCACCCGCCGGGTTGGAGGTGTTCGCCTGCTTGGCTCACGATGGCTCGCAGGTCATCCAAGCCGTCGATGCCAGAGGCGAGGGCGCTCAAAGGTTCGTGCGTGAGGGCCGCCAAATGTGCATCGGCGTTGGCAATGTAGGGCGGGTTGGAGATGATGGCATCAAACTTCATGGGGGCGTCAAACGGCGAGAGCCATGACCCCGCATGAAAGTGCACCTCCAACCCCAACTGCGCGGCATTCGCTTGGGCCACGGCCAATGCGTCTGTGCTGGCGTCAACCGCGTGCACGTGGGCATCGGGGCGACTGTGTTTGAGGGCCAGTGCAATCGCACCGCTGCCAGTACCCAAGTCCACCACATGCGGCATGGGCACGTCGGCCAAGCACGACAGGGCCCATTCCACCAATGTTTCGGTGTCAGCGCGTGGGTCAAGCACGCGTGGGTCTACATGCAGCGTCAAGCCAAAAAACTCTTTTTGGCCGGTGATGTAAGCCACGGGCTCGGTGTTGAGTCGGCGTTGTGTGTGGTTTTCAAAGGTGGCTTGCACCGTCGTGTCTAGCGCGTCATCGCCATGCGCCAACAACCAAGCGCGGTCGTGTGGTGTGCGGCCCAAGGCGTGCAATAACAGCACTTGTGCATCAAGGCGCGGGAGTCCTAATGTTTGGGCCCAAGCGGCGGCTTGGGTCAGCGTCATTGCAGCGGGTGCATCTGCCGTGTGAAGGGGCGTCACACTCATGTGTTGCCTTCTAATGCAGCCAATTGCTCGGCCTCATGTGCGTGCTTCAAGGCCTGCATCGCCTCGCTCAAATCCCCTTCCATGATGAAGTTGAGTTTGTATAGCGTGAGGTTGATGCGGTGGTCGGTCCAGCGGCCTTGTGGAAAGTTGTAGGTGCGAATGCGGTCACTGCGGTCACCGCTGCCAATCAAACCTTTGCGCATCGCGGCGTCTTTGGCAGCACGCTCTGAGCGGTCTTTTTCTTGAATGCGAGCGGTCAGCACCTTGAGGGCTGAAGCTTTGTTGCTGTGCTGGCTACGGCCGTCTTGGCATTCGGCCACGATGCCCGTGGGCAAGTGGGTGATGCGAACCGCCGAATCTGTTTTGTTGATGTGCTGACCACCCGCACCGCTGGCGCGGTAAGTGTCAATGCGCAAATCGGACGGGTTGATTTTGATGGCCTCGGCCTCATCGGGCTCAGGCAACACCGCCACCGTGCAGGCGCTGGTGTGAATGCGCCCTTGCGTTTCGGTGGCTGGCACGCGCTGCACACGGTGGCCGCCTGACTCAAACTTGAGCCAACCATACACGCCGTCGCCGCTGGAGCCACCGTCCATGCGCACCACCACTTCTTTGTAGCCGCCGAGTTCGCTGGGCGATTCGCTCACGATCTCGGTGCGCCACCCTTGACGTTCGGCGTATCGCATGTACATGCGCAGCAAATCGGCAGCAAACAGAGCGGATTCGTCGCCGCCCGTGCCTGCGCGAATTTCAACAAAAGCTGGGCGTGCATCGTCTGGGTCTTTGGGCAGCAACATGCGTTGCAGCTCGGTTTCGAGTTGCAACAGCTCTGCTTGTGCGCTGGCAATTTCTTCTTCGGCCATGGCGCGCATGTCGGCGTCATCGCCACCCTCTTGCAGCATGTGTTGGGCTGCTTGCAAATCGGCTTCGCGTTGTTGGTAGCGTGCGTAGCGCCCAGCAGTGGCGGTCACGTCGGTGTGTTCGCGTGACAAAGCCAAGAACTGGGTCATGTCTTTCATGATGTCTTCACGAGACAGCAAGAAGTCGAGTTCGTTCAAGCGTTGGGCGTGGCGCTCAAGTTGAGCGCGTAAAAAATCTTTCATGGGGTGAACGCCTAACGGTTGCCGCGCAAAAAGAAATGCTCAATCGCATGACGCGCACGTTCACGCGACTCGGCGTCACCCGCGTGCAACTCGGCCATGGCGCCGTGCAACATTTTTTGCGTGAGTCCGCGCGACAGGGCTTCTAGCACCGCATCGACGTCATCGCCTTTGGCGAGTGACTTGCGCGCGCGTGCAAGTTCTGCACTGCGCCAGTCTTCAGCTTGGGCATTGAGTTGTTGAATCAGCGGCACGTTGTTGCGCTGGTCCATCCAGTGCTCAAAACTTTGTACGCCTGCATCGATGATGGCTTCGGCTTGCGCCACCGCGGCTTGGCGGTTGGCTTGGCCGGTTTGCACCACATCGGATAAATCGTCCACGGTGTACAGGTACACGTCTTCGAGTGACTTGACTTCAGGTTCGATGTCGCGTGGCACAGCCAAGTCGACCATGAACATGGGGCGGTGTTTGCGTTGCTTCAAGGCGCGCTCAACAGCGCCCAGACCAATCAAGGGCAGGGTGCTGGCGGTGCAGCTGATGACCACATCAAACTCATGCAAACGTTGCGGCAAGTCGGCCAAACGCATGACTTCGCCGCTGAATTGGGTGGCCAGTTTTTCACCACGTTCCAGCGTGCGGTTGGCAATGGCGATGGACTTGGGGGTTTTGGCTGCAAAGTGCGTGGCACACAGTTCAATCATTTCGCCTGCGCCCACAAACAGCACGCGGGTTTCGCTCAGGTCTTCAAACAATTGGCTCGCCAAACGCACAGCTGCGGCGGCCATGCTGATGGAGTGCGCGCCAATCTCGGTAGAACTGCGCACCTCTTTGGCCACGGCAAACGAGCGTTGAAAGAGTTGATTGAGCGTTGGGCCCAAGGCGCCGGCTTCAGAGGCGGCACGCACCGCGTCTTTCATTTGGCCCAAGATTTGGGGTTCACCGAGCACCATCGAATCCAAACCACTGGCCACGCGAAACGCATGGCGGGCAGCATCGGCTTCGAGCAGCGCGTAGGTGTGGCCTTTCAAGTCGTCGGCAGACACACCACCAGACTGGGCCAACCAAGCCAAGGTCTGTTGCATTTGGGGCTCACTGCCCGCGCAGTAAATCTCGGTGCGGTTGCAGGTGGAGAGGATGGCCACTTCGCTGTCGGGCGCAAAAGTGTGGCGCAGGGTTGTGATGGTCGGACCCATTTGGTCGACCGCAAAAGCAAAACGGCCCCGCAAATCAAGCGGGGCTGTCGTGTGATTGAGGCCCAAAGCCCAGACTGCCATGACGCAGATTATAAAATTTGTGGCATGGGTCCTTTCGAGCAAATCATTCACACTTTTAACTTCATCGCGCCGGCATGGGGTGTGGCCCTGTTTTGCGTGCTGATGGCCCGTTTGGCAGCTCGCTGGTGGCTGCCTTTGGCCAGTTGGAGCCTGATGAAGCAGACCGTATTGAGCGGTGTTTTGGGCACAACCGTTCTGGCTGGTGGTTTGTTTTTGTGGGGTGTCGACGGAAAAATGGCCACCTATTCGGCCTTGGTTATCGTCTGTGGCACCGCTCAGTGGTTGATGTGTAAGGGCTGGCGCAGCTAAGCGAGCGTTCCCGTTGGCGAGCGAAGCAACGCCCCGCAAGACGGTGAGTAGGCCGTGTGCGCGGTGAGCGACATTCTGAGCGCAGCGAAGAGGAGCCAACGTGCATGCGGCCTACTCATCGTCCAGAAGTGACCCCAAGTCCCAAGTAATACCCCTAAAACCCAACACAAGACACCCCCAAACCCAGTAAGTGCTCTCAAGCCCCAGAAGCCAAGAACCCAAGCCCCCTGCGGTAAAATTGGCCCCTTAATTCGCGCCCCCAATGCGCCTTTGCGCGCACATCACACCATGAATGCTCCCACCTCGCTGAACCACTTGATCGCCACGGCTGACGAAAGCCCGCGACTGCGCGAAATTCCCTACAACTACACCTCGTTTTCGGACCGGGAAATTGTGCTGCGCTTGCTTGGCAGCGAGGCTTGGGAATTGTTGCTGCGTTTGCGTCAAGAGCGCCGTACTGGCCGCTCGGCCCGTATGTTGTACGAGGTGCTGGGTGATATCTGGGTGGTGCAGCGCAACCCCTATTTGCAAGACGACTTGCTCGATAACCCCAAACGTCGTCACCAGTTGGTGGAGGCTTTGCATCACCGCTTGGGTGAAGTTCAGCAACGCCGCACACCCGAGGCCGATGCCGAGCGGGATGCGATGGTGGGTCAGCTCTTGCAAGCGGCAAGCCGTGCCATTGAAACCTTCAGCCAGCAGTTCGACGCGATTGCCGCTTTGCGCAAAAAGGCTGCCCGTGTGTTGGGCAAGCAAACCGCCAAAGACAACATCAAGTTTGACGGCCTCTCACGCGTGAGTCACGTCACCGACGCCACTGATTGGCGTGTGGAATACCCCTTCGTGGTGCTGACGCCTGACAGCGAAGAAGAAATGGCAGGCTTGGTCAAAGGTTGTATCGACCTCGGCTTGACCATCGTCCCACGTGGCGGCGGTACGGGCTACACGGGTGGCGCGATTCCGCTCACTTGGAAGAGTGCGGTCATCAACACCGAAAAACTCGAAGCCATGACCGAAGTCGAGTTGATCGACATGCCTGGCATCAGCCACCCAGTGCCCACCATCTACACCGAAGCCGGTGTGGTCACACAACGCGTGGCCGATGCTGCCGAGCGTGGCGGCTTTGTGTTTGCGGTCGATCCCACCTCTGCTGAAGCCTCGTGCATTGGCGGCAACATTGCCATGAACGCGGGCGGCAAAAAAGCCGTGTTGTGGGGCACCGCGCTCGACAACTTGGCCAGCTGGCGCATGGTCACCCCCGATGCCGAATGGCTCGATGTGGTGCGCATGGACCACAACCTAGGCAAGATTCACGATGCCGAAATGGCCACGTTTGAGCTGCGCTACTTCAAGGCCGATGGCAAAACGCCATTGCGCACCGAAACCTTGGCCATCCCCGGCAAAACCTTCCGCAAAGAAGGCTTGGGCAAAGACGTGACCGACAAGTTCTTGAGCGGTTTGCCCGGCGTGCAAAAAGAAGGCTGTGATGGTTTGATCACCAGCGCCCGTTGGATCGTGCACCGCATGCCCGTGCATACACGCACCGTGTGCATGGAGTTCTTTGGCAACGCCAAAGACGCCGTGCCCAGCATTGTGGAAATCAAAGACTACATGTTCGCCGAGCAAAAGCGCAGCGGCGTTTTGCTGGCTGGCTTAGAGCATTTGGACGACCGTTACTTACGAGCCGTGGGCTACGCCACCAAGAGCAAGCGCGGCGGCTTACCCAAGATGCTGCTGATTGGTGACATCGCCGGTGACGATGCCGACGAAGTGGCACGCGTCACCTCTGAAGTCTCACGCATGGCCAACACCCGTAGCGGCGAGTGCTTTGTGGCGGTGAGCCCAGAGGCGCGTAAAAAGTTTTGGCTCGACCGCAAGCGCACTGCCGCGATCAGCCGTCACACCAATGCGTTCAAGGTCAACGAAGACGTGGTGATTCCTTTGCCACGCATGGCCGAGTACACAGACGGCATTGAGCGCATCAACATCGAGTTGAGCCTGCGCAACAAACTGGAGTTGTGCGATGCCTTGGAAGACTTCTTCGCCAAAGGTAATTTACCTTTGGGTAAGTCAGACGATGCGGCGGATATCCCAACACCAGAGTTGCTCGAAGACCGCGTGCAACAAGCCCGTTCGCTCATTGGTGAAGTGCGAGGATTGTGGCAGCAGTGGCTCAACGAGTGCGATGCGCTGTTCCCACAATTGCAAGACCACACCTTGCGTGCGAGCTGGAAAACACAAATTCGTGCACAGCTGCAAAACATCTTCACGGGTGCGCAACTGGCCCCCATCTTGGACGAGTGCAACGCCATTCACAAACGCGTGCTCAAAGGCCGTGTGTGGGTGGCGCTGCACATGCATGCCGGCGACGGCAACGTGCACACCAACATTCCTGTCAACAGCGACAACTACGCCATGCTGCAAACCGCACACGAAGCAGTGGCGCGCATTATGGTGTTGGCGCGTTCGCTCAACGGCGTGATTTCGGGTGAGCACGGCATTGGCATCACCAAGCTCGAATTTTTGAGCGACGACGAGCTCAAGCCGTTTGCCGACTACAAAGCCAAGGTTGACCCAGAAGGCCGCTTCAACAAAGGCAAATTGCTCCGCAATCAAGACGCCGATGCGTCGTTGCGCCATGCCGATTTGAGCCAAGCCTACACACCGAGCTTTGGTTTGATGGGCCACGAATCACTCATCATGCAGCAGTCCGACATTGGCGCGATTGCAGCCAGCGTGAAAGACTGTTTGCGTTGCGGCAAGTGCAAGCCTGTGTGCTCGACGCATGTGCCTCGCGCCAATTTGTTGTACAGCCCACGCAACAAAATTTTGGCCACCTCGTTGTTGGTGGAAGCCTTCTTGTACGAAGAGCAAACCCGTCGCGGTGTGTCCATCAAACACTGGGAAGAGTTTGAGGATGTGGCCGACCATTGCACGGTCTGTCACAAGTGCCTCACGCCTTGCCCTGTGAAGATTGACTTCGGCGATGTGTCCATGAATATGCGTAACTTGTTGCGCAAGATGGGCCAAAAGAGTTTCCGTCCTGGCAACGCTGCGGCTATGTTCATGTTGAACGCCACCAACCCTGAAACCATCAAGCTCGCACGTAGCGCGATGGTCGATGTGGGCATGAAGCTCCAACGCTTTGCACACGACGCCTTGAGCGTGGTGGCGCGTAAACAAACCAAAGCACCCCCTGCCACCGTGGGCGCAGCGCCCATCAAAGAGCAGGTGATCCACTTCGTCAACAAAAAAATGCCCGGTGGTTTACCTAAGAAAACCGCACGTGCGCTGTTGGACATCGAAGACAAAGACTACGTGCCGATCATTCGCAACCCCAAGACCACGACGTCTGAAACCGAAGCCGTGTTCTATTTCCCCGGTTGCGGCTCTGAGCGTTTGTTCAGCCAAGTGGGTCTCGCCACGCAAGCCATGTTGTGGCATGCCGGTGTGCAAACGGTGTTGCCACCTGGCTACCTGTGCTGCGGTTATCCGCAAAAAGGTTCGGGGCAATTCGACAAGGCCGACCAGATCATCACGGACAACCGTGTGCTGTTCCATCGCGTGGCCAACACGCTCAACTACCTCGATATCAAAACCGTGGTGGTGAGTTGCGGCACTTGTTTTGACCAGTTGCAAAGCTACCAGTTCGACAAGATCTTCCCTGGCTGCCGCATCGTTGACATTCACGAATACCTTTTGGAAAAAGACATCAAGCTCAGTGCTGAACAACAAGCGGGCTACCTCTACCACGACCCTTGCCACACCCCCATGAAGCAGCAAGATCCGATGAAAACGGTGAAAGCTTTGGTGGGCGACCACGTGCGTAAGAGCGACCGCTGCTGCGGCGAATCTGGCACGTTGGGTGTGACCCGTCCTGATATCTCTACCCAAGTGCGTTTCCGCAAAGAAGCCGAGTTGCAAAAAGACGAAGCGGCTTTGCGTGCCATGACCGGTCAAGCCACAGGCGACATGAAGATTCTCACCAGCTGCCCCAGCTGCTTGCAAGGTCTGACCCGCTACGGCGACGACTTGCAAAACGGTTTGCTCGAAGCCGACTACATCGTGGTCGAGATGGCGCGCAAGATGTTGGGCGAACAGTGGATGCCCGATTACGTGGCCAACGCCAACGCGGGCGGTATTGAGCGCGTGCTGGTTTAACTTAGAAAGTAACACATGGCTGGCTTGCAAAAAAATACGCCTGCACCACAAGACATCACGGTGCATGGCGCATCGCGCGTGTTAGAGGTCAGCTTTGCCGATGGCGCAAGCTTTCGCATCCCGTTTGAGCTGATGCGCATCTACAGCCCCTCGGCCGAAGTGCAAGGCCATGGCCCGGGGCAAGAGGTGTTGCAAACGGGCAAACGCTTGGTCGAGCTCGAAGGCTTAGAGCCTGTGGGCAATTACGCCATCAAACCCACCTTCAGCGACGGTCATGACAGTGGCTTGTTCACTTGGGAATACTTGTATTTCTTAGGCTCCGAACAAGACCAGCTCTGGGCCGATTACGAACGCCGTCTCAAAGAAGCAGGCGTTGACCGTGATGCCGCCATGCCCGAAAAAGCAGGTGCAGGTTGTAGCAGCCACGCGCATTGATACCATTACCAATATGAGCAGCACACATTTCGGTTTCAAAACCGTCGACGAAAAAGAAAAAGCCAAACACGTCCGCGGCGTGTTTGACTCCGTCGCGTCCAAGTACGACGTGATGAACGACCTCATGTCCGCAGGCCTGCACCGCGTATGGAAACGCTACACCGTCATGGTGGCCGATTTGCGCGAAGGCTCGCAAGTGCTCGACATCGCAGGCGGCACGGGTGACTTGTCGATGGCGTTTGCCAAGAAAGTGGGCAAAACAGGCCGCGTGGTGCACACCGACATCAACGAAGCCATGTTGCGCACGGGCCGCGACCGTTTGCTCGATCATGGCTTGGTCTTGCCCACTTTGGTGTGCGACGCCGAAAAATTGCCTTTCCCCGACAACCACTTTGATGTGGTGAGCGTGGCCTTTGGTCTGCGCAACATGACGCACAAAGACGCTGCCTTGCGCGAAATGTGTCGCGTGCTCAAGCCTCAAGGCAAGTTGCTGGTGCTTGAATTTTCCAAAGTGGCCAAGCCGCTCGAGAAGGCGTATGACTGGTACTCCTTCAACATCTTGCCCAAGTTGGGGCAGATGATCGCGGGCGATGCATCGAGCTACCAATACTTGGCTGAGTCCATTCGCATGCACCCCGGCCAAGAGGAACTCAAAGCCCTCATGAAACAAAATGGCTTTGGCCATGTGGATTTTCACAACATGAGCGCAGGCGTGGTCGCGCTTCATGTTGGAATTAAGTGCTGATAACCAGATAACGACAACCGGAGATGATGCAATGAAAAAACTTTTGACAGCTTTATTTGTGGTGGCCATGGCCTTTGCCACGATGCATGCTGAGGCCGCCAAACGTTTGGGCGGGGGTAAATCCATGGGCCAGCAGTCCAGCAATGTGACGCAGCGTGAGGCCGTCAAGCCTGCACCTGCAGCCACTCCCAACGCTGCACCTACCCCAGCGCCTGCAGCCGCGCCCCACGCACCTGCTGCGCCCGCAGCTCAGCCTTCACGTTTTGGTGGCATGGGCGGCATGCTCGGTGGATTGGCCGCAGGTTTAGGCCTTGCATGGTTGGCGCATTCACTCGGGTTTGGCGCTGAATTTGGTCAGTTCTTGATGTTTGGCTTGTTGGCCTTGGTGGTCATGATGGTGGTGGGCATGATCATGCGTCGTCGCCAACCTGAAGTGGCCAACAACAGCCCCTACGCCTTTGAAGGCGCTGGCGCCATGAACCCCAGCACCTTGCCTCAGTACAACCCCAAAAACGTGGGCAATGACTCGTCAGCCCGTCCCGTCGACACGCACACGGACTTCGCACCTGCAGCAGGTGGCTCCATGATTGGTTCTGCCTTGGGTGGCAGCCAAACTTGGGGCGTTCCTGCCGACTTCGACACTGTTGGTTTTGTCAACGCTGCCAAGCAAAACTTCATGACCTTGCAACAGGCTTGGGACCGTTCAGACATCGCATCTTTGCGCATGATGATGACCGACGGCATGTTGGCTGAAATCAAAACTCAACTGGCTGAGCGTGAAGCCACGGCCAACGGTCAAGTCAACCATACCGATGTGGTCATGCTCGAAGCGCAGTTGTTGGGCATTGAAGATGTGGGCAACAACTACATGGCCAGCGTCGAGTTTTCAGGCTTGATCCGCGAAGAACCCTCTTCTGGCCCCACCCCCTTCCGAGAAGTGTGGAACATGACCAAGCCCAAAGACGGCAGCTTGGGCTGGCTGGTGGCTGGTGTGCAAGCCCTGCAATAAGGCGACATAAACAGGGAATAATTGGGGACTATGGCAACACAGTCCCCTTTTTCTTGGCTGGCCGACGCAGCAGACACGTTGCGCGCCAAACTTCCCGCTGATTTACCTGCTTCACTCACGCCGCCTGCATGGGCCGTGGCGGAAGTGCAGCAGCGTGTGGTCCTCTTGCTCAACCACGTGCTCATGCAAGAGCCTGCGGCGCGTGACCGCTTGCAGCGCCAAAAAGGGCGACAAGTCAAAGTGTGCTGGCGCGATCAAGTGTTTCAATGCAGCTTCACGCCTGCGGGTTTGTTGGAGTTTGTTTCGCCTGACACCAGCAGCAAAGCCGCTGACTTGGTGCTGCGTGTGAACGAGTCTTCCCCCCTTGCGTTGGCGCAAACGGTGTTGCAAGGCGAGAAGCCACCGATTCACATCGAAGGCGATGTGCAACTGGCGGCCGAAGTCAATTGGTTGTTTGACCACGTGCGTTGGGATCCCGAAGAAGATGTGGCTCGCTTGATTGGCGATGCGCCTGCCCACACCTTGGTGCAAACCGCCAAGCGTGCGGTGGAGGCACTGCGTGCTTTTGTGCAACAAAAAACTGCAAAGGGCGCGCCATGATGACCCGTTTGTTACGCGGTATTTACATCGTGTTCATCGTCCTGCGTTATGGCTTGGACGAGCTGGTGCTCACCAGCTTTCAAAAACCGGGCTTGCGCTTGTTGGCGCGTGTGGTGTCGATTGGGCGTGACTTGTCTGCGCCACGTGGCCAACGTTTGCGTGAAGCGTTGGAGCGTTTAGGTCCTATCTTTGTCAAGTTCGGCCAAGTGTTGTCCACTCGCCGAGATTTGTTGCCGCCTGACATCGCGAATGAACTGGCGAAGCTGCAAGACCGTGTCCCCCCGTTTTCTTCGGATGTGGCGGTGGGCATTGTGGAGCGTTCGTTTGGTCGTGCCTTGAACGATATTTTTGTGTCGTTCGAGCGCCAACCTGTGGCCAGTGCTTCGATTGCGCAAGTGCACTTTGCGGTCATCAAAGACCGCAACGGCGCTGAACGCGACGTGGCCGTCAAAGTGTTGCGCCCCGGCATGTTGACGGTGATCGACAAAGATTTGAGCCTCATGCGCATGATGGCTGCATGGGTGGATCGTCTGTCGAGCGACGGTAAACGCTTGAAGCCCCGCGAAGTGGTGGCTGAGTTTGACAAGTACCTGCACGACGAGTTGGATCTGGTGCGAGAAGCTGCCAACGCCGCGCAACTGCGCCGCAACATGGAAGGTTTGGACTTGGTGTTGATCCCCGAAATTTTCTGGGACTTCTGCCACACCGATGTGATGGTGATGGAGCGCATGAAGGGCGTACCGATCAGTCAAATTGAACGTTTGCGTGAGGCGGGTGTTGATATTCCGAAACTCGCGCGCGATGGGGTGACCATCTTTTTTACCCAAGTGTTTCGGGATGGTTTCTTTCATGCGGACATGCACCCTGGCAACTTGCAGGTGAGCTTAGAGCCCAATAGTTTTGGCCGCTATGTGCTACTCGACTTCGGCATCGTGGGTACGCTCACTGAATACGACAAAGAGTACTTGGCACAAAACTTCACCGCCTTCTTCCGTCGTGACTACAAGCGTGTCGCCGAGTTGCATGTGGAGTCGGGCTGGGTGCCAGCGGATACGCGTGTGGACGAATTAGAGTCCGCCATTCGCGCCGTGTGCGAGCCTTACTTTGACCGTCCGCTGAAAGAAATTTCACTCGGCATGGTGCTCATGCGTTTGTTCCAAACCTCGCGCCGTTTCAATGTGGAAATTCAACCGCAGCTCGTGTTGCTGCAAAAGACACTGCTCAACATCGAAGGTTTGGGTCGTCAGCTTGACCCTGAGTTGGATTTGTGGAGCACTGCTAAGCCATTCTTAGAAAAATGGATGGTGGATCAAGTGGGTCCGAAAAAACTGTGGAACCAATTGCGTGCCGAAGCGCCACGCTACGCCAAGCTCTTGCCGGAGTTGCCTCGCTTGGTGCACGACTTTTTGAAGCATCGCCAAAACGGTGACAACGCTCAGTTGCAACAACTCATCGAAGAGCAACGCCGTACCAACCGTATGTTGCAAGGCATCATGTGGGTGGGCGGTGGTTTCTTGGTGGGGTTGTTGGCCATGCAAATGTTTGTGCGTTTGCACCATTACTTTTAATCGTTACGGAGTTGACCCGTGCTGCTCACACTCGTCATCGTCTATTTGTTGGTCACCATCGCCATTGGTTTGATGGCGGCCAAGCGCGTTCAAAACTCGGCTGACTTTGCCATTGCAGGCCGTCACTTGCCCATGGCCATGATCGTGACCACCACGTTTGCGACGTGGTTCGGCTCTGAAACAGTGCTGGGCATTCCCGCCAAGTTTGTGAATGGTGGTTTGCACGGCGTGGTGGAAGACCCATTTGGTGCGGGTTTTTGTTTGATCTTTGTCGGCCTCTTCTTCGCGGGCAAGCTCTACCGCATGACGCTGCTCACCATCAGTGACTACTTTCGTGAACGCTATGGCCGCACGGTGGAAGTGGTGTGCTCGCTCATCATCATGGTCAGTTATTTGGGCTGGGTGTCGGCCCAAGTCACGGCGTTGGGCTTGGTGTTCAACCTCTTGTCAGATGGCGTGGTCAGTCTAGAGCTGGGCATGGTCATTGGCGTGGCATCGATCTTGGCGTACACCTTGTTTGGCGGCATGTGGTCGGTGGCGATCACCGACTTCATTCAAATGATCATCTTGGTGGTGGGGCTCTCCATCTTGGCTGTGTTTGCAGCCGGGCAGGCGGGTGGCGCACAGAAGGTGATTGATTTGGCGATCAGCCAAGACATGTTCAAGTTCTGGCCCGAACCCAATACCAAAGACGTGTTGTTTTTCTTTGCTTCGGCCATCACCATCATGTTGGGTTCGATTCCACAACAAGACGTGTTTCAGCGCGTCATGTCAGCCAATAACATCACGTCGGCCACGCGGGGTCCTGTGATTGGTGGCATTTGCTACATCTTGTTCGCGTTTGTGCCCATGTTCTTGGTGGTCAGTGCCATGATCATCATGCCCGAGCAGGCCGCAGCGCTGATTGCCGACGACCCCCAAAAAGTGTTGCCTACGTTGGTGATGACGCACATGCCGTTTGTCATGCAGGTGTTGTTCTTTGGCGCCTTGCTCTCCGCCATCAAGTCCTGCGCCTCGGCCACATTGCTGGCGCCTAGCGTGACGTTCACTGAAAACATTTGGCGTCAGTTCCACCCTCACCAAAGTGATGCGCAAGAGTTGCGAGCCATGCGAGTGACGGTGTTGGTCTTTAGCCTGTTGGTGCTGGGCTACGCCATTCGGATGCAAGGCACGTCAATTTACGAAATGGTGTCGGGGGCGTATCAAGTGCCCTTGGTCGGCGCGTTTGTGCCGCTGACGTTTGGTTTGTACTGGAAGCGTGCCACCACGCAAGGCGCTATCTTTGCCTTGGTGCTGGGTCTGCTCACTTGGCTGCTGTTTTTGCTCACACCTGCGGGTGACGAATTTCCGGCGCAGTTGGCCGGTGTGTTGGCCAGTTTGACGGGCATGTTGGTGGGTTCGTTGGGGCCACAAGCCATCCGCAACGCCCATGCCAGTCACCACAAACTGGCGGGTGTGGCTTAAGCCCGCGGCCCCTTGAAACGGGGGCTGGGCGCCTATAATTCAGGGTTTTACCGAATTCGTCTCGCCATGCCCATTTATGCCTACAAATGCGGGTCCTGCGGCCATGCCAAGGACGTCCTGCAAAAAATCTCAGATGCGCCTCTGACTGATTGTCCTGAGTGCGGCAAACCCACGTTTTCTAAGCAACTCACGGCTGCGGGCTTTCAGCTCAAAGGCTCGGGTTGGTATGCCACCGATTTCAAAGGCGGCTCGGGCGGTACATCGGCCCCTGCATCTGTGGCCGGCGGCGCAGCTGCGGCAACTGAGGCTGCGACTAGCGCCGACACATCAACCAGCACGCCGCCTGCAGCGTGTGGCGGTGGTTGCGCTTGCCACTGATTTTTAAACACCAAGAAGGTCAACATGCCAATTAAAAAATACCTGCTCGCGGGCCTCTTGGTATGGACGCCATTGGTCATCACCGTTGCGGTGTTGAGCTGGCTGGTGGGTTCATTGGACAGTGTGTTTCTCAACACACTCACCAAGTTGCGCTTGGTTTCACCCGAAATGATTTACTGGCTCGACCATGTGCCAGGCCTCGGTGTGATCTTGTTGGTGTTGGTCTTGCTGATCAGCG